>JGI24159J19872_10010920_pt1 | contig 11915 bp, 8 predicted proteins | sample Ectturendosymbi4_FD_19872 | JGI IMG/M metagenome (IMG submission 19872) | reverse complement strand
AGTTCATTCTACTAGTGCTGATAAACACACTTACCACAGAACACCCATAGGAAACTGAATTCAAAATATCCCATAAACCATACACATGCTGCTACAGCAGTCTTGAAAGCACCAACTTTGAAAAGCTCCCATGTGGAATACATTCTGCAAAAGAATCAAGCATTTTGACCAAATTGAACATCACTAAATTGCTGTATGTATATTTTTGAGAGAAACAACAATGGTTGTTTTATGCATTTTACCTGAATCATGGCATTGCCATAGATCAATACTAAATGCATTCATGAACTAGTATACCTGGAAAAACAAACCTCAACATGAAACACTAACAAACTTCAGTAGATTCTGCTCAGGTGGCCTAGTGGTTTGTCCAGTAGCTGTTTAATTAGACTGGAGTATACAAACAAAATCCATTCCAATAATTTCACTACTTTTGATCTGTTCATTAAGCAAATATAGTCTGTTAGGGCAAAAAAATCAAGGGGATAGTTGGGGTAAAAAAGGACACCCCCTGCAACCTCAACTGGATGCACTGCATTAATTTTTTTGTTGGATTGATGCAGTGAAAGTATCTAAAAAGCCTTTATGCCTATTGCTTGTTTCAATGAAGCATTTATTTGTGCTGTAGGTTAGTTTCACCAATAAAACCCAAAAATAGCCCAAAAAACTTTTTTAGTAGTTTTGTGAACTTTTGTGTGACATATTTGCAGATGAATTTTTTGCTCCAATTTTTTGTTAGACAGTGTGTCTCCTAAACATCGAAGGTAGTCCAATAAAAAAAAGTTGTTAATTGTGAATACTTTTTGTTCAGCAATGTTGATTTTTTTACCCCGAATTTTCCATGGCCATGGGGGCAAAAAAGTCACTTGTTTTTTTGCCTCATAAAGAATTGTGAATACTTTAAAGCAAAAATGCAATTCCTCATTGCAAGTTTAGTAACTGTGGAAGATTTTTGAAAACCTCTTTAGAAGTATTAACAACATGCATGCACACTTCCATTGAAACAATTGGATTGGCTAGAAAGGAAAATGCATCNATNGAAAAGCTTCCTGCACACTGCACCGATTTGTTGCAGCCTCTCGATGTAAACTGTTTTGCCCCACTGAAGTACTATGAAAAAGCATTACTTCAATACATCCAACAAGCAGGAGGATGACAACCACTATGAAAGGCCTAGTTTGTGAACATGCTATGCAGTGTATGGAGGCATGGTTTAAATGCACAAAACATAGTTTCTGGGTTTAGAAGTACCGGTGCTTTTCCTGTTGACAATACCAAGTACACGTTGTCACGCTTAGACAAATTCAAGCTCTAACTGTCTTGAAATAAAAAGCATCATGAGTTGCCCGAAAAAGCAAATACAAGTTAAAATTAATAGAAGTATACTGACAAATAAAAGGTTCAAGGAACAAGTGGAGCTGTTCAAGATAGAAAACACAATAAAACAGGAAAACTAAAAAAAGCAGAATGTTTCAGACAGTGATGAAGGTGAAGAGATTGCATGGCATGATTAGTCAGATGATGATGAAGACTTTGAGGATAGTGACAAAGGAATTGCAAAGGATGAANGGGCAAACAACAAGTCACTATTTCAAACTTAGACATTGGAAAATACTTTGCAGTGTACTGGAATCTTCCACAGACATATTACTGGGAAAAGTTGGGAAAGTATTTTGGGATGACGTGGACAAACAAGCAGAGAAAGCAGAATTTAAATTTTTACAGAAGAGTGGGATAGATGGAGAAATATGCTAGGATTGACCTTCTACTGAAGATACATATAGAGATTGTTGACACTGCCAACTGTTTTTAGGGGTCAGCATTAGCCCAACTGAAGAGTGGTAGGCGTGGATGATCAAATTTTGTTATCAAAAAAGAGAACAAAGTGCAAAAAATTGCCCATTTCTCTAGAAATATGGTGTATACAAGGCTAATGTACTATTTGCATATGAGTAATGTTGTTGCAGTTGTGTCAATTTACTGCAAAGTATGGTTCAGTGAAGTTGCCTTTTTTCCCCACGTATGCTTTCTTTGCCTCTTTTTCAGGTGAAAAAAAGCAAGACTAATTTGTATAAAATTTTTTTAATAATGTGCAGAGGTAAGCCAAAATTTTCCAAAAGGTACGTTGCCCACCAGCCTTACTAGGAAACATAACTTTTTTTTCAATGCACAGAGCATGATCCATATCAAACTTCATACATTTGGCTTTTTTTGCCCCAACTGACTATATTTCTTGTGTCTGGCACAGCAGATCGCGAGACTGGCGTTAAACCTAAATCCTGTTCCTAACAAAATTGGTAATGACACGCTAGATATTAGTTGGTGGATGATGCTGAGCAGTTTGGTCTGAAACGATTCCCATGTCCAGCTGTGCTGACCCACACTGCCTAACTGTATTATCAAACAATGTGTTTGTGGCGAACTTATGCCAGTATCTGTGTTCATGCCAGGACGTGACCATCCCACAGAATTCATGGTGGTTTAGCTGTACTCCGCTGTATTTCTGCATATGTAAGACATGCGGATGTTAGCAGGGGCGCAACCAGATGATATTGTCGGGGGGTAGGGCAAAATTATTGTAACTTTTTGTACTGGGCTTGCGTGTTATTCTCATTCAGTCCATTAGGAGTGCTAATTTGTAGCTTGTTTTTCAGTGATTTCATGTGTGGCATCCTGGGCTGGCATGTCATACGCTTTCTTAAGCATCCAGCGTTCTCTGAGAAATTCACAAGAGAAAGCGCAGATCTCTATCTGTGGAAGCATCGTCTTAGTTTTTTATCGGGCGGGAACCATTTTATCTCGGGTGAGTCACCAGCTTCTGTTATTCTAAGCAAACGCTCCATCCTTCCTTTAAAAATTGTGGAGGTAGTTAAGCCTGTGAATGACAAGCGCTCGTGTGAAGGCTGGTTTCGACTGGTTCGTCACTATTCAAACCTTTGCAGGTACGAAAAAGAAAAACAATTTCCTCTGTTCAGACTTACAAACCTTTGCAAATGCGCATTGCTCGATCTTATCGACCGCGCACTCAAATTTGCAGTTGATTTGAGATTCAACTTTTCATGGAAACGTGGTGTTTTTGTCTCACAGACGGTTCTCGCAGATACCGCCTTGAAATCGAAATGTTTGTGGGAATTTGCCTGCTTTGTCTTTTGCTAAACTTTAGCAGATAAAACATTCGCGGTAATGAAGTCTGACATTATTGAACAACGATTTTTTGTGAATTCACATTACCACTGAATTGTTAACGCAAAGTTCTTTTGTAACTACATTTCCGTTAATTAGGAGCCACAGCAGCTTAACCCTGTGCCGTTAGTGTCATCTTATTTACTTTTTTTGTCTTTCATATAAAATATACCTTGTAATCGCACTCCCAGAAAAGGTAGAATAGTTAAATTTTGCTGCGACTGTTGGAAAACTTAAGTTTGTTACTTGATTTTTAGCTGAACTTTAAAATGCAACATTTCATAATCTAGTGATGAACTACATGGTTTCAGTAAATAGACTCGTGGGCTGTTGCGTATCATATCACAGTACTTTTTATGCAACGCTGAGATACTAGAAGATGCTGGGCTGCCCACAGGCGTGACAAAAAGGATGCTGAGTCCGAAAAAAGAATAGCTGCTCCAGAACTTAAACAACAAAGCTAATCGTTTGCAGTTTAAGAACTGGTAAAGTGACTCCGTTCAGAATCGTATTTGTAGATAAATGGTCGATTCCAATGTGAAGTGTTTGCAAAGCGGTGAAGGCTATTATGCCTTCGTCATCCCTGACTTTGGCGTTGTATGTCAGTAACAAAATTTGAGGTTTTGATGTTTAAGACATAACTTGTAAATCAGCATATCGTCGCATCATTGCGCGAATATTGTTGCTTTGTGAATATTGCTGACAAGCGAGCGACATTTGGCATGCAGTCGAGGCAAGCAACTGTGGATCGCCTGATATCTGGGGTCTGGCGTAACAGTTGTGTACATTGTATTCATGTCAAGGTTTTCGCTCTTGCTCTCCTCCTAAACATACATGTTTGGGCGTGGATTGGTCTGTTCATTGTTCACTGGTTCTTGATGACATGCTGGATCACATCTCAGAAGACAAACTTCTGCAAAACAAGAGGAAAAGAAATTTTTTATGATGTAGTTGTTGGGTGAGAGCGGGTTAATTTTCGATTAGAAATATGTTGCTAGAGCAACAGTAGTTTTTCTTTTCCACAAGTTTCGAGAACTCGTAGTGTGGTAATCTTATGCCCCATGAAATAATTTGCCCGTTGCGGTGTCGTTTTTCCGCGGTGATAAGCGCAGTGGATATTCACTTGCACCCGGTGCAGTTTAATCATCAGTGGTTTTAAATTTTTTAAAATCGTTTGGAGTAATTGAATTTCTCGCTGATTTCGAAAATGTTTGAGAAAGCGATTGTTTGTATCATGCATGTGTATAGGCCAGAACTTTGTCAGTCAGGTAACTCCTTACGGTAAACCTGTTTTTTTCGCTGAGACATTTCGGTCATTTGTCCCGTAATAGTATTTACACTCGCCTTAAACAGTATTTACTAGCCTACCTTTTTGGACATGATGCCCAAATTGACATAATTTTTTGGGGTCATTTCAAAAAAATTTCTGGCAATGACCAAAAAAGACTCAGCGATAAACACTTGTGGATGCTGGCGTTGGCATGGCTACAAGGTTACCTACGTCTTGTTGCCAAATGGCAATTAAAACAACGGCAACCATTCGCGAGTTTCTGTAAAATAACCAATTCATTTTGCTCAACCGTTTATTTGCTTCTTATAGTTTATGACTTTTTGTTTTACAGATTTTGTTATAATTTTGCTTACGTCAACGTCCACAACACAGACACACAACGAAAAATCTTTAAAAACAACAAACGACGTTTAACATTCTTCTACATTTTAATGTTCGTTGAAAATTGTACACTGGCCGGTCTGTGGTGGAAATTCCGGCACGGGGACGAGAATTTGATAGACGCCTTGATCGGCCAATCCAGTGAAGAACTAACAACTGCGGACCCATTGGCCAACAGCGGGCTGCCTCCGGACGTCGCCAGTGGCATCATCGCCATCATTCCTGTTTCGTTCATGCTGGGTATATCTTTTATGATCATCTACTATGTGTTCTTCCACCCAACTGTGAGTAGTTCTCTCTGTTGTTGCTCGGAAGACAACGAAGTTGCCTCGCTTGCGGAGAAGGAAGAAGAGCCGCTTACATCGCCTATCCAGGCAAGCGACAGGGATCAGAATGAAGCAGCGCGCCGCCGATCAGCGAGTTTGCCCCCCAGTATGAACACGCCGTCAACGGAGATGAACCAGGAAGCTGATATAAAACGACCTTCGTCTGTAGTGATCGAGGCCAGCAGCGCTACTGAGTTGTTGCCTTTTCAACGTCAACGTCCAAGCTCGGTCGAGCGAAGTGCAGCCCATTGTTCGTGCTACTCGCTGAGAAACGAATCGGAAGTTTTTCAGTCTCTCACACCGGAAAAAAAGACGCACCCGTCCAGGACTCGGTCGTTCGATCACAGTGGCTCCGATCGCGCCGGCTCGCGCATGCGCGCAACGCGCAGCATGAGTTCCGAGCAAAAACAGGTGCGCATACAACACCTGACAAAACAGAAGAAAACAATCGAAAGAGTGCTGGAAAAGCAGCTGAGTCTGAACTTTAGAGAACAGCCCTACGCTGAGACTTGTTTTAGAAGACCGACCTCACCGCAGTCGCCAATCGAAGAGATGTTTAACCGCGAAGGAAGAGCCCGACAACTGCGCGGGAAAAAAGAAGCTGGAACAAATGGACGGTTTTCCGTTCCCGGTGAAGGTTCAGGGGAAGGCCTTGAAGCATTCCAACCGACGCTAGACAGCGTAGCGCAGCGCGGTGACGTCAGCAGGTGCACTGCTCCAACCTCTGATGAACCTCTCTCGTTTCTTGGTGGCGGTGAAGAGCAAAATAAACACCCAATACCGGTGAAACAACCGGAATGCGCTGAACAGACAACCCATCAATCAAGGAACGGTAAAGCCAGCTTCTGCAAGTTTCAGCAAAGAACTGAAGGAAACGCCGTAAAGTTAGAAACGACAAGTGGTCGTGAATACACCCGAAGTGGAACTTTTCCCAGATACTCGAAAAGATCAGATGTCGCTTCGCGATCGCTGCGCAGGCAGGTGCTCAATCCTATCCGTGAAAACGCACAGAACACTCCTGTGACGAGCGCCTCGCTATCCAATATTGCAGCGCGTCCTTCGGAGTCGTGGAAAGTGGGAAACGTTCCCAGAGCTGCAAGCTTTGCGGTCGCCAAAAACGAGACTGTTATTTCGATAGAAAGTGCGCTGTGAATTTCAGTACCCGCTGACGTCTTTTGATTTGCTTTCATTCAAAAAGCGTCTTCGCGGCTCTTGCCTGACCTTGTGCGGACACCTTTGTTCCAACAGCGTCGTCGCAGGTCGTTTCTGTCCGGTGCTTGCTTGTCCGAGCGTTTTGATAACGAGACGAATGTTCGTCACTNCCGCAGCAAACGGTTAACTTATAGAAATATCGTAATTTGCGTTCGATCGTTTTCTATGTACTTCGCGTTCCTCTGTGCGTTTGATATCCGCGAATTTCTGGAGCCATACGTTTCGTTGTTTTCTACCTGTGAGAGTTTTAGTGAAACAAAAGTTTATCGCTGTGATGTTGTTATTTAACCCGGTTCTCTTCCGCCGCGTTTTGCTGTCAGTGTGCAGCTAAGAAAAACAACAGCTTACTTTTTCGACTGTTTCGAATTGCCGTGTATTGAAATTAGCAGATAAGTTTTACGTTTCATGGCTTCTCTATCGCTCATGTTGCCACATCTTCAAAAAATGTCGCAATTCTTGCCACGAAGTTTTCGTACAAAGTTTTAGTGACGTACTTCTTTCCAGAGGCTTTCAAAGTCATGATTCCTCTGTTTATTACAGTTGTTTCTATTTGTTGGTTCTTGGTGCACACGTCTGTATCATTCCCTTTTGTTCCATGTATACTATCTTGGTGTAACATTCTTTTTTTCTGCACGTTTGTTAAGAAATACCACTACCTTGCTCGGCAGTGCCGCTAGATCACCAGAGCAACGTCCATGTAAAATGTCAGGGCTTCGGAAAGATTTAGTATACGATCATGCGTCGCTGTTGAACCTGCTTTCGAAACGGTGGGTGGCAATATCTGTGAAGTGCAAGTCTTTTTTATTCGCTAGTTCAGCAATACTGTTGTTTCAAAACTGCCCATTCTTCAAGACGCCTCCTAACAACGCATTTCATTTGCCGTTCAAGGACGTTAAAGTACAGTAGAAATTGTCTAATTCGTCATCGTTTAATTCGCATAATTCGTTACTTTTTCGTTGGTCCCGTCAGAATTCCTATCTTTTGTGCACATTTCTGTGCGTCTAATTCGTCAATTTGCTCAATTCGTCACCTCTTTTTGTCCCTTAGAAGCGTTTTGTTCAGCTAATACGTCATTTGCAGTTTCGCTTTTGATGTCTAAGCAGCTAGTACGCGTGGGATTTCGAACAAATTAAGGTCTTTATCTGAGAACTGTTGCACCTCGCAATTTGTTCATCGAATTTATACACAAGGTGCGAAGCGCGACCCGACTCCCCATTGAGAGAACGCGGGAAGTCTTTGCAGTTTGTTAAAAATTTGAAAGGTGCTAGATTTAAATGGAAGAGTCCAGGTAGAGTAGAGGAATTACTTGTGTTCAACCACAACGTCATAAACTTGTATTTTACTGCAAATAAGAGCACAATGTATACGAGTTACTATGATAAAGTATACGAGCTTCTCTGATAGAATTTTCACCTGTTTGCATAATTCGTCACTTCGCCTAAATCGTCACGTTTTTCTAATCCCCTTGAGGTGACGAATTAGGCAAATTCTACTGGTATTGTCGTTTCTTATGTTCGTGCATCTAATGTTTTCACGGAAGACGCTATCTCTGTTTTCAAATGAAAACTGTGGCCCATGTTTTGCAGGTAGTGTGACGTGGACGTTGTGTTGTTCAGGTTGCAAAGCTGTTCTCTCTGTAAATGCGCTACAGTTCATTCATCTATCATTTCTGCCGAAGTCATTTGGGTTTAAAACTAAGCAATATAGTATCAACTCAGACCTTGCGTGCAATCATTGTGCTTTTGTTTTCATGTATGCGCGCGTCTTTATTCCGCAATTATGCGCCACTAAACTGTTTCCGAGATGATCTTTCTCTTAAACCTAAATTAACTTGTTGTAGATCTGATTACAGCGTGAGATGAAGAAAAAATTTTGGCCTCGTGTTGTTGCTACTGTTCAACGTTTTAGGTGACATTTTCAAAAGAACTCAATTTTTAACGCCTGGTGTCATTTTTTGGGCAATGAATTTTCCTGAAAACCGTTTAAAACTTGAAATGCCTGGTTAAGGGACAGACATATTACAGTCCGGAAGTTTTTGAACTCCTGAATCTGTCACAAGTAGGATGCCACGCCGAGTAAACGTTAGTCGTCGGCGCATTCATTTTAAAGGAGTAAAGTATCCTCGAAGAATTTGCAGAAGTCCTATCGCTTTCAAATCAAATACGATGGGGTTGCAAGTTTGTACTACTGTAGTTTGTACATAATTATGGAAACAGTTAAAACATATTATTTAAGTATGCCTTTGAGCGGGTTAAACAGCAGCCGATTTTGAGTCTACGAGAAGAAATGACAGCCATAAACGTGATGGTAGGAAGTTGTATGAAGCTCAGACGTTGCCTTTCGCTTACCAGCTGCAAAGAAACTTCATCCCGCAACAACCATATTTTGCCGAAATTATTGTAAGTCGAAAATAATGCACAGAGCGTACGGTTCACAGACAAGGGGCACATAACAATACACAGCATACATTTTGCGTTGTTCGCTCGCAGATCTCAGAAAAACACCGAAAACCCGACAAATTCGACCAGGATGCCAACAGCTAACGTCATTAAAAAAGATTTCCCCAACATTCAAGTACGTAAGTGCTTCAAAAAAGTGACCGAACTGTAGCGGAGCGGTATCCAAGAAAAAATGGAAGTGTTTGGACTAATAACTGGCCATAGAAAACCTGTTAACGGCAGGAACGCCGGAGAGCAGGGAAGTTATGGAGTATCACCCCTTGCCCTTTGAAAAGGGAGCAACCGGAGTGGAGGTGTCTTCAGTGCAATATCATAGGTAATTTTATTGTTTAGCAATACCGAATTGAAACAATTTTATTGCAGCTATTCGCGCGCCAAGAAAATCAGAAGGGTTTTCTATAATTTCTGTTGTTATTTTTGAGATCAACATTGCAGCTAAACAGAAACAAGCGCAATTNGTTACGATATTTTGTCTTTATATAATTTTCCACGGCCATTTTAGCTGCCCATGCCGTCTCTAGCGCAAAAGCGATTGGAGTGATCCTTGGCCGAGCGACAACGCGTTGATAGTTTTCCCCGAAAATACCGAGCGTCAGCGAAGCGCCCTAAAACCGACGTGAGTTATCTACGGGCTTGCCAGTGATATCTAGAACTCGGGGATGGGATACTCCAAAACAAGGTGCCCAAATGAAGAGTTACTGCAGTTTGTCACAAATGTCAGGTACTCTGATCTTGAGGAATTCAGCAGGCGTGCAAGGCACTGGAACACTCTTAGTGTGTGCCCACCAGAACCGTCGCTAGAAAGTTTTCAATAGGGGTGCTTTGCAGTTCAGCGGGGGTTTGACATTATAAATATAACCAAAACTCCACTTATTTATAGTGTTTCACCTACCAATGTGGAGGGGCTAAGCCCACCCGTGGCGACGAGACTGGTGCCCACCGTACATTCAGGGGAGCCGAAGGATCATGTTGGGGCAGGCCCATAACCAGCTTGAGACACTAGGTGGGCCGAAGGGTTTTCTGAGAGGGGCCCAAAGATTTTTAAACTATGTCGAACATATTTTCTAGGGGGAAAAANTTAGAGGGGTTCGCCCCCTGTTTGGGGTGAGGGAATTGTTATTTTGCTTGGACAGTTTCAACAGGAAAGTTGCTGNTTNGGACCGTCGGCAAACATCGAAGGAATTACCTTANTTTTTCATACATCCGGGGCAACAACAGGGAAGATCCGAGGACCCAAATTAGGGGGGAAATTTTTCCCCTATACCTCGTGGAGTGTTTTTTAGTGCAGGAGAGCACTGATCGAAAGTGCCTCGGAGCTTGTTTGGTGCACAGCATGGAGATTTCACTTGTCTTTGAATATCATCATCATCCTTCAGTGAGACATTTCGCAACAAACCAAAGTATTTCACTTGGTCAAAAAATCGTACGCGTATACCATTTAGAAAAGCATTTGATGGAGCAGGTTGTTTATCATTTTTGGTGCAAAAAAGAACATCAATTTTTTGTTACAATTAAAGCTGATGGGTCCCTTTAAGGTACACATCTGTTGGCAAAAAAATTAAATAAACATTTTGCCAACAGATGGACTCGAGACAGTTACTTATATTACATGATTTGTTTAAAAAATTGGTTGTAAATCGTGTTGGCACTATTTGTCGAAGCACTATGAATTTTTTTTTTCATTCTTTTATCAACATAAGTGCATGCAAACAAAAGGTGATTGAAATGTTTCAACTTATTAAGGTATGGTATTGATCGATGTGCATTCATCTCTGAATTAGTATGGGATACGAAGATGCTCTGGCAGACAGGAGCGCCAATTCCAGAGAATATGAGTGTCAATTTCGGAGGATTATAAATTAAATTGCTTGGTTTTAGAGTTTTAGTACTTTATTTGTCAAGTGGCCTCGGCCAGGAGACTGCAAGGTAACTTTGTGGTTTTCAAGTCAAGCTTACCCCTGCCATTGTCTTTGTCCAATAGTTTTAAACTACGTCCAAAACATTTTTCTAAGGGGGGCGTCACTCAAACGAACTTGTACGTGAAATTAAGAAAAAACTGGGGGAACCAAGCAAATATCTGAGGGGGCGATGGCCCGCCCTTAGAATCGCCACTGGTTGCCACACGCTTAGCCAGGTGGGGGCAAAACGCGCCGTGATTCCCCCAACTGTGGACTCCAAATATTCAAATCTTGAGTAAAAATTGTTATAACCGCCTAAAACCAATTATTCATTCCACAAAGCTGTAGATAGCTAGTATTCTGCCAAAATTTCTGCGTTGGAGCTAAGGGGCAGTGGCGTGCAGGGGTTTGGTGATACCCGGGGCGCTTGCTTGATTGTATGCCCCCTAACAAATGATAGTATTCAGTGGCGTATCTAGGGTACGGCAGGCAAGGCACGTGCCATAGGCGCCACTCTCACGAGAGCGCAAAAATTGCTTGGCAAAAATTCATATCTGTAGGCCTATTTGCAGTTTCTTGAACCTCTGTTTTGCGCGCCATGCATTCATAAACTGCAAAGCTGCGTCAACACAGCGCCCTTTCCTAATGCATTAAGTCGGGCATGTTACGCCAGCGCCACTAAGCATTACGACAAAACTGGTTTTGTGACAAAGCACGAGGGTCAGACATTGTGACAGGACACGAACGCTCTCTTGCCATATCTACGANGCCTCGTTCTTCTCACGNTGNAAGAAAAGATAAGCCAGTCCGTACTGCTGCATTTCTTNCAGGCCAGTAGATATTAGTCAGAATCTGGTTGAGATGAGTTTAAATCCGTAGCTGTGAGAATCTGACTGTTATGCAAATAATTGCTGTTGAGGTCGTACAGACAGTGGCGTACGAGGCGGGGAGCGGGGGGGCAGCCGCCACCGGCTTGAAAAATTCAGGGCAAACTCTGTTTTCAGGGCAAGCTCAACTTGCTCAAAAATCCTGAAAGATAAAAAATATTTCAATACAGTGAAAATTTTCAGGGCAAATTCTGTTTTCAGGGCAAGCGCAGGTTGTTCAAAATTCTGAATGATAAAAAATATATATTCAATACAGTGAATTCAGGGCACACTCTGTT
>JGI24159J19872_10010919_pt1 | contig 11915 bp, 10 predicted proteins | sample Ectturendosymbi4_FD_19872 | JGI IMG/M metagenome (IMG submission 19872) | reverse complement strand
AGACAGGGCCGTCGCCAGCGGGGGGCCAGTGGTGCCCGGCCCCCCATTTGAAATCGGTGCCCCCCATTTCACGTTTGGCCCTCCGGTTGCTGCATACATCCAATACTATATTTTAAAAATGTGGCCCCCCTTCTGTTTTCTTGCCCCTCCATCTGGTTTTTGGCCCCCCCTGCTGCTCAATCTTGGCGACGGGCCTGCAACCAGAGATGAAATTTCGCAGCCCTCCCGGCCAATTTCACCACGAGCCGCCACTGTTCAGAGTGTGGGGATTGTGGTTGGCCTTTTCAAGTACTAGTGCATCGTGTACGTTGGACGTATAACATTCCAAATACATAGTAACGTCCATAAGGGAAAACTTGAATGAATTCGCTAAAATTTTTCGTAGATATATACTGTATATATATATTTCAGTCAATGGCGTAGTCAGGGGGGATATAGCGCAATGAAATGTTGTCTTCCCACCTTTACTGAAGGAGATATAGGGTGGCTTTACTGTTTTATTGCGGCATTCAATCATGGCAATTTGGTTATAATTTTTGTAAATTTTTTAAACAAAAAATACTCAGGTGTCTTCATCACCATAATACATATATTAGTTTGAATATAGCGTTTCCCATTTCTGTTTGGCTCCACCCCATTTTTTTCTCCTTTGCCAAGCATTGTTGTGTGTCACAGCTGTGTTCTTAACAGTGAATGGTGGTGTAATTCATTAGAAGTACACCACTTCCGTTGGGCAGGACAGATGTCTACAGCAGGGGTCCGCAAATAGTGGGTCGCGACCCAAATTTGGGTCGCGAGACCTTCTACTCTGGGTCGCGAAATAATTTAAATTTACATTTTAAATTTGCCATTCTCATTAGACAGAATAAATGCAATCATTTACTCTTTTGTGTTAAACTTCATACAATTTTATGCAAGAAAATTGCTACTGTCAATTAATAATACTGTAGTCTTAAAATTGATATTTATTTGTAAAGTATTTTCGACAAAATTATATGCTCATGAAATGTTTGGGTCGCAAGAATTTGAAACTACTTTCTTTTGGGTCGTACCAAAAAGTATTTGCGGGCCCCTTGTCTACAGTAGCATGCATTCATTAGTTGTTTTTTTAAGACGCAACAGTGACATCTGTTAACGTTCACGAAATTCCCTTTACCTTGGTCCCGTCTGCTGCCTTCGAAGTCTGTTAACTAAATATGATAATATGACGCAATCCAACCATGTGATGTCCAGTTTGGATAGAAGCAAAAAGAAGAAAGTTTGGTTTAGTTTTTGAAGTCCTGCATACACCATTAGCACATATATCCCGCGTCGGTCCAAGAGAGAAACTTTGGGAAGTTGCCTCTAAAAACATTTCGTACCTTCCAAATTGTCGCTATTTTCTCATCTTCTTACCCTCAACCAATTTGCATAATGTAAACTTTATAGCACATTTTGTCCACCTTTTCCAACTGCACGACAAAACCAAGATTTCCTGCTGCTTCCAGCCCAATTCCAATTAAATGATCTTGCTGCGCCCTTGGTTATCAATATTTGTAGAGGTCGTTCCTAAAAACCTGAACTGCCTGATCGTTAACTCATACAACGCTTTCGTCTGATCATCACGCTGCCTGTCGTTGAGGAAACTACAAAATCGATAGCATCGTTTCGGTGGAAAAGTGCCGATTATATTGTGTGAGGGTAGGGAAACAAACGTAAACATCAACAAACACTTGTAAAATTCAACCGGGCGACCTTTTATTGCAGTGACGCTGATTGGTATGTTGGAATATGAACGCAGTTCTTGTTTTTTTTTCGCAGAATAGTCATGCGCTGAAATTTGTGGGCAACGATTCCAGCTGATTGCAGAGTATGGATGCGTTTAGTTTAGATCCAGAGACATACGGCAAATTTATATCACTTTGTACGTCCTGACGCACGAGCTTTTTTATTGACGAGTGTTTTATACCGACTTTTACGTTGCTTTGTGTTATAGCCGCCACTTCAGTGCAAGGTTTTTTTTGGGTTCTCGGATCAAAGGCATTGAAACGATATTGTGTTTTTTCGTCCCGTTGCAAAATAAAGGGCAAGGCTGTTGGAAACTTGCAGTCATAGTTGGAGGATTTCCAAAATCGATGTTGACATCTTATATTTGGCGATCCCTGCGAAATCGGTCGTTCAGCTATCGGTGGAGTGGAAACAACTGGCAGCTGCACAGGAGGTCTATCTTGCTTTATGGGGGCCCATTCCACAAAACCAGACCTTTTGCGCTTACGTTTTTTGTCGATGGATGGCAGAAGAATCAGTTTTTCAGCACGTGCTTCGTTGTCACATCTAACGCAACTCAGCGCTCGATACGAAGGCTTCCCATTGTTCTGCTTGCGGACAAATGAAGAGGCAGTTTTGTTTCTCGGCGTTTTTTTCAAATCATCGGCGTTTTCGGTCATTGTTTTGACCGAAACCTGGGGAGCCACCAACTGCTTCAATTCCGATCCTCGTATCAGGCATGGCGAACTTTCAGATTCTTCTGGTCGATTTTTTCGTAGCATTGCTTTTAAGAGTTCTCGTTTGTTACCGCTTTGTGATGCAACAGAACTGCGCATCACAGAGCGCATGTCAATGAAGTTGGCAGAGCTTAAATTTGTGTTGTTTGCCAGGGGACGTAAAGTCGAACCCTCTTCTTGTAAAAGTGAACCAAGCGTTAAGCCTTCTGAATCATCGTTATGTTTTTTCCGTTTATACAAGTCTGGTTCACTGCACGCTTGAGATTTTCTCGTTTCGACTCGCCTAGTTGGATACGGTTGAGTTGGTCTTCGAATGATAGTTGGCATTATTTTTCTTTTCGAAATAGTACTAACAAGGCCATCCTTAGTGGCAAACTTTCGCCTTCCTGTGGAATGCACTTTGTGCACCGTTTGCGACCTAATGACGTCGCTATGTCGCTTGCATTGCGTAGTTTCTTTTGTTGCTACTGGCAAACGGCTGCTGGCTTGATCCGAAGGTGCAGAGAGGCTTTCTGTCCTAGTCCAGCCAGCCAGAATGGCAGGAGATCTAAGGGTTTCTTGAGTGATCTCATCGTATTCGATACTGTCGCTAATTCTGCGAAGTATCGACACCAGACCACGTTCTTTTCCTGCATTCTGGAAAAAGTCCGAGTCCATGAATCAACTCGAAAACGCTACACCAAAACGCGACGTTGGTGTTCATGCCAGCTGCTAACCATTCAGCACTCAGTTTAAGGGCTTCCCTGAAACAGACGTGCAGAAACGCTATTAATGAAAAGAATAAAACGTTTTAAGAAACAAACTAAGTGTTCATCAAAAACAACTACCGTAACGTTCTAGTAGCCGCAGCAGTAAACTGCAAGCACGTCAAGTTGTTGCGACTGGCCACGGTGCTGGGGAGACTCAACTGTCACAAAGCCAAGCAAGCACAATACTCCAATGTAAAACTAATTATTTCAACGTCCCGCACAAGTTATTCTACATAAGAAAGCCACAAAAAAATAAAAGAAATATTTTACAAGTAAGGTGGTAATTTGGCGTCAAAGTTTTGACCCGTAAACAGGTTCATGCATAAGCCTAGCCAGAGGATCCAGGGGACTATGCCCCCCACAATTGTTAGCATATCTAGTCATGTTGTGCTTTGAGAAGCGGCGTCCCAAACAAAAATTATGTTGCTCGCCTAAATTCAAACATTTTGCCTTCCAAAATTTTGGGCTGGCTACTGGGTTCATGTCGACGTTTTACTCATGTTAGTCAGAGTTTATGGGTGCATTATGGCGAGTACTCCAGGCTGGAATGAAATGGGTGTCAACAGAAACTAATTGCATGGTAAAACAACATAGACACAAAGCAGGCTGCCTGGTACTCTACACTCATGTACTTCTAATCCAAAAAATAACGAGCAACATTCTTCGCTTATAACATCGTATCCTTATCGTTTTCATCATTGATTTTTAATATGTCAAAAGTTAATGCGCAGCATTGAGAAAACTTTGCCGATCGTGTGCAGATTTGTAAAAAACAAATAGTTACAATCAAGGTAACTGCCAATCGCAGCGTAACGAAGTAACACTGCACAGTCACTCTGCATTGAACCACAAGCACATGCGATGATTTTAAAGAGTTAGAAAGAAATACACGCCATTTTATCTGTATGAGATCCAAGGGGCAAAAACATCCAAGGGAAAGTATACCAGCGTCAGGTCACTTTATTTTACAATGTAATTAAAAACGGATTTGAAAAAGCAGTCTTATCTCGGTAAACAAACGCATCCCCCCAAATTTTGTTGTGTCCAGAAATATTTATTTTAAACATACAGTATAATAAAAACAAAAATCTTGCCCACCTAAAATGTATTTTTACATCCCTCCAAACCTTAAAACCTGACAAGAGGGCTGCTTATCCGGTTTGTGTATGATGAGTGTTCACCGCAAAAATAAGAGCAAAGACAAGCAATGTTTTGTTGATTGCATCGGTCGAGATCCCAGACGTTTGCCGCACTTGTTTTTGAGTGGCGATGACGAGTCTTGCTAGGTAAAATAAGATCATAATTTGTGGTTTCGCTGAAGACCACGGCCATGCTTCTTTCTTTAAAAGACCATGGCAAATGCATCCTTGAAAATAATTACCCTGCTTTTGAAACCTGCAGACAGCCTAGTGTGTAAATTATCGTAATATAGCTGGATATTGCTGCCAACGAAGCGCATGTTTTGTTATTGTTGCCATAACATAGGGCATTTTCTTTGCGGTGTGAAAGGGCAAAGAGTTTTGTTGCATTGCATCGTCAGCAGCAGTGGCGTAGCCAGCCAAAAAATTTTGGGGGAAAAATCTTTTGACTTTAAGCGAGCAACAGTATTTTGTTTGGCACGCCGCCTCTCAAAGCACAAAATGACAAGATATGTTAGCCCTCTTGGAGTCCCCTGGCTACGCCTATGGTCAGCAGTGACGTAACTATAGGTTTAAGCGAGGGGAAAGCTTAGGTAAAGGGGCCCACTAGCCAAAATTCAGAAAAAAACTCAGAAATGATAGTGAATTCGGGTGTGATGGCTATATTAAACTCAAAATCACAGGAAAATACTCTGAGAAACGCAAAAAACAACTATCTTTTGGAGTTTTTTGAAGGAAAATGTTAGGTACCCGGTATGGACCTGTAGGGACCCGATTTATCTATGTCTAGGGACCCGATTTTCTCTGATTCTAGGGACTCGATAATTTTCTCTGATTCTAGGGACCGATTTGAAATTCTAGGGACCCGATTCGGGTCCACTAAAACACCTTAAAAAACCTGATCTAGTGAAAACCAAAAGAATACTATAACCGAAATATATATAAGCTAAGTAGTGTCCCAGTTTTTATATTTGGCTTGCCAGGGGGGGTTCGCCCCTCCGTCAATTACGCTTACTAACTGTCAACAACCTAAAAATAGATAAGCAAAATGTCGGCTTGCTCCCCCGGGAAAAATTTCTGCGGACGTCCATGAATGCGGCTGTAATGTAAATGTTCAAAGAATAAGGAAGAATATAAACAATCTGACTGCATCAAAGCGCGCAACCATACGTTTTTAGACTTTCTGCATCGTTCAAGAAAGAGGTACATATTTTTTCACAATAAGCCTTAAAAGTAGGAACGTTGTATTGAACCTGATGACTGCTGACACTCGCTCGCCGCAGCAGGTTGTATAGAGCCCTGCACCCAAAATTATGGACCACTGACCAGGCTCCTTGAAAAGTATTGGCCAATAGCCTATTTGATGCAACATTTTTTGCAGCATTTGATGGAAGAAATTTTCTTTTAAGCGACATTGGGCAAGATTCACAGGTACTCACAGACATGCATGTTCCCACTCTAGCCCGCATACTTAATGTGTTGCAGTTGCTTGTTTTAGACTTATGCGAACTTTTGCAAATACTTTGTTTGTTTTATTCACTCTGCATAGCTTTGCAAACGCACACTACGTCGCAGAATGAATACAGATTACTCCGACTATATGTATAACGGTAAAACGCTATAACCGCGTTTTCGTATAAGATTCCAGAATCTCAAACCAAAACCATTCATACGTGAAAAACATAGTACGGTTAATCGCATAAACCGGATATTAAAATAGAAATGTTATTTTTATTTGTAAATACTCCGCGCCATTGACTGTGAGTGAAAGACACGGTTCCAAGATTAAGTAGTTGAATGTCTCCATTGGGATGGTCAGAAAGCAAAGTTACTATCTTTCTTTGGGCGGAGAAGTCGGCATCGTATGGTGGCCTGTAGCTGCCAAGCCGCATAAACCTAGTCTCACATTCAACAAGAGTGTGGCTCAAGTGCAGTTGAATCGTCATAAATATACATCGTCGCTTCACAGAAGTACACGGCGGGAGTACTATAGAAAATTAGTATCATGCAGGTGTACGGCCACACTGCAGAAAGCTCGTCAAATTACAGAAAGCCATAGCGGTGTCCCACGCTGCCTGGAGCTATGCAAAGTGTATGCATTCATATTCATCTGGAATTAGACGAGTCACTCTGCGATGCAGCCGGCTACCTTGAAATTCCATGTGCACCATGCTATTCTCAAATGCGAGAACGACACAAATGTTACTGCTAAAGGGACTTGGTATGCTGACTAAACAGACCCCTAGTTGCGCCCCTGTGTTTGATGCAGGCTCGAATTCGGCCTGCAAAATTTCAAGACACTTAACCCCGACTTCCATCTCTGCCGGAACTAAACCAGATAACATGTAGCGGCGTAAAATTCGCACTGGCGGAACGTTTGAAATGCACACATTTCCGTTCAGAAACTTTCCATGTTGTAGAGCATGTAAGGGCTCGCGCCCCCGTGGAAATCTCTTGACGCCCCCCTGTGGGAGCGCGTCTCCCAGTTAAGAACCACTGACTTATAGTGTTGTGTAGCCAGTAGTGTAGGAGGCGGGGGTGCAAGCGTACCCCCAAAAGTTTTGATTTGTCAAAAATCCGGGCAAAATCCTTGAAAATCTGGACAAAATCCCTGAAAATCTTGGCAAAATTCCTGACAATCCGGGCAAAAATGGCGCCCAACATTGTTTGATTTGAAAAAATGGCACCCAGTATTTCCAGAAAAACACATGAAGACCTTTTTGGAGGTCATACCAAAAAAGGTCTTCATGATCTTCGTGGGAGAAAATTTGCAGTTCGTAGAAAAACGTTTCGGGCAAGTTTGCGGAAATTCAGGCAAAAATCCTTCGCTCCACCAAATTTTGCTTGCTCCTACACTCATGTGTGTAACGACACGCGTGGAAGATGAACAGAATATTTTAATACATTAAATAGTCTGTACATAGATAGACGAATGTTTTTTATAAGACTCAACATGTCATTTACCAAAATATCCTACAAAAAATAGAGCAAACTATAAAACGCTAGAATTTTAATAGCACGTGGTTTTTCAAGGTTATCTCGCAAAATCGACCCTTTGTGTGTTACGTTTCGCCTATAAACGAAAAACATTTGTCATGAAACACAATAAAAATATTTTGGGACATTTAAATTTAGAGGTTATTCTATTCGAATAAGATTTTAGGACTGAGGATGCGTAGGGTTACGTGAAATTGTCTGCCTTCAAAGAAATTTGCTCGATTGATTCGCTTGTGTCAACTTTGTGAAGACTACTATAGTTACTTGACGTTGTCATTCGTTACAATACGTTCCATTGCAAAATCTACGCTATATAACTTAATATTGAAGGTCCTTCGAACAACATGCGTGTTTACAAACTAGCAACGGCTAATTTGTAATGGTAACAAAAGCTGATTAAAATCAGCAAACAAGTTTTCCTGGTTTAAACTTCACAAAATGAAATGATGAATCTTAAACTGCTACTGACAACCGCAGACTAAAGTGAGATAAAACCATAACAAAGCTAGTCTATTGTACTCTTTGTCACTCACAGTTTTCATGGTGACTTTTTAATAATGAAAATTTATAACAGCGACATTTAACAAAAAGAACGTTACATAAACTGATCATTAGCATTTGATGCAAGCTTGGTTGGCTTTTCGGTCATGAGCAGGGACGCCGGAGAGCGGAGGTTTGCAGAGGGCATTGCCTTCTCTGCCCTTTTGAAAGCACAGTAACGGGGATGGAGGTGAATTTTCGTAAAAACTTTCAAAACTAATTCCATGTTCTATCAAGACCGACTTGAAACAAATTTATTGTAGCTTTTCGTACATCCATTGAATTGGGGAATGGATTTCTATACCTCCCATTGTTACTATGAGGGTCAAATTGCTGCGGAACATGTAAATATGATACCCCTATCCTGTGTACGTTTTTGCATTTAACTCAAGTAAACTGTCTTGAATTCTTGGTTGTTCGTAACTTACGTATTGAAAAGCAAACATCGCTTGGACGAATGTGCAAGGCTAGGAGGCCCTACCGAATAAAGTGGGCCAACAAAGACCTCTGTAGACAGCGTGTGGTCCTTGTTCCGAGAGTTCCGAGAATGCACAGCGGACGAGAAGAGTGGTGACTGTTCAAAGCAGCTGCAGCTTCGTCAGATGCTCGGGTATGTGGACAGAAGCGACTCGGTGTGACGACAGGTGGCTTAAAAGTTACCTCTTGGTGGAACCAGATAGCGAAAGAAACTATCCAAGCTAAGAAAGTCGCTTGCAAGGTTTGGCTCCAGAACAAAGTTGAATCTTCTTTGCATTCGCGATGTGCTGAGCCACGAAAGTACGCAGCTCATGTGGTAAAAAAGTCAAAAATGTAGTCTTGGGAGATTTTCGGGTATGAACTATATTCCAATTAGGTTATTGGTAAGCCAAGAAAGTATTCTACCAAACCATCCGGCGTCTTCGAGACAAAAGATCTAATGCTGCTAGATCCATCACAGATCAAAATGGTGTTTACTCAACAGTAAGCGGGACATCCTTGGCAGGTGGAGGGAGCATTTAAGAAGTCTCTTGAACCCAGCCACTATAATATCTCATCAGACACATAAGACGTGTAGTCGAGAGAGGAAAATATCATTACTGCGGCTGAAGTCTTCCCAGCTGTCAAAACATTGAAGGCTTACAAAGCTGCAGGTTGTGTTAAAATCCGACCTAAAATGCTTAAAGCCTTGAATCAAGAAGAAGACCTTTGGCTAACTCGAGGGTGTCAAGTAGCATGGCGCACCGGACAAAGCTGTGGAACCGCATCACAAGCAATTTCGGATGATTCGAGCTGGAGCCGGAGTCAAAAACTTTTAGATGGTGGAGCCAAACCGGAGCCTGAGATTTTTATTCCAGTTCCACAGCCCTAGTTTATTGGGCAAGCGAGTTAATTTATTGCAGGACGAGGGTGGCTGCCGTAAATATAAGGATACATAATTTTCCTTGATTGTGTGTAGATCAAGGCTTCTCTTTTTTTGCAGATTGTCAAGCCCACTATCCACCAAATATATCATATCGCGACACTTCATCCACGCTGGTGTAACAATACAATTGTGTCAATAATAGAAAGTTTTTAAGTTTTCACTGAACCAAATTATTTTGGAGCTGGAGCCTTTTACGTAATTTGAGACAGGATATTTTGGGTCCGGTCTTAACTATAGGTCGGACCAGGCCCGTAACCAGGGAGGATCGGGGGGGCGAAGCCCCCCCTAGAAAACTTTTCGACCCCCTGAAAAAATGTGCTGGACATAGTTTGAAACTATTGGTCATAGTTCAAAAAATTTAGGCTCCTCTCAGAAAACTTTTCGCCCCGCCTGGGGTCCCAAGTTGGTTACGGGCCTGCGTCGGACCGTATCCGATCGTGGCGTAGCCAGCCCAAAAATTTGGGGGGGCCAAAGTGTTCGATTTTAAGCTAATAACACTATTTTGCTTAGAAAAACGCCTCTCGAAGCACAAAATGACTATATTTTCTAAACCTTTTGGGGGCCATGGCCCCTTTTGCCCCCCCTAGCTACACCTATGATCTCAAACCATATAATTTTGAAAATACACAGGACTGCTTTCATGGGTTCGTAATGTCCATTAATGCAAATTATGTTACAACAGGTGGCGTACTACAATTATAGAAACAACTCAAGTACGTTATTTTGGCCCAAGAGCTCCCCAACGAAAGTAGAAGTATAGATAAAATCTTATGTAGGCTATTAAAGTGTAGAACTACTTCCTTACGGACCACCACTGGTAATTACAACGATGCATCTTTCTCAACAGCAAACCGCCGTAGATCATCTTTCCGTTTTTTCACTAACCCCAGTCTCTTGAAAGTGCATGCAGCAAGCAAAAATCAATGTGCTAAGATAAGGAGTACGTTTTAAACCAGGTATCGAAGAAAGCATCAGAATGTTCCGTCGTCANGCTCTACATAAAGTAAAGTTATCTATATAATAAAACAACACCGATCACAATCTATTTGTTGTCTGCTGTCCGTNATGAAATCCTGCACNCAACTTCAATGTCTCAAGTGGAGTTGGTTTATCCCAGTGGTTTTCAACCTTTTTCATGCAGCGGCCCATTTTGCNACCCAATTTAACCGAAAGACCCTCTTCCGAATATTTCCAGTCAGGCATATGTAATGCAGTTGTGTTTGCACAATAGAGAATCACAATGACTAAAAAATAACTTACGATATCACTATGTTGAACGAAGACTCATTTATTAAATTCATGCACATGATAGCATCAGTGAGAGAGACCCGTGCCGTATGCAAATTACTCCACAGCACAATTCATTGAAAACTAGAATAACTCCCAAGTTAGCTACCGCGTTCAGATATCTAATTTACAAGTAATAAGCACAGCACATTCTTGCGCCACAAAAGGTATTCGTGCGTTGCCAAACGCAACAGTACTCTGTCATGTAGTGGTCATAATCACACAAAACTTTGTAATGGTGATATGCACACAATTTTCAATGAAAAAGTAGGCTATAATATTTCCCAGGTGATCCTATTATTTTGGCTGCAACAAAAAGTAGTTTCATATAAAATATAGAAGAAATTAATGAACATTTTTATCAGAAGCTCTCGCAACCCAAGAAAAAAGGCAAACGACCTCCATGTTGAAAACCACTGGTTTATCCGGATAACGGTCAACTGAGAGTATTTTTGCTATCGGATATCCGGATATTTTTCTTTCGGTTAACCTGATAAAAAGTATCGTTACTAATTCGTTTTACGCTTTTTTGAACGGCTTACCAATCTTCAAACTCTCTATGAAGCTCTGCTTATACTCCAACCCACTTTCTGTGGAAGCAGAAAGGGCAATCGATGCGTGTGGACTAACTCTGGTCTCGTTTACCCGACTCCGCAATTGATGCATTGTGTTCAGTGGCGTTGCTAGGCTGTGTCGCCCGGGGTCGACCGCGGAAGTGCCTCCCTTTCCACCCCTCCAAATTGCTTACATTAATTTAATTTAAAATGAAAGAAGAACATATTTTTGTCCTTAGTAAAGATGTAGGGAATATTAAAACATCGTGAACATCAGAATCAAGCACTCAGAAACTGAAGGGGTCTTGTTTTTCATTCTTCAAACGTTACCTATTTCGCGGGGCGCTTTTAAGGTGTGGACCCAATTATATAAAACTTGTCAAATAGGCTTAAAAGCGGCGCTGGTTGAGATGTGTCGCGTTGGAGCCTCCGTCATGACCTGCAAACTTGGTCTTGCTGCTGGGCTTCTTCCCACTACATGTGCATAGTTTTATTCTTTACAATTGTCCGTTGGCAACAGACACATACAGTATTTCGAAAACTGTATAACCAGGTCCTGGCACGTAGGACCAGGGCCGGTCTTAAGCCGATGCAGCTGCATTGGGCTCCGCGCCATGGTGTTTGGGTAGATTATTCATTTTGACAGATACATCTTGCGCTTGAGAANTCAGTAGAAACGACATATAAATTTTATTGTTAACAAAGAACGCTCTCGTCAGAACTAGCAAATTCCTCTCGAACGTTAGCAAACATGCTCAATTCTC
>JGI24159J19872_10010917_pt1 | contig 11918 bp, 9 predicted proteins | sample Ectturendosymbi4_FD_19872 | JGI IMG/M metagenome (IMG submission 19872) | reverse complement strand
AGTAAAACAGTAAAAGTATTGCAACTGAGGCGGGGCCCCTAGACATGGCTGGGGCCCCCCCCGGCCGGGGGGTGCGGGGGGCGGTTCCCACGGCCCTGTGTCACATTCATAGTAGTAGTACTGTATATATATATAAAGAGAGAGATAAAATAAAACTATTTGATCCCCAAAACAAAATTGCTATATGCATCGCAGTATCTATAGATCACTCGGCACAGGCTTACACGCCTTGAAGTTTTTTAGACATGTAGAGGTAAAGTTGTTATGAAACGCAATTGCTAGGCAATTTTGCAAAAAGATCAGAAGATGTCGTAACTTCACTAGCACAGGGCCTCATCTTCATTTACTCTAAATCAGGCCCTGCATGGCCACACAACTCGGAAAAGCACGGGAATGATTTATATCTTTTTGCAAATAAATGTCTATCATAAAATCATTAAAGATCGGTCTTGCAACCACATAGATTTTCGGTGTCGAAGCGTATTCAGCTGTAGATGCGCTGAAGGCTGCCAGCAGCCAACACGTCTGCCACAAGCCTATGACAGGCGCAAACAAAAACGCATGTTGCGGAAACGCCAAGAATCTTTTTGAAAAGTTTCACCTTCCTACTGTCTTTCCCACCAGTGATCACGATGTTGTTCTTCCAGGCAACGCAACCAAATTCAGCCCATCTAAGTTTGTTGGGATCTTGACAGGCCGAGCTTCGACTTTCGTTGTCCGTAATGAAGCGTGTCGAGTTCTTATTGGTTGGAAGCGAGCAGAATCCGGATCTCGTTTTGTGTTGAAAATCCAACACAGAAATATTATCGATGAAATGATCGTCTGCATCGCACCCACCAACAGTCACAAAAACCTGCGAAAATTTGACAATCGCCTTTTCAGAGCGATGTTGCAATGTTTGAATCGAAAGAGAACCAATTTTTGAACGCCTCAGTAACTTTGCAAAAATTTGAAACGCTGCTTAAACTTGTATTAACAGTTGCACTACTTTAGCTACAGAATAAAATAGTTTTTCAGTTATATTACTTAAACATTTTTCCGATTCATCACATCTGCTGGACGCAACTAGGATATGTACAAGAGGAACAGAAAGTGACGCGTACGTTTCTTTATGCCATGCTTCGGTCGAGCCCTACATCACACACCTAATATTCAGTCATTAAAACTGCAGCATCTAGTATTCTTCAAACACATTTTGCAACAGATATCAGTTTTAATTTAGGAATCAAAATAGTTTCTAGCAAACGCTAGTTCATCTGAAAATAAAAGATCGAAGCACCGGCTTTGGCTAAGAAAACAAAATTTTAGCGCTGATTGATCTCCAACACTAAAAGTACAGTACTTCGAATCAGCGCACCTGGTGGGTAGCCGCGTTCTGACGTGGTACGATTTTCTTGTGTTCGGTGATTTCCCCTGTCACGTGGTATTTCCGCGCCTCCATCAACAGATCAAAAACACTTTGATTGTTTTTGATCAAGGGGTGGGTTTCCACTCGCTGCACGAAGTAGAATGGATCCAGCAGAGGCAGCTTTACCTTCAAAAATGCCAAGTCACTTGAAACAAACAGTAACGTGTGCAACTGCACTGCACATAAGCACGATATTATCGAGTCACTGTTGTAGGTTTGCGTCACTAGCTCCAGCCAAGGTGGTCGGATCTGCAGTAATTACAGTGAATTCCTTCCTGAAAGCAATATTATTGGTATCGTTTTATCATAGGCTCTGGTCAACTTTTCCACATCGACATTTGGCTTAATTCGTTTGATGCTCGTTGTAGCTCCATAAACAACGAGCATCAAAAATTAAGCACGTTTACTTTTTCGAGATTCAGAAATTGATCGTCTTTTTTGCATTACGCCATTACATTGTGGGATATTTTTTCGCATTATATTGTGGGATAGTTTAGATCTCCATTCGCATTGTGAATATTGCAAATTGTGTATCCACCGAGCAGTAAAAGAATTTCCGTTCCGATACATGAGTCATCACATCTGCTGAAAATCCATTTCCGAACGCACGATTGTACGCCTCGTTCTCAGCCTTATTAATTTCGTGACACACAATTAAGCACTGCACTAATCCATAATTGTCGTGACGCGATTCCATCCTCAGCCTTTATCCAATATTTGAAATATAATTGAGAACTGCATGCATTTTTGTGGATAACTTAATCCAATTCTTCTGGCGGCTTAATTTTGCATATATCACATTTTTGCGAACTTCGGCAAGCGTGTAAGAGCAAAGATCGGACTCATACGACGCGACGAAGACAAAATTGTTATTCTTCAGTACTTTTTGAAGCGCAACCACCGTAAAATATTTTTTTTTATTTTTGATCCACCGGAACAATATAGGCAAGCAAAAGTGCTGCGAGACTGCAGAAGCATCTACACAACATACTGTCAGCTGCGTTCAAAAACAAGGCCAACAAGCGGTCTATTTACATGACGGAGCAGACGAGCCAAGTGTTCCTTTCTGTTTTCGGGAAAGTGCTGGCACCACGCCATCACAAGCTGATACACTTCCTCCTCGTCCTGAACGAACAGATCACCTCGGCATACAAGAGATTCGAGCAGTGACGGTGACAGAACCGTAAAGTCCGATTTCTGAAATATTTACGCAGTAGAACGCTCAGTTGAAAACTGCTTTTACTCCGTCGATGGTTTCGAGCGCTAGCAGTGGCTAAAACGCTTGTTTGGCATTTAGTCCACCAACCTTAGTTGCAAGCATACTGGCTTGGGGACAGGAGTAGGCAACCTTTTACGCACTACTGACCGGCTTAAGCTTGGCATTATTTTGCGGAGCGGCCCTCAATAAAATAAGGAATGCTTGGTGCATGCAAAGTTACTAATTCTTGAAAAAGAAATTGATGTTTTTGTGCTAGCTTAACGGTGCAAACAGTTGGAATCTTAAAGCCTGGTCCTAAGCCAATAGTGAAGTTTACCAGAGGCAACCACGACGAGTGTATCAAAAAACTTTACAATATTCCGAGTAATTTGGCCTTGGTTCTACACGGTCCGGTAAAACATTCCTCACGGACCGGCACCGGGTCGCGGCCCGGTGGTTGCCCACTCCTGGAGGTCTCCATTACATACAAAATATTTGCCACGGAATAGACCTGTGTTTCCCAACCCCGAGTCCGTGGACTAAAATGAGCCCGCAGAAGGCTTTGGATGATCCGCAAGCACAGTGACTATTGCAAATAATTTGATTTTAATGCCCGCAAACAATAATGATTTTACCAACTTATGCAATGGAAAGTTTTGTTCATATAGCGTTTGTTACACATACTCTCGCAAATATGCACTGTTCCACATGGAATTTACGCTTTCTGATACAGTGCAGTCAGTAACTTACGTGCAAGCGTGTTATGTAAACTGCGATTAGCTTTAATCGTCTTGAAACCGCGAAAATGTATACTAGTGCGAAAATAGTCAGTGGCTGAAAGTGGTTGGGAAACACTGTGATAGACCTACAACAGATCAATTGTTAGCCAGTGTTACTATTAAAAACAAGTCTGCTCAACATCATGTGTAAAACATACAGTAAATTTTTCGCAATGGTGACTTCAAATGGCAGGATAAGTTGTTTTACTACGTGCATGACGGAAGTTGTTTTCAAACGCAAGGTAAGCTTCAAAAATTTGCTTTGCCACTTTCAAAACCTTTGTCCTTAAATACATGGCGTTCTATCACTTAGACGGAAAACGCCGTTTTCGCTTCTTTCTAGTTTGTGGCATTGCCAACACAGGGCGATAAGAAGCTGTTTTAGTTTCCAAAACTATTGAACTGAGTCAGCAGCTCAAAATTCGATGGAAAGGGTTAGCTTTGTTTCATTCAACCAATAACGTTTCTCTCTGTTTCAAATGAAGATAATAGCTAAAAACTATCGTAAACGTGTCCACTCGGCCAGGATGTTTTTACACAAGACTTCAAGTGTTGAAAACTTCTTTTCCCTTGGGACTATGCATGGGATGGAGCTCAGCATCTGCTGTTTGATTAAGGCTCAACTGCTTTAAAGTTTGATCCCCACATATTAGCAAGCTTACTCCAACATTGATGCAGGGAGGCCAAACATCACAACGACAGCCTCGGTTTTCACGAAACGTCGCAAATACTAAAAATGTCACCCACTTCTGGCGCATTCCACAAAACTTTAAAAATAAAGAACCCTTTGAAAACACTGAAAAAGTTCTAAAGTTTTACAAAGAATGTTATGCTATAAAGCGTATAAAGCGAGGTCCCCTCCAATATGCGATGGTTCAGGGAGTGTTTGGTGCGGCCAATCGTACTAGGCTGCATTTTTCCTTGTCACGTAACAAACTGAAGCATTTCGCCAGTAGTTTTGTCGTTATGACAACATGGCTGGTATAAATTACTCTGATACAGGTCCATGCAGCTTTCTGCATGTTACGACTTTCGAAAGTACTTGACCTCAGCGTTCTGCGTATTTTTCACGTGCGCTAAACTTCGATGTTATACTCAGGGGCGTAACGAGGTTAGATGGCACCCGGGGCAAAAAACAAGTTTGGCGCCCCTGTGGCCGAACCAGCGCCACCATAGTAGAACCTGAGATCTTTCGCAAGCAAATTTACTGCACTGAGGAAAGTACTTGTGACATTGTTGGGTCTTTTCGGCGGTTACCGCAGTAATTCGCCGCCCCCGCAGTGATTCAGCGCCCCCATAGTGAATTGGCGCCCGGGGGATTGTGCCCCCCTTGCCCCCCTCGTTACGCCCCTGGTTATACTGCAGTCTTTCAGAAACTGCGCACTGCAAGGTCGACTTGATACATTTGATCATGAGCAAAAGTTTGATGAGGGTTATATTAATTGAGAATAACCAACAAAGGAAAAAACGCAAACGATTCATTGTTGTCCTGATTGTTGCGTCGCCCTCATGATAGGAATCCAATTCCGCTTCAGCGCCTCTGTGGGAGTTTATGGAGGGTGGTGTAAAGTTTTTATCGATTTTGTATTTCTTGTAATTACTTTGTTGTTGTTGTTGTAATCGAAATAATGCAAGGTTTCATTGCAACCTCCACTCCTCTCAACATTAAAAGGCATTTTTGTTGAATTGTTGGTCAGCCTATTTCAATTCAGTTGTTCCCAGAAATTAAATAAATGCAAATCAATGTTTCAGAAAATGCATTGCTTTGATGACGATGGAGAAGCTTTTCTTCTTCGTTTACATGGGTCTGCAAAATCTGAAAGAACTTTGAACAAGCGAGGCATGCAAGCTACTGGTAAAGGTTATGGTGATTTTTTGTAATGGTTGAGCAGGACTATAATTACTTTCAACAGGAATATATATTTACTACAACTTAGGACGAAATTCACCTAGAAACAATTTTTGAGGACGCTCCAAAAACATCGGGGTTGAAACCCTCACCATACTCCCCTAGCTACGGGCTCGAGTGTGTGCTGCTGTAGTTGTGGTGTATCGTTGAAAAGGTTGAGAACCCCTGAGTCGTAAAGCATCAAAGACGATGTGCCCACCCAAAATTTCACAAATTAATAATGCACTGTACGCTCCCCAAACCTGGACACTTAAGGTTCGTTCTGAAAAAATACAACAGATTGGCACCATTCCGTATGCTAGTTTGTCCTTGATATTTAGTCGGCACTTACAAGATTTTTCATTTGATCACATATTCCCTCACCGATTCATCAAAATAAAGCAAGTTGCAATAGTGTTCCGTCAACAACTGCTTGCGATTAAGGAGTATCATCACCTTTATGAACAACAGTAACCGTAACAGTAACAACACTATGCTGTGATCAGTTGAAAACTTTTGAGTTTTGAACATTTGAAATGCATTCTTACAGGTTGCTTTTCAACTACACATTCTATGATACGCTATTTCACAAGCTTCTTCAGCTTGCTGCGACCCAACCGAAGACAGGGACCAACGATGTGAATAGCGAACGCTGGTGATATTTTTTCCTGATAAGAAATGTTCTGAAACCAATTGAGTTTGCAATTAAGCCTATTTTGCAACTGCAATCAGCATCACCCGTCCATGGGTGACAGTTTTCTTGAATACTGGGGTAAGTCTTAAAAGTTGAGTTGCGCCATAAATAAAGCAGAACGCCGGTAGCGTCATGTAGCTTACTTTGAATTGAAGGAAACCCGGAAGAATATTTGCGCACTCAACAGCAATTTCCTCGAAAACAAGAGTAATTTCCAAGTACGGCAATTAAATGAAGTTGGCTAGAAAAATTGTAAACAGAGAACAACCATAACCACGAAAAGTTCTTTTTCTGTGAAAAGGATCTGCACCCAGATAATATGCAAACATTCACGGCAGCCAAACATCCTGACTGGACTGACTCGTTAGCATCGAGTGATTGTTTTGGCAGTGGGCTACACACGGGGATGATGTGATTCATGACATGTTCTATCTTCGTAAATCTACAAGCGCCAACATAAACTTAGTTTCTGGAGTATTTTTGCATTGAAAAATGACTGCCAACACTGATAACAGTACTAGGCCTAAGACCAACGCAGTGAAAACTCAGGGGTTAATTTCTGATTGCCATGATGGCAAACAAAACTGTAAAATTTAATTGAAATTTTACTCAGTTTCAGAGCAATGTTTGTATCTTCCCATGGAGCAAATCAGAGCCGCAATGAACAAATGCACTTGGCGTCTCAGCACAAAATTCGAATTTTTAAAGAACATTAAGCTTGAATGTTTTACTGCGCGACCTGGGCCTGCTTTTGCAGTTTATCTACTGTTTTATGAAAATAGTGTCCACTAGAACCAGAGACGTTCGCACTATAACCAAGTGAGAATAGCTAGTTCTTTGAAAAAGGTACAACGATGCACCCTATGCAACAATTTGTGCACAATGATTATCGACAAGGTTTAACAACAAATCCCATCAGAAGAGCTAGCCTCACTATTTTAGGCGAAACTACTTTCTGTCGCTTCTTTCCGCCTACTCCCACATTCAGCTGTAGATGCAGCATCACACCACGTTTGGCCTCTTTCCGTCTCGACTGTGCCATCAATTTGGCAGCTTACATCGGCATCAAAGCTTCTGTGCTCGGTCACGTTGTGAATTCAGTGATTGCTTACTCAGAAACGAGATCTCATGATATGCTTCGCGCCATTATCACAGCCCGTCAGACTGGAGATTGACAAGTCTTTTGCTCAACAACCTTTTCCAATGTGCATGGGGCCACCGGCCACTCACCGACCGCGCCAATGAGTTGATGCTAAGATCACTTAGTACAATAAAAGAAAGTTTTTGTGTACAAACGCATTTTTAACCTGGTACAGATGCGCGCATTTTTGGAAGTCACATTTACCATATTTCGGAAAATACTTTTTAAGGTATGCTTTGAGGCAACATGTAGTTTGCTCATATCTGAGACAGTCCCGCCGCTACGGGGGAGCTTTGGTGGGCTAAGCACCCCCAAATAAAGCTTCAATCCCCCCAAAAATTGAAATATGAAACACTACAAATTAGTGGATTTTTTTCAAATTTGAATGTCAAGCCCCCCCTCCACGAACGCAAAGCCCCCTATTGACAACTTTCTGGCAACGTTTCTGATCTGAGAGGTGACCGAACAGTATCATCAAAGATAAAATTGGTAAAAGACATTTTGCTGATCCAACCAGGGGCATAACGACGGGGGGGCAAGGGGAGCACAATTCCCCGGGCGCCGAATGACTGCGAGGCGCCGAAAGTCCCAACAATGTCACAAGTACTTTCTTCAGTACAGTACATTTACTTCCGAAAGACTTTACGCTCGAACATGGGGGCGCCAGACTTGTTTCTTGNNCCGGGCGCCATCTAACCTCGTTACGCCCCTGGATCCAANATGGTTTCAATTCAAAAAATCTAACTTGAATGCAGTCCCGAATTTTGGAACTAAAACAGCTTTTTCTCTGACTGGCAAAAATTCAAGACTTGTATGCGACTACGTCTGCAAATAAACAAAAAGTATTTCCGGTGAGTTTTGCAACATAAACGAGCGTACCTGCTGAAGTTCGTTAAAGGTAGTGACGCATTTTAATCGCGCAAGCACAAGGAGGTGCTGCAGGTTGAACCGATGAGCAAGTTCCATGATGCCCGGCGCGTTTTCCACGGCGAGCTCAGAAACAAAGTAGTTGGAACAAGCCTCCGTGACTCGATCAAACTGATGAAGACAAAAAAGACAACTCGCTTAGAGTTAATTTTCCTCCCGGTCTACTGAAGGCACCGAACATATGCAAAACTACCCGAATCAACATAATCAATGCTACATATACTTCCACGAACTATTCGCCTAATGTCTCTCCGCCTGAACAATACTATATAAAAGTCGATTTTAACTGGCAGTTGAGTGAATTTTGCTGTTGATACTGTAAACACAACTCTTAGGTAATAATGACAAACTACCTGTAGGAAAAACTGGTGTGCTCCTCTGTAGCTGATGAAGAAATGAATTTAAGGTTGGAATTTTTTGATGTTTTTCTCAATCAAAGTTTATATTACCATAAATGAAACTACAGTAACAGCGCTTTAAGACTTCTCAGGCAATTGTTACAGTATAGCTATGGATATGGTATTAGTTGTACTTATTTTTGGTAGCATATGAAAAATTCATATCCATGATGCATGCATGTAAATTCCGGCAAACACAACTCCCATTTAAAAGCATTTGTAAGTTAGTGAACATTTTTATGCAGGTTAACTGTACCATTGGTGTTAATTAACGTAGACTGCAAGCATTTTAAGCGATTGCGAGTTTTGCACTCCGGTGTAGTTCAATGCGGAGACGGAGCCTATTTTTACCACTCCAATGGCAATGACGTCAGAAGGCTCAGCACCTGGTGTTGCTAACCAGTCCATGCGGTTGACAAAAAGCATCAAGCAAAGCCGCTTCACTCGATGCGTATTGGGGCGTTGCCACCGTTGAGCTGGCACGGGATGTAAACAGCGCAAGTTTAGCCTGACTACTTGGGTGACACAAAAGTGGAAAACAAAGGCAGTTCTCACTTCATGGAAACAGCTTGTAAGATCTACGCTTCATTAATGTCATGATTGTCAATTTGTACCTAATCTAGGCATCTTTCTTTACGTAGCAATGTGCCAATAACTGCATTATATTTCCGGTTGTCTGCCAGCGTGTTAAACGATTGAAAGAGCGTATTTGCCAGGTAACTTTGTTGTCAGGTGACGTGATTTCACGTCGTTTGCTCGTAAGTGCAGGGGGTCATGCAAGGTGATCCCACATCGATTATAAAAAGTTTAGCTTTAGCCGTTTTGGTTCCGGCGGTAGTCCCTATCCCTAAATATACATGAAAACGATATTTAATGAGATGGAGTCGTTGGACGCGTTCGTAGGGCTCCAGAAATTTTTTTTAATTTTTTCAATGTGGAAGTTGTGATGCCGTGCTTTGGTAGCCTCAGAGCAAGGTTTCGTTGCAGAAATTGTTTACGGTAGTCAGTAGGAACGGATACAACCTACGAAGTTTCGATAGATTTTAGAAGAAAAAGGATTGTACTGTCCGCAATTTTTTTATTGCTATTGGTGTTGTGAAGTAGGAACCCGCGTTAGGCTAGCAGCAGCGGTTTATTGTGCGACAGTTTTCGCTAAAACAATCAAAAGCTCAGCCTAATGGCCTGGTGAATAAAAATAATTCATTGGTTTATTGATTTGACTGTTCGAAATAAGTTTTTAGCTTGCTTGTCGAAAAAATCTTGGTATCAAAGGTGGTATTTCGTATGGTTTCGCGTTAGTTTTTTGATGTTTAGTTAAAATAGCTAACTGACATCACTAAGACTGCCCAATAGCATTTTCATTTTGAGAAAATGGAGACGTCGCCAAAAAAACACGTCGTAAATGCGGACATCATAAAAACATTACCTCGACACAAGGACATCGAGTCTGAGCATCAAAAATGAAAATAAATTGCGACAAAAGAAGATTTCAAATTCGAGAACACCGTCTTAAAGCAACAATTGCTTAGCTTTTTCAGTGATCTTAGTGGTCACAGCCATATTAACGACCTTACTTATTCCGGCGGTCCTATCGATGCCAGCGTTTTTAATTATTTACCTGATTTTTAGCGATCATAGTTGTCTTGCGGTAAATGCAGAATGTAGGGTTAATAAATACCGCTGATTTGCCTTCCAATTGCGCCATATTCCGTGTTTCGGAATCCAAAGAATTTTAAAGATTTTCAAGAGAGCCATTTTGACACAATTAAAAATGGTCGCTCTTGCCTTTGAACGTTCGTGTTTATTCCATCTTGCGTTATGTTAAAAAGATAGAAATTGTTCACTGACATCCATCAATAAAACAAAAAATACTTGCTTTTTCTGTTTGTCTGTTTATGTTGGCTATTGCGCCTGGTTAACAGCAACCGCCTGTGCTCACGCCACAGACGAATTTATCAGCAAACCACAGCAGAAGTATAGTTAGTTTTCGTTGTGTTATCATCATATACGTCGAGAGGATCTTTAAATCAGAATGGGAATCCGCAGAAAAAACTAAGAGGTAGTTTAGGCGGGTTTGGACTATCGCGAAGTCTTGCGGAGCTGCGCAAAAATCTTTGTTTATTCTATTGTCGGCAGGAGGCTTGCGAATGCGGCGAACTTCTCACCACTTCCAAGCTTTGTTGTTTCGTCTGATAAGACACGCCTAAAGTTCTATCACCAACGAAGGAGAAAATACAGAGAAAACTTGTTAATCGTGTCAACTTTTTGTCAGCAATCCAATTGATGATCATAGTTTACCTGTAAGGATTCCTTTTCGGTAAAACTGACAGTAAAGTTGCACAGATCTAAGAAAAAATTACTGTGGAGAAACATGCAATAAAAACTAAAAGGACCACTCACTTGCAGTACGCTACTAGCTTCCAACACTCTCTGAACATCTTCGTTTTTCACCTCTAAGCTTGACGTATATGCGTAACGTATCAATATTTTCATAACGTCCGGCGAAACACCGTGAATAGCAACACACGACTGTTTTCTTTCTTTGTAATCGTCGCAGAACATCGCTCTGGTACAAAAAGTAAACCACGTCGGTAAACGGAAGCCTGCAAAACGGTCGTGCTGCACTCTCAGCAGTTTTTACTATCCAAAACGTGGATGTATCATGCAACAGAAATGACGTACTCTCAATTAACTCGATACCTGGGTCGCTGAAAGAAACCTTATCAGCCAGAACACAACAGACGTACGTTGACAACACTATTGTAGAACAACATGGGCGTAAGCAGGGAGAAAAGGGGGATGAGATATGCCTGGACAATTATCAGCTCTGACAACAGCATCTTTAACGTTTACACATCAGTGATTTTTCCTCATACAGATCTTGACAACAAAATTTTTAAATTTATCCTCTGCCAAAGGTTTTCTTGGCGTTTTGCCGAACAGTCAATGTTTTATTTATCAAGTTTGTATCGCGCAGTTAACGGGATGTGGCAAAGCTCTGGTAACGGATGTGGAATCAGATTTGACACTGTGCGATGCTGCCACCAGCCACACTGGCATAAAAACAAATTATTATTCACAAACATCTACACAGTTTCATCTGTATCGAAACGTTGTACCAGTCGGACCTAGCTACCCTCAAAACTCATCTCCTATCCAATGCTGGGTTGGAAACCCAAGCAGCAGCTTACTCCCAAGCTTCATTGGAGCACAAAAAAGCTCAACTGGATTTTGTAGTCTCTTTTTGTACGGGCAGATCCAGGGGTGGCGAGCGGGGTGATCTCCCCTCCCCCTAAAATCTACAAAAGAATTCTATTCACCATGATGTTGTGCAATTCGGAAAAGAGCATTCACGATAAGGCCATTTTGCGGTCCGTTGTTTTGTCACAGCACTGTTGTGAAGTTTACTTCATCTCTCCTACAGTAGTGGGCCCGTATAATGTGACTTTTTACTGTGAAATTTTACGGAAATCGCCCCCCCCCCC
>JGI24159J19872_10010916_pt1 | contig 11918 bp, 6 predicted proteins | sample Ectturendosymbi4_FD_19872 | JGI IMG/M metagenome (IMG submission 19872) | reverse complement strand
TGTATTTACGACCTCGCGGAACCTTACTTGATCTCTTTTCGTCAGTAGTGCCGTGAGCGAGTTGTCGTCTGCCTGATCCATTAACTGTTTTCTGCGACATGTTTGCTTCTGTATCGTGGTAAAAGACAAGTCTCTGTTTGTGTTAATGGTCGATATATGTTGCCGTCATCAAAACCAGCGCAGAACTCGAGGCAATAAATTGTACAGTGTCACCTCTCATCTCCCCTGTCTATTTCGTGTCTCAAACAGCCGCGATCCTGAGTAACGCTTTCATCATCGCATAGGATAGCGTGAATCAGATTCACAGTTCGTGCTTGTGTGTTACAGAGTGAGAGACACGTCAACAATACAAACGTGACTACCTAATCGAAGACGTGACTTGCTTGCGGTGCAGGTATGCCCTGCAATCCGGTGTCAAGTGAAATTACTGACCTCTGCGAAATTTCTGACCTGTTATTATTTTTCAGTTATTTTGCTTCTCAGAATAAAGAAATAAAGTCTGATAATTACTTTTTGATCTGTGTTGTGTCAATTAAAACATTTTGGTTAGATATCAGGTTCCCAGAACAAGCTATAGCACGGGAATAACTTTAACCACTGAAAATTTTCGGACTTTGTCGTTGACCTCAATTACTTTTCTTTTTCTCACCCTAACCCAAACCCTAACCCGACACACCTAAACACGAATTCCTAAGCCTTGATAGTAAGTTTTATCAGCGTATTTGGTATGTAGAATATTACTCTGTGCATGAGTACATGGTTTAGGTCAGACGTTTCGCAAGTCAGGAATTTCGCTTAACACCGGTGCCGCATTAACAATAGTAGCAAATGTAAGAATTGCTACAGCCCAGCGCTTTTGGGGTCACGCGGTCCTTTATGTTAATTTTTTTTTTGGTATATGCAAGGGTGGATATTGCTGTAGAATTTAGGTGTCCAAGGCAAACTCTCAGAAAGGGGGACGTAGATTTTGCACAAGCTATACAGAAAGTTCGTTCGCTGAAAGCAAGTTCAATTTTTCTTTTTGTCTGGGAATCAGCTTCTACGTGAAAGTCCATTTCATATTGTAAATCGTTTGAAGTAATTTGATTTTGAATTGTCCTTTGTGTGCACGTTAAACTTGTTGCGAGGTCTATTTTGGCTCATTTGCACATATGTACCTCTAGAGTGATCAATAAGCTTTTCAACACAACAATGCGAAAAATAAGTGCAAAACTCTCAAAAGATGGGCCCGAGACGGCCCGCTCGTTCGCATTTCCTGACATCCACCCCTGATATATGTAGAATTTTGTCAGTGCAAGAAGTCACTGTTTTATCTAAATTTGCCATAAGTAATTGAGCAAATTTTTTTCAAAGGATGCTTTTACATTTGATTACTGTGGTTTGAAAACTAAAGTATTTTACAGTTATTTGCAAATTTATGGGACCACTCAAGCGATGAGGCCAAATTGCAGCAATTTCCAGATATTGCTTGTATTGTTTTCAATGGCGTTTAAAAATATGATTAGGCAAACATCACATTGACTTGTTCTATAAGTTGCGTTACCTTGTAGGTACTTTCAAAATGATTTGGTCAGTGACGCCCTGGGTTTTCAATGCCTAGCTGGGTTTCTGGGGCTTTCTTGTGAAGATCTGTTTTTTTTCTTCGGATTTAACTGCATAGCGGTGATAGTTTGATTATAATTTATTATACTTCTTACTTCCAATCTCATCATTCTTTATATTGTTTTATCAAGGTATCTTAGTTTTCGACATAACTGATGAACAAGCAATTGGCACCGTATGAGCTCTACATATCAGCTAGATGCAATGAGTTCAAGTGACAGAGATATTAATGAAGCAAGCCCAAGTAAAAAGATAAAGATCAGGATCTCAAAGGCTAGCTGTAGAAGAACACTGGGAATGAAGACTTAATTAATGTAAATTCNGCCAGATCATCGTCAGAAATGCAACCAAGTCCATATGAGTGCGATATAATAATTCCGACAGACACAAAGTTCGTTGGGAAAGATACAGNACATATTCACTAGCACCTTTTATGACTTACGGATGTCTGGGTATGGTAGATAGAAGGATTCACTTAATTTTGTGTCTAACTGTGATTTTCTGTTAAAATCTGGGTTTGTTTAGTGAATCTGTATGTTTTTTTTTTTATTTCATTGGTATACCTGAATTTGGTTTGTATTCACTAGTCAGTGGGTAGTGTACTTGGAGTCTTTCTTTACAAATGTGGAAAGTGATTTGCGCATTTTTGTATTTTGATGACGGCAATTGGCGGCAGGCCCAAGTCTGAATTGTGCATCTTGCCGGGGCGGTTGAGGTGAACGCTCTTGCCCAAAGAGCGTTACGGCAATTTCCTCAGTGGCCTTAGTTCGAACATCCAACCTTCCAATTGAGAGGTGGACACTTTACCACTGAGCTATTGCCTCCTCATTCGTTTGCGCATTTATTTAACTCTCATGGTGACCAGCTGCAGTGGAGAACGGTCATTTTCTAAATTTAAATAAACAAAGGAGCATTATTAGTCAAAACAAGCTGAACAGCCTGATTCTAAAGAGTATAGAGCAGTGTTTCTCAACTTTTTTACGACATGGACTATTTTCGGACCAGTATAAACCTCCGCGGACTCAAGATAGACTAAGACTACGAGAATGATACGAACACTAGTTTTAGCAAATTCGGTTCATTGCCCACATTCACAAATTTCAATGAGAGTCTTGTCTCGGTGCCTGGTTTTAAAAATAGTTATATCATTGAAAAGCAGCTTCACAACCGTCTGTAGTTGAAAAAAAGAGCTTTTGTTTCTTGTCAACACAGATCAGAGAGATTTGGTTCCTTTGTCTGGACATCCACTCAAAATTGAGTCAGTCTCTACAGCTGTCGACTTTGCAGCTGAATCTGCTGTTCAGCAGTGCAATCTACTTAACAATGAACCTACAGCTCTGGCACCTCTAAAGGGCTTCGCACCCAGTTAAATGTTTTTGATGTAATTGTGAGCAGGGATGTATCTATCCATCTCAAAGAGATGCAGTAAGGTGCTCAAGAAAATTTGACAAACACAGCGCAAATCAATTTCGACCTCTTTTGCAAATGCGTTTAATGCTAAAACGCAGATATTCTTCCATTTTCAATTCGATGGATCCACAACTGTATTTTACTTTTCAACGCGACGATGTCTCGGACACATTCAAAAGTATTTTACCTTTTCCGTGCCTGGAGCTGTTTGGCTGATTCAAACGTATAAAAAATCACCTAAGAAAATTTGGAAATCAGCTTGCTGTTGATGAATCGTTCAGCAAAGTTATGATTCTGTTCTTTCAATAACGCACCGGTGCCATTGCGTGGGCCACTCTGTCCAGAATCTTTCCTCATGAGCCAACGGATGTTTATAATGAAAAAAACGTCCACTATGTTCTGCCCTCATCTCGCCACAAATAACGAATGCGTAATGGACGGATCTTGATGTGATTAACAGCAAATGAAATTTATTCAAAAACTGTCAGATGTTAAATTTCTTCGCTGTCTGATTTTTTTCTTGGCGAAGAAGACAACAACTACCTAAATATTTTTTTATATTTTATATAAAGTCTCTTTGATTCTTATAATGACCCAATAAGCACCATCGGCACAAACAGACATGCTGTGAGTTCGCGAAAGCTGATGTTCCTTGTGAAGGAATCTACTTTCTTAAACATTTCATATCTTGTAGTATGTTTGACAAGTGGACAGCAAAAGATAAATTGTTCCACGGAGTCCTCAGTCGCACGGTATCGCACGAACAACACGAACTGTGCATCGTTTCCTAAATCTGTAGCCTCGCCCAAATCTGAATTAAGATTTCCACTTCGCTTCGCAGCAGCAATAATTTTTTCAGAATATCGACTGAAAGTTCTTGGATGCGCCAATTGATGGTGATGTTTAAAGCAAAACCATAGCTACCTTATTAATTACGGCAGGTGTGTGCAACCCGTAGCCCGGGGACCAAAAATTGTCCGAGAATTGAAGTTTTGTGGTCCGTAGAGTGTGGACGCGGGCCAAAACCTAAATTTTATGAGAAAAATGGTATGCTGTTTACGTACCCTTATGACCACGCCAGTTCACCCGCACCTGGCATTTACTTTAACCAGACCCATTTCTCCACAAGCAAGCGTTGCGGCTGTAAATCTTAATGTCAGCCCACTGACCTGAAAGAAGTATCGGGCGTGTTGTCGGGTGTGCAGATCGTGGCCCTGCGCGAAGTTGCCCTGGTGCCTGGTTACGTTTGGAAAACCTAACTAGTCTTAACTAACGAAATAGCGACAGAACTCTTCAAACTCAGCGCCCANCCGCACTTCTGCCTAAACCTGAACCGCTGTGCTGTCCACACCTCGTGGAACAATGGCGATTTAATCAAACAAACACACAGAGAAACGCAGGTTAAAGGTATTGCCAATTTTCAATGGGCGGCCAGCGATTTGTCTAACCCGCAGAGCTTGACACATACAACTGTGGCCCATGGACCAATCGGATTGTGTGCATTTGGCCCGGCAGTTATGCTTGGTTGCACACCCCTGAGCTGCGGCCTCACTGCACATTATCCTGGCTATTTTCACGGATGCTGATTTGACCAAGCTCTTTTTTGCTGTATAAAGCGCTTTTGCTCTTGCATTTTTCCAAGCAACAGAAAAAGAAGCACGTACTGCTTTACTATGGGAGTAAGTTTTTACTCCTGAAGTAGATGGACGAAAAGTACGACTTAACTTTACCTGGTGTATTTTCTCTTTAAAAAGCTTAAGAATTTATTTCGTCATGTATTTTGCGTATTTTCACTCAATAGTTAAGCTTCTTTGAGAGATCCGGGAGCAAGGACTTCTCAACGTAACATGAACTGTGGTCGGATTTCACCGTTTACCACAACTGAAGTAAATCCAAGTTTCAAGTAGTTTAGCAATTATAAACTAAGACGGCAAAAACAAACTGCAGTGCAGATAACAACTTTAAGCTTAAGCTGCTGACCACACTACCTCAAAAGTATAAATGCCATGTGGAACAGCAATTTGTTACTTTTTCACGCTGGTTAGGTGCATTTTAATCGCTGTACGAACAAAATACTCGATGGTATGAAGTTGATACAATTATTGTTGTGTGAGGGTATTACAGCAAACTTGTTTGCCCCTAGTGCTTGCGGACTCATCCAGAGCCTTCCGCGGACTCATTTGAGACCGCGGACTCATTTGAGACCGCGGACTCGGGGTTGAAAAACACTGGTAGAGCATGAACGTCTATGTGACATAGACACTACCATTATCATAAACAACTCGTTGTGGCAATATCTAGAAAATGCAATCTTACGCAGTAGGTTTGCTGCTTCAGACAACTGATTTCGACAGCTATACTTACACTACACTGTCTATAGAAATGATCAAATTCCTTGACCAGTTTGGAAGCATTGATTACAGTCTCTGTACTCTACTTGTAAACTGTACAGTAATGTAATCCTCCTTGGTAAGAAGATACGTATACACGTTTTTGGTGAAAGAAGTTATGTAGCCCATAATATCCACCAATTGATGTTTAGGACTAGGTATTTCGTACAGACTAAATTCAGTATTCTCAATGGTAGTCACATGCATGCCCACATGCATGAATTTATGATTTAACAGTTTTTTACTTGTTCAATTGTATATTTAAGTTTGGGCCCCGCGCTGTTAATATGCTACAGGCCCCGCGCTGCCTTAATCTAGCACTGCTGAAATCTCTGAAATTTATGTTGCATAGTCTCTACGGGAACAAAAAGTTTGAAAAGCACTGGTCTAGGGCTTGAAGGTAACATCAACAAAGCTTTTTAACCTTCCGACTAAGTATANAAATTCATTCTGAACAGTTATTTAGTGCAAACATCGTTAGGGCGTGCGTACTCGNCAGATCACAGGATTCGCCCATTCAAGGCATCAAAACTTGTTCCAGTTGCAGCTTTTCGGAAAGATTTTATTTCAAGTTTCATTGAAATCGTAGTTAAAAGTTGTTCTTGACACATGTCTGATGAACACATGTCTGAATATTGCACAACATATTGGCATAACGTAGACAGAGTAGCCGTTAAGAGACATCAGTGTTGGGTATCTATCATCTTAGAGAAATGATATGTGAGTTGTGTGTATTTTATTCTGCAAACATTCACGTGAATTGCATGTGAATTTGAACGACTTCGGCTATATTGTACTTGTTAGTTTCTGTATTGAGTTTGTGAGATCTGCGAGACGTGTGTTACCAGGATATATGACGATAGCAGTTTTGGTACTTCCTTTATACCATGGCTGGTATAAAGCAGTTTCTGAAACGTAAAGACACTGTGGAATGTGATGAAATCGTGTGTAGAAAACAAATGAAAAATGAATTGCCGACTTCTTCAATGAGTTGTCACGACATTGCTGATACTGTAGGAGATGTGGGAAAGCAAATTTTAACAGATAGTTCATATTTTAAAACTGGCTGAATGAAACAATCTAAGCTGAGTTCTTATCCTAAGAGTTGTGAAGGTGGCGATATGTTTTCAATGTGCTTGGTTCCAACAACAATATCCATGGTTGGAATATTCACAAACTGGCGACGCGACTTTTAGCTTTGTTTGTCATCATTTTGGGCCATACGGATCAGGGAGATATCGGCGAGATCACTAAGGCGAAACGTAGTGATGTGACGAACGTTAAAGTGAAGTCATCTTTTTGAAAGCAGAACTGTTCTCTTTTCAACAAGGATCACTGACTGCTCCATTCACTGCAAAACTGGCTTCCGTAGTGCCACCCCCCAAATGAAAATGTCTGAGCTCCGTCCCTGGATTTGGCTGATCTAATAGTCTAGACTCTAGACAGCGGTGTTGCGACATCTCCGATCAAGCATATCGAAGCTTCCCGGTCGAGGTGAACTTAAACTGGACAAACAAAAGTGTGCTCACATGACGTGACGTAAAGATCCAACCTGTTGACAGGGCAAGTTCAGCAAAGCCGTTTGTGACGTATTGGGGCAGTTACAGATACTTGAAAAGAGTAGTTCGTGAATCAAAATAATTTGCAGAAACTTGCAAAGATATTTTCCAAAAAACCTTGACAGAATTATCCACAAGACATTTCATCAACCAAAACACATGAAAATTAATAAAGGCGAAAAACGACATGAAAACCATAAATAAACAAACAATAAATGGGTCAGCGTCTGTGTATCAGAAAGGGGAAACCCCATCCGTTCCACCAACCCTCACCTGGCAGAAATATCTGTCGAACACCTTTTCTATTGCAGGTATATCTTTAGACAAGCTGAATAAAATATGCGCACATGTTGAAGCAGAACAATGATTTTAAGAGTTGGTCTATGAATGTCCTCACATTTCAATGCAGTCTTCAAATGTGCAGCATCTTAAGATAAAGCAAACGTTCAAACGTTGCTTGGTTGAAAATGCATCTGCGCCATAGAACGTTTCAAAGGAACTTGGTGCGTATAAAAATCTGACATAGCGTGGTTGTTAGCACTCGTTGGATAAATATTCTCCCGAAATTGTCGAATAACATACACTGAAACATTCATTTGGACAAGTTTGCAATACTGCTCTTTAGTTTTTTGAATTTTAGACATTTTGTCCCAGCACGTGGCAAAATTGTTGATGGCCTTCTGAAGATAGGTTGCTGTTATTTATTTTCGAGGAGAAAAGCAAATTTTATTGTACAGAGATAAATATTAACCTACTACGCCACACTATTAGCACAATGTTCAATTCGACGTTCTTCAAAACCAAAACACCTTTATTTGGCTTGATTCTTTCATATTGAGCGGTAATCGCATCATTCATAGATCTTATGATGTGAATTGATTGTGTACAGCTGTTACCCAATCTGTGAAACTTCGAGTAATTTTGTTTTATGATACATATTATAATGGTAAGGCGTAGCTTGTGAAAATCAACGAGAAAACTAACTACACGTTGTAATTTCAGTAGCTTACGTATCTAAATCTTGTAGTTTTTTGCAAAAAAAACGTTTTTTGACTTCTTCTGCGGTTTTTCAGCCATTTGGCTAAAACGTTTTCCTTAACGGTTTTCATCGTAAAGCACTGACATCGATGGATATGGTCAAAATAACGCATTAGGTGTGGATTTCATACAAAGTGTTGTGTAAGCCTGGGCGATAAATTGAATTATGACTAACGTTTGTTGTGAATCCGACGTGTGAAGTTTCGAAGCATTTGTTACCGTTTGCGCTACAAAACAGCCTTTGTTTGTATGCAAAGGTGAGAAATGCAGACGTTTACATTACGCAGGTTTTAATGAAAACTTGTAAATTGAAAACGTATTAGACGTATGTAAAATTTACTGAGTTTGATTAAAAATTTGTTAGACGAACACAAGGAAATGCCTTTGTGCTAGCTGCTTGTAACTAATTCTGGTGAAGGCAATCGGCGGTAAGTCGAAGTCTAAATTGTGTTTCTTGCCCGGGCAGGTTGAGGTTAAGGGTCTCGTTCAAAGGTCAGTATGGTGATTCATTCGTTAGACACCGAATAAACAACCGACCTTTCGACTGAAGCAGGAGACTTGTTACTGAGCTACCACATTTGAAGGTCTCTTGAAGACCTTTGCGCATATATCTTGTGCACACAACGGGGCTCGTAGACTAAGTCCGAAGCCTTGCTCGCGCAACTAAAAAAATGGTGCGGTGTGCTTCCACAAAATAAGTTGAAACCCAAGGATTCTATTTGAATAAGCGGTGAAGGTGCCTACTTAGTAGGCGAAATATATACTCTGTAAGATCTTAGTATCTGATTCTTTGCTGGGAAAGGTTTCCTTTCAATGAAATGTTGGATAAACTGTATGAGATGCGAAAGCTTTAAACAGGGTACAGCCAATGTTCGTGGAAAAGAATAAGGTTTCTTCCAAAACTATTTCGTAATGCTAATGAAAAAACAGTGTCGCCCTACGTTGATTAACTTCCTTTTGAAACTAAGTCAGTTCTTCTGCAAGCTGCAACAGACACAGTTGTTTCATAAAGCTGATCCTTACTTGTTACAGAGGGTTTTCTTTGCAAAATAATACCACTGGTCAACAGCAAAATTTAAACGGTGATTGCAATAAGTGCTACTAAAAGTATTTTTGACGCTGATTTCAAAAATGTCATTATTTTTTTTGTAGCACATCTAGTTTTTGAGATATCTGTATGTTTTGGTTACCAGCTACCTAGCCTACCACAGGCCTATGAACAACAGAAGGTGGCATTGTTTTGCATCGTGACTTAACACAGAATACTAATTGGTGTAGCAGACATACCATTTGCGAAAGTAAAGCAGGACCCCTTTAAGACCCGCGTGCGCCACTTTTCTTGCAGAACTTTGCAATCCTATAACTCGCAAGGCGATTGAGCTAGAGAGCTGTTCAAATCCTCTACGGATTCACCACGTCTTGTAGTCAAAACCGAAAAAAACAATTTGCGGTTTTTGGTGGGGGTTTTCTGGAGGTGACGTCACAAAGAGAAAATGTTTTGGAAATTTTGGCCATCTTTTGCCGGCCCTGGGCCCCAACCCATTGACCCATTCTTTTGGATCAAAGTTTTGTTAAAAACTAGGTGAACATCCGCGTCTATAGAGCTCTTGATTGAGTCGCTAGCACATCTGTGGCCAAAAGTATGGGTGGCCAAAAGTATGCCTAATTCCTAACTTTTCAGAAAAAGCATAATTTGCCCTTTTAGGGCAAACTTTGGTCGGCCATAACTCGGCAGCAGATAGAGCTAGAGAGTTGTTCAAACCCTGTAATGACTAGTGGCTTTGTGTAGTTTAGAATAAAAAAAACATTTTTTAAATTTGGATGGAGGGTATTGGGCCAATGGGCTCATGATGGGGGTCTGTTTTTTGGTTAATTATATGACGTCATCATCCGATCCCACGCACCAATATTGTGGCTCGCAGTAGTTTTGGATTCTAGGCTAAAATACGCGTTTTTAGAGCCCTTGGTCAAGTTTCTAGCATTTCTGGTTCAAACGTTATGCCAAAAATATTCCAAATATGTCAGGAATTCCTAAGGGCCGTCAGGGGATTTCCCGTTTTAATATTCTACCATTTTCTTCCATAACTCATCAACCAGAAATGCTAAAAAGTCCATCAAACCTTATAAAACCTCGCACTATAGCCTAGAATACAATAAATCTCGCGCGGTTTCGCGCCGCTGATTCTGCTTGATTCATGCACTCCCACTGGCCGCTGACGTCACAGATTGTTTAGAGAAACCTGTCAAGGCATGTCAAAACAACTTGTGGTTTTGTAAACATAGCCGTAAAGGCCGAGATCGCACGGCGAAAAGATTTTTTTTTCAGCCAAAGCTACAAGTCTTTCCCCAATCAGACCGGATTTGAACAGATCTATAGCTCGATCCGCTGGCGAGTGATGGCCATTTAGAAAACGGATGTTTTCCACCCCAGACAGGGGTTTGTGGGTGCAAAAATTTTCACCAAATTTTGATGTTTTGTCCATAATTTCGGCTAGAGATATGCTGGAAAGTCATTCAAGGGTTCTATAGACGCGGATTTTGGCCTAGTTTCCGAAAAAATCTTGAGCCATAATAATGGCCCAATGGTTTGAGGCCCAGGGCCAGGAAAAGGTATCCAAAAACACTCCCACTTGTGGCGTGCCCCCCCGAAAACCCCCAAAGAAAACGAATCATTTTTTTCCGATTTCGACTACAAGACTGGCTAAATCCGTAGAGGNTTTGAACAGCTCTCTAGCTCAATCGCCTGGCGAGTTATAGGATTGCAAAGCTNTGCATGAAAAGTGGTTTTCGCGGNACTNAAAGGGTCTGAGTGATTCAAATGCAATTAAATGCAAAAATCTGTTTCATTGAGTGACATATTGATATCTCTGTGCACACAGGCAATTTGAAACATTAAATCCCCATTGCATATTCCGTTAATTTGAATGAATCGTATGATAACAATCAGGATGTTTTGAATGCTTTTTAGTTGGCTATACTGACTACCAGTGGAGCCTGTGTGGAGCTCTCAAGGTCACAAGCATATTAATGGGAATGTACACTGTTAGGAGTTACCAAGTACTGCTGTTTTTTATGTTTATGGGACAACCACTCTGTATGCTACTGCGGATCACTATGAAAAGCAACATTCGTCCACAATAAACTTATATGTTCCTGGAGTGAACAGTGTTCAGGAGTTCAGCATCCTCCATTAGCACACCATGATAGGTCCTGATGTCACCTCTGCGTATAAAATTAGGGCTTGATGAAAAATTTTGTGAAACCACTGGCCAAATGCAATTCCAGTAGCCTTAATTTAACTATTGTTGTGACAAGTTTCCTGATCTCGGGAAAGCTAAATTGAAAGAAGGAATTTTGTAGGCCTATAGATTTGTAGAGGTTTTGACAGATCAGAACATCAAGTTAAGAATGTCTAGTTAAGAATGCACTGGAGTTACAAGCTCAGAAGGCATTCTGGTGGATATGCTTGATCTTCATAAGATATATTAAGGCTCATTGTTTTTAAGCAGAAGTTGCAGAATTGCCTTAGCTTACTTGGAGATGGGCTTGCATATATCGCTAAAGTTGCATTTTTTCATTCACATCAATGTTTTTTGGAAAACCTTGATGCCATGAGTGACTACCAGGGTAAATAATATTCAAGCTATGGATGCAAAATACCAGGGGTTCTGAAAAGAATCAATCATGGTATCGCCTGCTGGATGTTGCTTCGTGGTGATCCAGCCACGCTTTTTAACAGAAAATCTTGTTCAAAACACTTTTAGAAATTTTTTGAGTTCCACTACCAAAGCCAGGAGTCCTCTGCTTGTTTGTTGAAGTTGTTTTTTTGATCATTCGTAATAAATTAACAATCTTTATATAGACTGAATTATCAGGTCATTTTTCACTTGGAAACAAAAGCTAATATATTAGCATACAA
>JGI24159J19872_10010915_pt1 | contig 11918 bp, 6 predicted proteins | sample Ectturendosymbi4_FD_19872 | JGI IMG/M metagenome (IMG submission 19872) | reverse complement strand
GCGTTGGCGACACCTTCCGGTGGAAGGGAGAGAACGTGTCGACGAACGAAGTGAGCGACACGATCGTTCAAGCTCCAGGCGTCAAAGAATCGAACGTGTACGGGGTGGAAGTGCCAGGTGAAATGCAGCTGCACGGGTTTTTGATGTGCAGAGTTTTGCTGTGTGTCTTAGGAAAGAGTTGCAAATTTTTGAGTAACGACGCATTTGTTTGCTTGACCTAAAGCGGAAAGTTTGGAAACGCGACTGTTGAAAAAACATCTTTTGTTTGAGTGATGAATCAAATAGGAGTTAGAGCGTGCCCAAAACGGCTAAGAAAGTGACTAGCATGCTGACGAAGCACCTTGACAAAATTTTTGCTTCTTCGTGCGTCGTCCCGCAGTTAGCTCATTTCATTAAGCAGACAATTTAAAATCTCGACGGACTCGTTTTTTGTTCACAGTTGATCGCAAACAGCATATTTTCAGCAAACTGATATTGTGCACCAGGATTGAACTTTTAAACTTGGTTTGCACGTTGCACGTCTTCCATGACTGGACCGCTAATCAAAAGCTTCAACCAACAGCAGCAACGAACACGCTGTTTTGCCGCTAAAAGCTGCACTGCCATGGCCTCAAAGCCAACTTGGCATCACTCATCTTACGAAGCATATATAGAAGTGATCGTCCACAATTCATTCTGCAAAATTTCATCGCTGTCATAACTCCACGAAATCTACTGTGTGTGTACTTGTTAAGTGGAACGTCGAAGCGGTTACTATTAGGACTTACTGCAGCAATAGCTTGTTTGCAGCCTATTGCGTTTGCAGGTCAAGAGGGGCGTGCCGGAATGGCGGCACTTGTTCTTGAATCGAGCGATTTTGATTGGAAAAAATTGTACGTCCACGTGTGCGACAATCTGCCTTCGTACGCCAGACCGATTTTCGTCAGGTGAGACCGACTTGAAAGCATGGTATCGGATGTGGAGGTGTTATTGTCTGACATACGGTGGGCAAGTTTCTTTGGTGGGAGAGAGGTCTGCATGCTTGTGGAGTCAGGCACATCAGCAATTCGTTTTAGTCTTTCTTGTTTGCGTGTAGAGCGTAAAAGCAATAAAATTTACCACAACTGCTTTGCTTCCTTGCTCAGGTCATTTAATTTGCGGCATACAGCAAAATTAAACCAATTCTTCTGCCTCAGAGCGATGCTAATATCAAAAGATATAAAAAATTTAGAAAGTCCAAGGCTGTACTATACATTTTTCAAAGCACCATCAGAACACTGCGGCAAACTCACACGCGCTGTCGACACCTCGTGGTGACGTTTCTTTTGCTGAAGAACGAATCAAATTACCTGCTTGCTGACTGTGAGCGACACCGCCTCACGGAGGTTATTATTTCGCCCAGGTTCATAACTCAATCTTACTTTGTCAGCTTTCTCATTTCACCGCTTTACTCGTTGATGAAAACTTACGAATTGTGTTACATCTAAATCATACGACCGATTTTACCATCCAAGTGCTGATGTGTTTATGCGGTCACCAGGCAACCAGAAACTTAATTATGTTCAACATGCTTTCGCTTTGCTTTCCGCAGAGTCACCGACACTCTGGAGCTAACTGGCACCTTGAAGCAACGCAAGGTCAAATTGCAAAACGAAGGTTTCGATCTGAAAAAGATTTCCGACAAAATGTACTTTCTTGATCAAATTAGCGAAAGCTACGTCGAATTTACTGAGGAAAAGCTGAGAGCTGTGGAGGATGGGACGTTGAGACTGTGACGTTTCTGGACATAAGAAGAAATTTTTCTCAACTGTAGTCCATTCCGACCGAAACCATTCCAACTTTGCTCTCTGCTGAGCGAAATTATACTCTATTTTTCAACTATTTTACATTCTGACCGCACCTTGTTAGAGAGATGGCGAAAAGTGAGGTTACTCATCCGGTCATTTGAAGAGCGCTGTCACTGTTACTGTCGCATACATTTTGTCAGTCACAGCGTGAAACAATCCGACGCTAAGTTACTGCCTGAGTTGCAGAGCAATTGCCCATCGCTGCGCCATGACTGCCGAAAAAGTTATTTCATCGGTAACAGTGGAAGTTTTTGCCTCGAAGATATTTTTTCGTCACGCAAATCTTCTGGGACGATTTCTGTGCCGAACAAGCGTGGAAACGGGAGACGGCTTAGAAGTGGTAACGTTTGAATATTTGCGGTACCGTAGTCTGTAGCACGACCTAAAGTATGTGCGCAAGTCAAGAACATTGCGAGGATGCTAAATCTCATTGCTCGAGTGTCTGCGCTACTGCCTTATACACACAAGGTGCAGGTATACCGAGGTTCCCCCTTTGATTGCAGCGGACAAGAGCCCTGGCCAGGCACGGGCCGGGCCGCCTCGCACCCGTCAATCGCTGGCGGTCGAATCAAACTTAGTAAAGGTGCATTGTTTGTCTTTTAGTTCCCATAATGTTACTGACACCATTGTTTGCCGCCCCCGTGAATGCATGTGGCCAAACTTTTACCGCGGAATGTTTACGTTCACTCCCAGTTGTGATCACATGTCAGAACAATACGTCAGAGGGCGCTTAGTTTGAATAGGTGATTCTAAAAATAAGACGAATTTTTTATTTCCGTTCGTGAACTAAATCCTAATGCTGCATTTAAACCCAGTGTGATGTTTTTTTTGTTTATTTACATGTTTGTCGCCGACTCAAGGTTCATATCACAGGGGTCAGTAGCAGTACACAAAAAAAACCCTTAATAATAAACACAAAACATGGGAGATGATGACGACGCATTAGAAGGAAGGGATTTAAAAAGCTTGTTTTGTTAGAACAGCCAAGTGATTTACGGGTTTAATGTTTAAATATTCACCAAAAATGACTGCAGAAACCTCAATATTTTGGTGCTGGATAAAGAAAGAGGAGCACCATTCCCTTTAAAAAAGTAATCGATGACATTTCCAAAAACTCTGCGATGTGTGGAAAGAATCAACACAAGTACATTTTTTCCCACACATGTAAAATTTTTTTGAGATAGTGTTTTGATGACGCTTTATAACTACAGCGGTCTTGTAGCGCCACGACTGAGTTTTTACAAGGTCTGGTTTCATTTGATTCACTTTGTTTTTGCGTTCTGGACCTGGAGAGTCTCCACAGCTCTTCCACACACCGTGCGCCTGGTAGGAAATCTTCACTAGTACTTTACAAGGTCTCAGTAAGACCCGGTCGAGTGTCGAACTCCAGACCTACCAGCACCGAAGGGGACGCACCACCAGGTCAGAGGCTCGTCCAAAAGTGCAATCAAGCCTGAAACGATTCCTGAACCAATTTGATGGAGGGTTTAAATTACGTTTTGGCGAGTGAGGAGTGAGTGATTGCTTTTGACATTCCTAAGCTGCAATCACGTACCGTGAGTTGGTTCGATTTGTTGTATGTGCTTGATCGTTATGCTTCACCACGAGTTATTGATATGATTTGCGTAATATTTGCTGCGAAGTATCATCTACTGAGACTTTCTAATTTCATTTGACATCACATGCACTACCAGCTTACTCGTTCAATATGCAGACTGTGATGCTTTCATCCTTTGGTTCCAGTAAAACATTCCACGCACTCTGGTTTGGTCAACTCACCGTTTCCCAACAACAGCAGCTGCACGCGGCACAGGTTAAATCTTCTCGAGTTTTTTCGAAAACATTGAATGGAAAAGCTCGTGCCTATCAAAATTGCAAGCTATCGGCAAGTACCTGCTACATCCAAAATTTGCCTGAACTTTTTGTTTTATCTCTTTGCGGAGGCGGTGACGTAAGTACACGGTTTTAATTTGAAACAGCTAGAAATGGAGTAGGGGTCACTTTTTAAAAAATGCGAATTTTGAATAGGTTGTTTTAGAAAATTGATTCGGTTTTGTCTAAAGAACAATAGTAACATAAAAACAAGCGCTTCTGTTGAGCTGCGATCTTGTGAAGTAGGATGAAAGCGAAGTCCTGGTTTTCTGGGCGGATCGTCTGTCGTGTGTGTCAGTTCTTTACTGGTTCATTTTTTCTCTTTAAAGACAAAAAAGCATGGCATCCAATCGTGGAATATCTGCAAAATGTACGTTTGTTGAAATTCTTCTGAGTGGATGCCAGGATGTGTCTTTTCATGAGCTCGCCTGGTATTTTATGATCAACCGGTTCAGAGCGGCGACAAATGTAGTGAACATGTCGCTGCAAGATGATGGCCCTATCCCCGAAAATCACCAACTTTCAGCAAGTCCCGTCTCCGCGGGGGGCTTTTGGGGGCTTAGTCCCCCCAAACAAAGCTCCAAGCCCCCAAAACACTCTCAACAATAAGTCAGTTGAGTAAGTCACTCTCAACAATAAGTCACTCTCAACAATAAGTCAAACACTCTCAACAATAAGTCAGTCTCAACAATAAGTCAGCTGAGATTTTGTTAGTTTTTGAAGTGTCAAGCCCCCCCCCGCACACACTCGAGCCCCCCGCAGAAACGCAAAGCCCCCCTATTGAAAACTTTCTGGCGACGGTTCTGCTTCCAGCTTGCACCATTGAAAGCAACTGTTTCCGCAAACGTGCAACGGAATTCAGAGTTTATCAGTCACGATTCCAGTCACTGCGTTGTGCGGCAGCACAGTTGTGGCGCATGCGCACAGCACGTCACAGTTGTGGCGCATGCGCACAGCACTTCACGGTTTCGCTCTGTAGTTATGGCGTCGCGGGTCTGAGCAGTTCGTAATAAAAGTGTTGAGGGGTTTACTCTGTCGCAGTAGAACCGAAAAAATGTGGCAAGGTTTCGATGGCCGATGCGAAACTTTAGCGAGCAAGCCAGTGTTTTAGCTGAATGAACAAGACACAAAACTCATTGGTAATTTTGCTGGGCATGTGCAAACAAACCAGTGCCCGAACTGCTCGATACTCAGCTCGATCATCAAAGCACTGGAGGTTTTAAGTTTGAACAGACACAAATGTTGTAGGAGTAAATTCACTGCAACCACAAAGTAATTCCTAAGAACCTAACACACTATTCCCTTGGCCATAAAACACAGTGATGGTTTTGGGAAAAAGTTAGAAGTATTGGCCTAAGACAACAAAAAAATTGTTTTGGTGTTTCAAGCTGGTTTTTGCGTGAGCTGAGTTTCACTGCGTTTAATGATCACACGCTGATGAAGAACAAAATTTATCTTTCGGCGACGAATGCTGCTAAACTTAATTCCTGAGTTCAATCGCAGGTTAGATAAGCTGCCTCAGTTATGGAACTGTTACCCGCCTCTGCTCGCGCAGTGGGCCATGTGGCTGCTTTCGCAGTGAATGGTGCACTGGTGGCGAGTCAGTGTCGGCATCGCGCGTGAACCTTTTTTGCACCCACCCATCAAAGTCAAACACGAGGCTGGACAGGCCGCAAGTACCGTTTTTTAAGTATTCGGTGTGGCCCGACCGGCAATCTAACCCAGCCTACCAGATGTGATGGCGCGTGCTCAACCTGAACCTACGACTTAGCCGGTTTATATAAGCTGTCGAATCTATATTTAAGAGTTTTCATTATTTACCCCCTATAAAACATTTCGCAGCAGCGCACGGAGCATGATAGATACTAATCTGAGGTACTTACGTCCACTGAACGATAAATATAGCCAGGGTTGGTGTTAGGTGATTTGGGTCACCCAAGCCTGGACTTTGGGGCGCCCAATACCAGGGTTGCAGAGTCGGAGGTAAAATGTCCGACCTTTCCAAAATTTCCGACTCCTTAGCATAACGTGAATGAAGTTTGTCTGTCAACAATTTTGTAGCAACTAGCAATCTATGGAAATCGTGGTACACAGCATGAATTAATTATCAGTTTCAGTAAAAATTTCAAACGAAATTGTACCATTTCAACAGGCACGAGTTAGGATTCCTAACTTTGGAGTGCAGTATATAAAATGATTCAATTGGACTTCCGGAGTCAGAGTCGGATAAAATAATCCGACTCCGCAACCCTGCCCAAATACAATATAGAATAGTGCATTTAGCACATATAAACAGAAACGTCGATTTATTTTAACAAAGCACATATACGCAGAAACGTCGATATCTTTTAACAAATGTTTCTAAAAGCATGTTTCTACAGCATCAACATAACATACGAAGCAGACAACTTTATTGTGTAGTTTTGGGGATCCTTTCTGAGAGTTTGCCTCTGGCCCCTAAAATCTAACAACCACTCCTCCGTGCACTCATCAAATTTAAACTAAAGTTTCCTTCTCATGTGTTCACAACTCAAAATTATGAACGTGCTCATTGGATTATACAAAAACACGAGTTCTGCGTGCCTATTAAAGCAGTTCTGCTTTTAAATTTATTCAGTCCATGCCGGCGTTGTCGTAACAGTGAAATATTTTCATGAGCTGTCAAGCGGAAGAAAAATGCCATACCCAAGTGGGCTATTAATGTTGCCCATTACCATATGCATTTTGGATTACAACATATAATTCGATGTTTTCGGATTACTGTAGGGTGATACTCAACCTCAGGCCTATGAGAGGGAGCAGGGACGTCGGAACAGCGGTAGGGCAGAGGGGGCAGTAGAAGAGTTGAGGCCGAGGGCAATGAAAACGTATAAACAACAAATAAATCATTAGCAATTATGCTTGTTTCTGTGCAGCAACAATGTTAACTTCAAAAATAATAGCACAAATTATAGAAAACAATTCTGAATTTTCTGGGTGCGGGAATAGCTGCAATAAATTTGTTTCAAGTCGATCTTGATAAACCATGAAGTAACCTATGATTCTGTTATGAAAAGGCACTCCGTCCCAGTTGTCTAAGGTTGCCAGACGTCCTTGAACGCCAGGGACTGTCCTTGAATTTGTTATCAAAACCCGTTATGTCCTTGATTCTTAAAAAACATCTTGTCCTTGAATACTTTCCGCCGTCCTCGAAAATTCTTGAATAGTTCTTAAGATGTTCATTTTTGAATTGTTGATTACATTGAACATTCAAGAATCAAGAACAAACATATATAAATGAACAGAACAGTGTGTAGATTTGTTTCATCTTTAGTTGTGTAGTAAAAAGTAAACTATTCAAGAGCGGTTAAGCCGTCATAATACGATTTTTCAAACTTGTGGAAGCAGTGTTACAGATTCACTCATGCTTTTTTTCACACAGTATGAAACAACGTGTCTTAGGGGCCATGCCTCCCCCCATTTTTAGAATAGGTAGTCATTTTGTGCTTTGTGAGGCGGTATCCCAAACAAAATACTGTTTGCTCGCCTAAAACCAAATATTTTGTCCCCGAAAAAAATTGAGGCTGACTACGCCACTGAGTCACTATACTGCTGTATCACCTGTCAAAGATGTCTGAGGCCAACAATCACATGCGGAAAAGCGCATTAACTATCGTAGCTTGAAGCAGGCCCGTAACCAGCTTGGGATATCAGGTGGGGCGAAGAGTTTTCTGAGAGGGGTCCAATTTTTTTAAACTATGTCCAGTATTTTTAAACTATGACCAACACATTTTTCCAGGGGAGCGAAAAAAGTTTTAGGGGGGGCTTCGCCCCCTGGTTACGGGCCCGACTTGAAGTGAACCTTTGAAGATTCGTTGCCATGTTATTGTTACGCAACAAAGAGGAACAGCGGAACAATGCGCTCGCAAGTTTCGTAACGTTTGAGTCTGCAGACGAAGGAGTGAGCATGAGTGAACTGCAAGCTCATCACTGCATCACACCAAAACTGTGAAACTGGCTTTTGTGCGATGTGAGTGCCATGCCGGTAAATAAGATGTCATTGCAATAATTAAATCAATTATTCGGAATCAAGATACTGACTTCAGATTTTCTAAAAATTTTTGGTTCTGGGGGGGGGGGCAAATGCTTGTTTAGCACCTCCTGCGGACGCCCATGAAAGTATGAAAGTAGTCCACCGTATCTCTTTGATAAATAAAATTTCCTTGAAAAAAATTCAAGTGATCTGGCACCCCTACAGTTGCCGCTCTTTTGAATGGGCAATGGAGGCGTTTCCACCGCTCTCCGGTGTCCCTGAGAGGGAGGTTCAGCCGGTACTTCGTTTCCTCCAGAGAGTTAAAGAGGGCCTGATGGAACTTGAATGTCCGGCTTTATATGTAGAATACAAAGAGGACTATGAGATGATTGATGATAAAGTTATCATCAGTGGCGTAGTTAGCTTTCATACACAGTCCCGTCGCCACCGGGGCTTTGGTGAGCTTAGACCCCAAACCAGGGGCGTAATGAGGTTAGATGGCGCCCGGGGCAAGAACCAAGTTTGGCGCCCCCCATGTTCGAACCTAAGGTCTTTTGGGAGTAAATGTGCTGTTGAACAAAGTCCTTGCGACATTGTTGGGACTTTTCGGCGCCCTCATAGACATTCGGCGTCTGGAGAATTGCGCCCCCTTTGCCTCCTCGTTACGCCTCTTCCCCAAACAAAGCCCCATGCAAGCTCCCCAAATTGAAATATGAAACACTATAAATCAATGAAGTTTTTGTCAAATTTTAGAATGTCAAGCCCCTTGAGCAAGCGTGGTGACGTTTTTCTGCAAAAACTGACAAATTTTTTCCTAAGCTTAAAGGGTAGAGAAAAAAAGCTAAATATCGAGAGTAAGACTCATTATTGCTCTTTACTTTTAAGGGAAATGCTGAGGAAACTGACCTAATCCTGTATTTTTTGCGCCTGCGACCAGTCTGATTTTCTGGGACGAGTATGAAAGTGATCATGACACTACCGTAAAAAACAGGATGTCTGATCAGCCTACCGTAGGTTACAGTCGTTACCAAAATTAGAACATGAAATAATCATCAAACTGTTCAAAAGCTCGTATAGCCTTTACTTTGACAAAATAACAGCTCACATGCTTCTGGCCGGCGGTGTTATGCTCTTAGCAGTTTTGCCAAGTCATTACTTGAAAAGCAGCTTAAATGCAACAGTTGCTGTGCATTTAAATTGGCTGAGAGAATCCAAGCAAAGTGAATTAATTTCGTTGGAGGTGATAGTAAAAGATCAACCATTTTATCGTTTGCTTCGTTCAAACTCTCCTCATTAAGCCTCGCGTAGTCGGTTTCCATCAAAAATCTGCAGCTTTTTTGGCCTTCTTCCTGCTGTTGCTCAGTTTATTGAACTAATAAAACAGAAATAACACTGACAAATCGTATTGCGCTTAATGTCTGTTCAAAAAAATCTGCACCGTTGATCGTTCATCAGTGAAGTCCATTGAGCTCTTTCGATTGGTTCAATTGTAACCAATAGCTGTGGCTCTACAGACTTTCCGCGTGGTCGGCGGCTAATTATTTAACTCGACCTCCGCGTTAAGCTCCAACTCCAAGACAAACTGACAGATCCGTTCGGTAAAAGCTTGGTAGGATCACGATCAAAAAAGCAAAATGTTGATATAAATCGACGCAGCTTTATCACAAAGTGAAAACGTTTTGATATTTTCTGAAAAAAGCGCAATCCACCAGTCAACAGTTGGAAGCATTAACTATAACAAGACAATGACAATTTACAACTCGCACAATGACATCGGCGGAAGCAAACTGCTTCTGGGACTTTCGTCACCGCTGCATCCACATTGCAAAACAACATTTATTACGACTTCCTTCACCACAAAGCGGCTGTTACCGAAAAAAACTAAATTTGCTATAGACATATTGCGATGATAGCTCTGCTTCTCCTATATCGTGGCAACAGTCTGCTTGCGGTGACAGCTGCCGGAGCGAGCAGTTTGTATATTTTCGCAAAAGCTTCAAGGACAGGCTATGCGCTTCGACTAACTTCATTGTGCGATTTCGACACGCATTTGGCCACTATGTTGGCCACTACGAAAATTGGTGCATATTTGATAGACGCGCGCAAATGTTTCGCTTGATTGCTAACGGCTGACATTTCAACTGATGCGATAGCCTGGGTAATGAGAAGGATCGTCGATAATGGTTAGCCGGTAGTTCCTGGCCTCCATTCTCCAATGGTGCCTGCTTCGATGTTTAGTGTCTTAGTAAATAAGTGCGTTTTGGGCATAACTAGGGAAATCTATCAGTGAAGTTTTTACAGAGTTTTCTGAATTTCGACGATATTCGTATTGCGAATCAATGTACTTTTTAGTCAATCGCTAGAAATTTGACCGGAGCTTTGGGGCAAATTCTAGGGAAAAATTGTTTCCCTCGTCTTCCTTCTGGAACGTGTGTAACACTACAACCGCTTAGATTGCTTTCATGAATGCGACCCAACATTGGTTGTATACAAGGGTGTAGTGCTAAAAAGAGAAGTGTGGGAATGCACCCAAAAATCTAGTCAATTTTAGCAGCATTTCAAACTAATTTTTAAATCAATATTTGATGAAGCATTCACTTTCATTACACTACAAACGAAAACATTCGCAGTTCTTTCCGCACATACAACCTGTCTGGAAAGAAGCGTGGGAATACGGCGACAGCCCCCTGGAAAAAATGTGCGGGACATAGTTTAAAACTATTGGACATAATTAAAAAAAATTGGGCCCCTCTCAGAAAGCTCTTCATCCCCCCTGGTGTCCCAAGCTGGTTACGGGCCTGCCCCTACGCATGGGTGTCCGCAGGGGGTGGGAAACGGGCATTTTTCCCCCCCTGGAAATTGGCACTAAGAAGGAAAATTTTCTGGAAAACGTGAAATCAGCAGTTTAATTCTAATTAGTTGTGTTAATTCTTGCAATAACAGTTTATTCGCCGATATGACACTCACACTGCACAAGAGTCAGGCTCACTGTTTAGGTAACATGCAGTTATGAGCTTGCAGTTTACTGGTGCGCAAGAATGAGATTTCACTGCGCAAATGATCTGGTGGATCGCACCTTAGAGGGAATACTGGTCACCAGGGAGTCTGCGCGATTTGATAACAACCACAGTGAACCTAAATCGCAAGTTAGGTTACTTAAGTTCCCAGTAGAAAATTAAAAGACACATATCGTCGAAAGTGTTCTTTCATTTTCCCAATGTCAGATTGAGAACGAATGTTTTCCGCGAAGAGGCAATTGCAGACCACAAAGTGGAAGAATATTAAAAGATATTGTAAGACTACTAAGGCATTCCAAGTCAGATTTGACCATTTCCAAGAGTTAAAACCATGTTTTGCATTCCTTGTAAATCCATTCAATGTTAATGTATCGGTGATGGCTTTCCAGATCGCCAACCGTTTGTTACAAGCTTGTCTGCTGTAGAAATAAAACTGACCGAAATGCAAGAAAATCTGGCTCAAAACAAATTTTAGTCAATGCCACTCTACACTTAATTTTTGGCGACAGGTTCCAGAAAGTAAAAACCCAAAATTTATAATACCAGTATATAACTCATTTCTGTGTATAGCACAACATATTGCTGTGAATGTTTTTTCTCTGTAATGAAGTTCGTGAAATCAAACCATCGTGCAACCCTGAAAAATGAACATTTAGGAGAATTAATTTGCACAGCTTTAACAACGTGCTGTCCAGATTTTCGGGGTCTAGAAAATCAAACAAAAGCTTAATACTGACAATTACTGTACATCAATTAATGTAAAACTTGCATTTTTTACCATATTTGTATTGACACTACAAACTGATTTCGCAGCTTGCTGGTGTTTTTGGTTTTCTGCAAATGACTCCTCTGTTGAACAAGTTTGCCCACCCATGGTTTATACTATGTGCGAAGAGACATGGGTGAAAAAGAAGCATTGCTGCCGACAAAATGCATTTTTTGCAACAATGCTCCCACTATAGTGCGCAAATGCGCAGTACCACCAGACCATCTGCGTAGTGAAATCTCATCTCGCACACTTGCAACATTCCAAATCATTGGAAAATCACGAACACAAGAAGCTATTTGAACAAATGTGGTTTGTTCGTATTTTCATGAGATTTTACACTTATTCTAAAAATTCACAAAGTTTATAATTCATTTGGAACTCTGCTAACGCAGACGAAAAAAATCCATGCTCACTAAAACAAA
>JGI24159J19872_10010914_pt1 | contig 11919 bp, 7 predicted proteins | sample Ectturendosymbi4_FD_19872 | JGI IMG/M metagenome (IMG submission 19872) | reverse complement strand
TTCGGCAAATCTCAGGCCATTCTCAACTAGCTAAAAATAATCGTCGAAAATTTCAAAGAGAAACCCCGCCCTTGCTAAACCGCAAACCGCAAATGGTTTGCAAAACTTACCTCCTTCCGTATTCATGATGTTCAAAGTGTCTTCTTGGTCCTCCCACCAGACCTGGCGGGAGGATTCTGTGATAACCCCACGGGAAGTCGTAGCCGCTGTGGTTGTCAATCAGCAACAACAAGAAGATAAGTATAAAGACACTGCGAGTGAGCGGATGAGCACCTTGCACCTGAAACAAGCGCAAAATTCAATTCCACTGAGGGTGATTGAAATGTATAGAAGAGCTGTTAAGGTATTAATGGAAACAAATCGCAGAGGGGATACAAGTTGATCACGTTCCACTATGTTACAGTAGATAAACAATATTGCTTAATATCAATCTGGTTTTAATCGAACTCAAGTTTTCGTTTTTCATTTATTTTTGATTTAAACATTCATTGGGATTCGGCGTATCTTCTTCGACAAACGAAAATTTTCTCTTGTACAACAACGTAGGTAAAGAGTTCGAAACAGTTACTTCCTTTCAAAAGCCTTCACGTAGATTAGTTTATGAGGAAGACACAACAATCAATACATAAAAATCAATTTCCGAAAAAATCATAAGCCACTAACACATTCAGCTATAAAAATCACTCCCACCTTGAGCCCAGCATTCGCTGAAAGCACCAGCGCAATCCTCTCGAACACATGCAACTGATTCGTTACTTTAACGTTGACAGACTTGTGAGTGTGATGCTCTATATGGAATAACCTTTAAAGAAAGCGATTATAGTCAACAGCTGTGAGTACATTGTCAATCAAGGATTTCTTACAGCTTTATCAATTCTTTTTACCAAACAACCATAGAAAGCCACATCCTGACAAAGCATATCAGACGTGGTCTTGTCAAGATTTGGAAAAGACCCAGATAGTACTTTCGCTGTAGCACTAGTTTTGTTCCGTAAGGAGATGACGTAGACAACCGCGACTTTCTTGTTTCAACTTTGTAAAAATCCTGTTTGAACAAGGTAGCACAGTCACAGTTTCACTTGCTCGTTCAAAACTTCAAACCTGTACAGAGTCGCGTTTTTATGGAAGGTGTAGTGCTGCAGGAAAAACAAGGCATCGTACACAACAAGCGCAACCACCAGATGGCGCACCATGTCACCGAGCAAAGGAGGTGATTCCGGTAACGCCCGAGTTTTCTGCAAAATCGGAGAAAAACGCAACTCAAGAGATCAAATAATTTTCTTTTCCGTTGTCGGGCATTTATTCCAAAGCAGGTTGTGGACCTTTTCCGCTGAATGTATATGTTACACTTGTTTCCAGATACCTATTACCCCTCTTTCGACACGCATTACGCCTTTTTCATATGCATTTGAACTGATAAATGCGTGCGTTTGGTGCAGTTTTCAGGATGAAGCGATGCTTGCGAGATGCGAGGTTGCGGAAAAAGCCAAGATGTAAATCAGCCATGGCTGGTCATATTCACCAGGATGCCGCTTTTTCTTCATTTCATTAAGTAAATATAACCGCCGGAAAACTTTAATGAAACGAGCTTTAAACAAAACGAGCAGGCATCATGTAGGTGCCTCTTTAACTCTCGGCCACTTCAGTTTGTCGCGTTAATCTGCGGCTGGAATGGTCGTCAGTGTTCCAATGGAGTCACGATATTTGTTGACTCTTGAAAGATACATCACAGGCATGTTTTGAATAAGAGAACAATTTGCAGTTCGCAAATGAGAAGAACTATCTGCAAATCCTTATTTATTCAAACGAATTTGATCAGTCACAGTAGATATTTCGCGTTTTCAAAAAGAAGAAAATCGTTCATTAAAAACTCCGCTCACTTGAATCCATTCCTTTCGTTTTTCCTCCAAAACAACAGGATCGACTCCAGAGTAAGCTTTCACGTGGAATGTGTCGAGGATAACCAGCGGGTAAGAGTACTCGAACCATTCCAAAAGCTGGTATTTCACAGGCTTTTTCTGATAATTTGCGCTTGAGCTTGTTATTCTAAAACATGGTGTTGGAAATGATGGTCGTTAGCGGGTTAAGACGTGTACTTACAACGTTTGTGCAGTTCACAAGCTGCAATATTGTTATGATGCGGTATCCGGACCTCACTTAGCGTCACTGCTGTGCTCATTGCGCTTCGCTGTAACGGCGACAAACAAAACTCAGTCAAGCGAAGACATAATAATTTTGGTGTTTAAGTAGCATCTCTCAAAACCCCGCTTTACTTACTGACGTAGATGCTTTCCAAATCCATGTAACGTTTCAAGACGTAGCCATAAAAAAAAACTTGTTAAACCAAAAGCTACAAATAAGTGCATCACCCTTCGGAGTGGGGCAGTTAGGCGACGCCGTTTCGGAGATTGACGGTTCGACGACAAGTCAGTTAATACGAATATTTGATAAGTACATTTTCAACCGTACCACAACTTTTATGCTAACTTTTTTACTTACAACGCATACCCCGTGACGTTGACGATCACACATTACTTATTACAATCACACACAGCGCCGGCCCTAGCAGATGCGGGGCCCAATGCAAGACCTGGGCGCGGGCCCCTCTGAGCAGTGATTTTATGACGTCATCGTGTTCAGTCAACCGTGTTACGATCGTGGTTGAGCGCAAATATGCAGTGCAGCACGAACACGAGAATTGAGCACGTTTGCTAACGTTCGAGAGGAAATTTGCCAGTTGTGAAGAGAGCGTTCTTTGCTAACAATGAAATTTATATGGCGTTTCTACTGAAATCTGAAGCGCAAGGTGCATCTGGCAAAAATGAATAATCTATCCAAACAGCATGGCGCGGTGCCCCAGAGGCGCGGGGCCCAATGCAGCTGCATCGGTTGCATCGGCTTAATGGCCGGCCCTGATCACACACTATACGTTCACAATTACACAGATACCAGCTAAAAATATCATGAATTGAACTAGTCCATTTGGAAATTGTGGCAATTCCTCGCAGATGTTCGGTCACAAAGGTGACGGTGTTGTGTAATGACATGAGTCTTAACATTGCTGATCAAGGTTTAGGCGAAATTGTCCTTGTTTTCAAAAATAAGTAAGTTTTTCCATTTCACGCGTGGAATAGCTGCGAAATTCAACCAGAATGATAATTACGCAAAAACTCAAGAAATCATCGCTGCCCCAACGTAACTCTCTGGCCCTCAGGATGACAACAAAAACACTGATCAAGCAAACATCCTTTGTATTGTAACATTTGAAGTAGTTCACAAACACTTGTTTTCGTAAAAAACATTTGCGACCACCATCGCCGAAACGTCCCGTCGCCGAACGTTCATAGATTGTCGCCCTTCAGTCGCGCAGCAAGGGGGGGATCCGGGGGCCGCCGGCCCCGGGCAGCGGCACTTTACTTAAAGGAGTTTAAAGTCCTAGCTTTTCGTTATTATTTTTTAATAAAATTTTGAAGATTTAAAAGTTCCAACTCTTTTCACTTATTGTGTTTAGAAGCCCTCGACTGGTAGGTTAGCCTTTAAAAACACGTCATGTGGCTGTGGAGTGAGCAGATTGATGAAATGCTTATTCAAAAGTCTGGGTCAAAAATCCAATGTACGAAAGTGCCCCAGTGTTTATCATGAAATTAGGTTGCTTTACACACTTACTGGTGTGACAATTGTGCCCCTTGCCCCAGCCACTACACCTTCCTCGCCAGGCAAAGCCATTTCTGTCAAATCAGCCAAATGTCCTCTGAACAGAGAAAAAAGATGACATTCGACTGTGGACTAGCAAACATTTAGGTCGCGGTTGTTCGCGGTTGACATTGCCCTTCCTCTTAAAATCTGATAAAAAGTTTTGCATGAAATCACGGTAATAGTCAAGGCTAGCTTAACCTTGACCAGGTCACCTTGTTGACGCAGGACATCGAGGATAGCTTTTCAGCTAAAAAGAAGGCCGGAGCTGTGTTCGTCGACCTGACAGCAGCCTACAACATCATATGGCACCGCGGCCTCACCTGCAAGCTGCTGCGATTGCTGCCTGATAGGCACATGGTTCACATTGATCATGGAGATGGTTGGCAATCGCAGCTTCAACCTTACCACCGGAAATGGCCAAAGGAGCAGGTTACGACGCTTCAAGAATGGCATCCCTGGCGCCCCTACTGTTCAACATCTATATCTCCGACCTGCCAACCACCATCTCCAGAAAGTATGCGTATGCTGACGACCTAGCAATCATGCATGCTGACGGAGGTTGGCAGGCGGTGGAAGGGGTGCTGACCAAGGACATGGCCAAGCCAGGTGAATACCTCCAGACTTGGAAGCTGAAGCTCAGCACCGCGAAAACGGTGTCGGCAGTCTTCCATCTCAACAACAAGGAAGCTAAGCGTGAGCTGAAAGTCAACTTCAACAACGAAACCCTGCCCTTCTGCTCCGAGCTCAAATACCTTGGAGTTATGTTGGACAGGTCGCCCACGTACCGCCGACACCTTGAGTCACTTCGCAAGAAGCTGACATCACGCGTCGCACTCCTGAGGCGGCATTCTGGCTCCGGCTGGGGCGCTGGAGCAACAACGTTGCGAAACGCCACCCTAGCCCTGGTTCATTCCACTGCAGAGAACTGCGCTCCTGTTTGGTGCCGCAGTGCTCATACCAGCCTCATTGACCCCACCATCAACGACGCCTTGCGAATTGTGACTGGATTCCTGCGTCCTACACCAGCGGACAACCTTCCAATCCTCGCAGGCATCCAACCTGCTGAGCTTCGTCACAGTGAAGGCACACTATCTCTATGACGCTGTGCCATGGAGTCTGGACACCTGCTCCACTCAGCGCTCACCCGTCCATCGGGTGCAGCTGCACGGAGCCTCAAATCGAGACACCCATTTGTACCCGCCGCACAGCAACTCATCAGCTTCTCTGACAACAACATACGTGCGGCGCAGTGGGCGGATCATCAATGGAACGCGGAGTGGGCGGACAACCCCACAACACTCCGCACTTTAACTCCGACACCGGTACACACTCCCGGAATGACCCTCCAAAAAAGAGCCTGGGTCCGGCTTAACCGCCTCCGCACCGGTGTCAGAAGTTTCCACTCCTGCTTGTACAAATGGGGTATAGCCTCCTCTGTGGCCTGTGAGTGTGGCGCAGAAGAACAAACCGTCGACCATGTCGTCTTCCATTGTCCAATCCATCGACCTCCCCACGGACTGCACAGCCTGATGGTTCTGGACGATGAGACAATCGAATGGCTGCTCATCACCTGCCCCGAAATCTAGCGCGGCCAAGCAGTGAATAAAAGAAGAACTCGCTTAAACGAAAGAAGAAGCCAATGGTAGGTGGTGCTGGACTGCTTAGGTGTGGCCAAAAGCGGCGCTGAGGTAGAAAAAGGTTAAGAAACGCTGCTCTAATCGATGTTGTAATAACCGATAGCTGTTGAGCCTCCGCCGGACACAATATGTCTTGCACGTTGCTGCGTCTTTTTCGTTGTCTACGTGATTGTCGATAATCATAACGTGCTTACACTTTGGTTTAAGTTGTACGACGTGTTATTGCTGTGCTACACTATTTTTACGGGGAAGGATTGCCTATTTTTCACGTTATGATTGCAGTGATCACGTAATGACTGGCAGTCGCATTTTTGCGTGGCTTCACTACAATGCAGCCTGGCACGACCGCCCACTGTTCCCCTGTTAGCTTCTCTGCTTGTTTGCCGCAGAAGTGTTTTGTCGGTCTAGCATGCGCTGCTCATTCAAACTGCGAAGTTGCCGGCTTAGTTTAAAGTTTCGCGTAGGTACCGTCAGCCTGGAACTAATGTACCACAAGTCAGGAAGTCATATACCGTAATCTAATCCGTGGCAGCAATAGATTTTTCTTTGAACTCAAGCTTTGATTCACTACAACGTTGGACAAGCACAGTAACGCAGCAAGCTAAAAAAAAGAAAAACAAAACGATATAAAATATGAATGCAACAAATTCAAACGCCTAATTGCATTTCTGGTTGAAAAGACACAGTTATGTCATAAGCGTGTAACGCAGCCTTCTTGTAAATTGATTATTGCTTTATTTCTGCATAAGCAAGGCCTGTTTGTGAAGAATACATTTTTCTGTTGGCTCAAGAGCTAAAGATGGTTGTTTCTTAGGCTTAGATAGGGCAATGGGGCTGCACAAAAACAAGGATCATCGGTCATCTACGTTCAAACGTTTAGGCAGCACGTCCCAGCAGGCCACCGTTTCCAACGTCCCTAGAGTTCTGTGCGGTTACTGACACCTAAAATTTAAGCCGTTCCGCAATGAGATATTGCTTGTGACTCACATTCCAAAAAATCGCGGTAAAGACTTGACTTTTTCTGCAAATGTGCATATATTTTTAACAGTAAAGAACTTGTCAGAGAAAAGCATTTTCGACCGTCGATGAAACGGAACACCTTGGCTTCTCAAACCGGAGTCTTTTATACAAACTCTACTCATACCTATATTGCCGGCTCCATTTGAAGTGATGAATAAGGCGGTATATGAAGATTGCAGGATAAGACCACACTTGAACGAGGATGGTTTCGTTATACACTGATTGATACCACCACTGATGGCGCAAGAACTCCCAAACGCTGTTGATGACTTGCTGCATATGTTTCGAGTTGACGTATGCTGTGTAAATGGCGATAAGCAGCAGCAACCGCAGAATAAATACCATTCTTTGACTGTGGCGTTCATCAAGAGTTTTCAAGCTTTTCATTGTAGAAACACATTTGCCTTCTAAAGCACAGATTGCCAAAGTGTTCGTGGATGTTCCTATTTTAATTAATAATAACAAGAAATTAATAGAAACCAGGGAAAGACCATTTGGCCAAGTGACGAAGATGCCTTCTCTTTCAGGCGAAATATTTACTCTGACAAAACCAGTGTCACATTTTTGGCTGTGAAAGGATTCCGTTCGATAGATAATGAACAAGTGAAAGCTGTAGAATGAACCTTTTCAAATATCTATACCAGCTATGTCCAACCAAAATGCCTTACCGGGCCAAAAATTATGTTACCATCTTCGTGAGTCCCGAAAATTGAATGACTAACTTTCATTTTAGTAAACCAAAGTTTAGTTGAAAGCTACTGAGCGTGTGGTTACTAACTGCATTGATAACGACTGTATGGTACTTATAATCACTTCCAAACTGTGATGTCATAGGCAAGTTTAGTGCTACTACAAAAAGGGTATAGCTAGAAATCCGTATAGTGCAGAGGAATTAACACATGAGTAGAAATCAGAAAACTAGAAATCAGTTTTGCACTGAGACGTCATTGGACACGTGGAAATCTACAATGTGCGTAGTAGGCTACGTGATAAACAGGCACTAAAGTACATTGCATCGAAAATGTCGATTACAAGATTATCAGACTAAAGACAGGCAATCATTGTATTGTACATACACAATAATGGAAAGCTTACTGGGCCGCACGAAACTTTCGACTGGGCCGTATGCGGCTCGCGGGATAGCTGATCGAAACAAAAAACGTTTTGATGCTTTTCATTAAATAGATGGGGGGCAGTAAGTAAGACACGTACTTTGAACCACAAGCGATGCAATTAATAACATGCTTTGGCCATCATTACCAAATCTTTTTTTGTTGAGCTCAACGAAGACGTCTTGCAACAAGGTAATCAATATGTCCTCCTAACTAATCCTTAACAAGCAAAGATTTCTAGAGGTACGCTCTGTAGTCTTTTTACCTTAAATCCTACACCAAATATGCGCGAAACCCTCGAGATAGACTTTTCCTCACAACCACCTTGCACTGCAACGTTTCTTGCAAATCCACTTCCTGCCAGCGAATCCTGCTGTTAGTTTGGTTTGAGCAGTTGATGCGAAAACGTTCAGTTGCAATCAGTTTCCGACTTTTTCATATAATTTTTTTTGTACTAAAGCAGCACCTTCTTATTGGTCTGCTTGAAACCAAGCTTGCTTGGGTTGCCTCAGCTGGCTAGCTGTGCCCTCTCCCACAAATGGACCGTGACGAAGCGTAAAACGCGTCATGGCGGAACGAGTACAGCAACGGGAAAACCCAACCACGCAAACCAAGCTTTCGTGGTCGAAGTCGAACCCGGGGCTATTTCGAGCCGGTTCAAACCGTATAACGCCAGATTATTCGGTTCTGTCATTTCCAGCTTAAGTCCAGTTTTGCTCCTACTTCTCGAACCTAAAAAGTCTTCGAATTTTGAAATAAGTGTATTACACCGTCAAAAAAGGTTCCCAAAGAGACATCAAAGCCATAAATTGAACGCCACACAGGCACCTCGCAATGTATGCCGAAAAAGCACAGAAAGCCCGCAAAGGTACGGAGAAGCAAAAAATGTGTTTACGACACTAGGCTTGTACTGTAGTGACAAGAAATCAAATCCGCAAGAACATTTTTCGTCATGTTTCTGCGAGCGCCATTGCTTCAACCTAAACAATTAACCGATTGGAACCTACAGCATCCCTACAACAGCGCGAAGTTTTTTCGTGTTACATACATTGCGGGTTCGCTTAATGCTTGCTTGTCATCATGCCAACCAGATAAGCCGTTGTCTTGATTTTAGAAAAGTCTAACACAACTAGAAATATTTCAAGTGCTTTGGAGGATTTTGTGGTTGCAATTTTTAGTTCTAGCAAATTTTGTTTCACACCTATAACAGCCTAACAAGCAAATCTTGCATGAAGTCTTTCAAAATCCCAGATAAATTTTTATTTGGTTCATATTCCTTATTCCTTTCTTGACCAAGAAAATTTGCTCCAAGCAAACGTTAGGACTGACAATTTTTCTAGGGCCGAAGTTCAGTGGATGGTGGAACGACTCTTGCTAACATTAATATGGACGGTGGGGTTGGTGTCCTGCAGAGATGAGCGGAGTCACATTTTTTAGACTTCGACTCCGCTCCTGTTTCTGGCTTAACCCGTGAAGTCCCGCGTCCGCCATAATTATGGCGCGGATTTTAAACGCATTAAAAGTTATAACTCTCCAGCTACTATAGCTACAGAGCTGTTCAAACCATCCACGGATTCAGCAAGTCTTCTAGTTTCGATTAAAAAAACTTTGTTTGATTTGGGTGGGGAGTTTTCTCTTGGTGACGTCACAAAGAAGGCAAGTTTTTGAATCTTTGACCCACTTTAACTGGCCCTGGACACTAATCCAATGAGCCATTTTTATGGCTCAAAATTTGTTTCGAAACTAGATAATCTTCCGCGTCTATAGAGCCCTTGATTGACTTTCTAGCATGTCTAAAACAAACGTTATAACCCAAAAAACCCGTTGTGCTCAATATTCCAATAACTGCAGAAAAAGAATGAGTCTCCCACAGACGGCATTTTTTGCCAGAGAAAAACTGCCGCGAGCTGTCGATCGAGAACTAATCGTGACGCTCGAGAAAGACTCGTGAAGCCTTATAGTTTGCACTAAAAAAAACCTTTTGAGGTTTGGGTTCGGGGTCTTCGGTGGGTGTCGTTAGAAAAAGGGTAGGTTTTGCTATTTTTGGGTTATTCTTTTGTGACGTCATCACCCGGAAAATGAGCCGAAATAGTGGCTCAAAATTTGGTTGGATTCGAGGCTGGAATATGAAGCTTTAGAGGCCTAGACTTCCTGACGTTTCTGGTCCCCAAGTTATGGCTGAAAGACCCCTAATCTTGTAAGGATTCCCTAGGGAATTAGTGGGGATTCCCCTAATTACTTTTTACTTGTTTTGCCATAACTTTTGAACCAGAAATGCTAGAAAGTCCATCAAACCCTCTAAAGACTCGTATTGTAGCCTAGAGTCCAAAAAAACTTTGAGCCACAAAATCTGATGGATTTTCGATTCCCAGGATATGACGTCATCATCCAAATGTAAACAAAATATGCATACACATCCTCTCATTGTGTAAACATCAACAAAAAACCCGAGATCTCAAGCTAAAAATTTTTTTGTGCAGTCTAAACTACAAGTCTTCACGAGTCTTTTGAGGGCTTGAACAGCTCTCTAGCCTATTCTAACGACGAGTTATGGGCATATGCAAAGGGGATGTCATTCAACCCCTGGTTTCCTTTTGTAGGGGCAGAAAGTTTGACCACTTTTTGGTTTGTTGTGGCATAATGTTTGATCCAGATATGGTAGAAAGTCAATCAAGGGCTCTAAAGACTCGTAGGATAGCCTAGTTTCTGAAACAAGCTTGAGCGAAACAACTGGCCCATTGGATTGGCGTCCAGGGCCGCGTAAACTAGGCCTAAACTACGCCAATAAAATGAAAATGACACCCCCACTTGTGACGTCCTTCCCCAGAGAACCACAAACCCAATACGAAAAAAATTTTTTTTCAATTTCAACTAGCAGACTTGCTGAATCCGTAGATGGTTTGAACAGCTTTCTAGCTCAATCGGCTGGCGAGTTATAGCGATGCAAACCTTGCGCCATAATTATGGCGATCGCAGGATTGATAGGGTTAAACACTCCTGCTCTCACACGTGTTTTATAAAGATTGATTCCTACGTTAATCATGTACTTAGAGAAACCTCTATGACTGCGCCAAACGAAGTCATTAACATAAACGTAAAAACAAACCATAACGAAAAAATCAACAAGGTGAGCATTACACGTAACTTACAATGTCTTTCAATTTGACAATGACAATAGAGATGCAAAACAATATGATTATCTCCGGCTCCGGCACTGGTTCGAACGTAAGCATTGACTCCGGCTCCGGTTCGAACGTAAGCATTGACTCCGGCTCCGGTTCGAACGTAAGCATTGACTCCGGCTCCGGTTCCGNNCGTAAAATGCGAACTCCGACAGCAGTCCACTCCGGCACTCCTGCTCCGTGATCATCTCTGGTGTCCTGGCGAAGACCTTAATCACGAGTTTGCGAAAAAATATAGGGAAAGTGTTGTTTTGTATAAAACATAATGAAGATGATCAACAAGCTTCCGAGCGATAATTTTGCAGTGGTTCGTTTTTTGAAACTGATTGCTCGGCATCAAATATTCCGTTCAGGTGACGTCAACGACCCAGATCAATTTCTGATCAGAAACACAAGCAGGGATCACAAGTTTTGGAAAATTCTGAGTACAAACTACGTGCATATTTGCAGTAAGCACAGGTTATCTGAATGAACTGATTTGCGAGAATGACAGCAATCTCTTTCTACGCATTGGTGCGTAACCTGTTGACGCTGTGTTTAGAATTAATTAATGTTTATGCTCTGCAAATGTCAGTTTCTGATGGACAAACGCAAAACATGAAAACGCGAATTTTGGTTCTAAAAATGTTGTGTAACTATTCGGATGAGGAAATATAGCACAAACATATTTAACACAACAATCTGACAAAGCAGTTGCATAGGAAAAATAGCTGCGCATTAGCAAATGCTTTTCTGCTGATGTTTTGACACGTTGCAACTATGTTTCTTGATCAAATTATTTCTGCACCACTGCAGACGACACAAGTGTCCGGGACAATTTTTGCTTTGGCAACCTGTTTTGAGCAAATTTGCGCATAAAACTTTCTTGGTTCATTTTACATTATCAGTTGATCATTGGGTTGTAGATACTTGGGCGAATTCCCTGCGAGTTAATCGAAGAAATTGTTTCTGCCTCGTGTCGTCGTCTTGCAAGACACCGGCAGTCCAGTGCCTTGAAAGCGAAGGTCATGAAACTATCAGGTGCGTTTTTAAGCTTCGGTCGAAATAACCCTAAAGACGGTTCACAATTTAAAGCTAAAATTCCCAGAAACCGTTCCACACACTTTCCATAAAAGCAAGATCATAACTTGAATGCCCTCGGATACATCAATGAAAGTTGTTGCAGATTTTATATGCTTTGGTAATGGTAATGGTAATGGTTTATTGTTTCATATGACTCAGCCAATAAGCAGAAGCACCATAAAAGCCATCGCATGCAGTAAACCAACCATT
>JGI24159J19872_10010911_pt1 | contig 11920 bp, 9 predicted proteins | sample Ectturendosymbi4_FD_19872 | JGI IMG/M metagenome (IMG submission 19872) | reverse complement strand
ATAGATGCTGAACTAGCGGGGCATCTACATAAACTTGACGTGTAACTGCAGAGTTTGTGTGGTAGTAGATTTTCTCTGTTTGCTGTGCGCATGCTTGCCAAGCCTTAAAATAAAAAATAAAAAAAATATTACCACTCTGGAGTCAATTCACTAACAACACTTCGCGAAAACAAAGATTAGGTAGGCTACATTTCTTTACCCCGAATTTGAATGCCATAATAGGTATAACAAGTTATTATTGTGTAATTATGAATATGGTGATATTGCATGATGCAATAAAAACAATTCAGAATGTGTTTTTTTAAAGAACAAAAATCTGCTTTTTTTCAAAAAAAAACAAAAGACCCGGATTTGAAAAGAAACGAAAAAACCCAGGTGGGTTCGGATTTTTTAAAAATCTGGTTTTTCTCAAACCTGGTTATCTCTGAATACTTTTTTGTGATTTTCCCTTGATCGCACGATCTGGAACAAGTCGCATCGCCACCAGTTTGATTGGGTGTGCGCCGCACACCTAGAAGTGTAGGTCCCTGGTATTAAAGAAGCTGAGAATTACTGGCATTTGAATACGTAAAAATTAGCGTTGTCAAAAAAACAAGTTTCGAAAAATTAAATCAATGCAGCATGTATTGGTAGCCTTACAATAGGAAAAATCATCTAGCTACAGCATTTACATTTTTGTAATTTCACTCTTCGGATGGCCCCCTGCCTTGGATGCCCGGGCCGTCGCCCCTTTCGCCCCCCCTCTGCACGCCACTGTCTTACATTTACCGGACTGATGATGCATTGGAAAACGCGAAACTGGTTTCCCCGTCAATAATCTGTGACTGATTTACTTGCCGACATCTTTGTGGCCTTTAACTGTGAAAAGAAGAAACATCTAGTTACAGCATTCCAATTAAAAAGTAATTTTTGTAATTTCACTGTTGGGATTTCCCCCGGCTTGGATGCCCCTGCCCGGAGCCATCGCCCCGTTTGCCCTCCTCTCCACGCCACTGCATCACGGCCGCACAACCGACGGTCCCCGAAACCATTTTGTGTGGCCGGCTAGGCGATATGGATTAATGTTATTTCATTGCCTAGCTTGAAATATCAATAGCTGCGCTTACGAGCATGGTCGACATGTGTGGACTTTATACAAGTGATTTTTTCCACGTCATAGTGCGCATTAATGATGGAAGAAAGTTAAAAGCAGACCGTCGTGACTCTGTGTTAATTATTCATTCTGCCCTTGATAAATTCATTTGCGGGAGGCTACTATCAAAACAATGGCGATCTGTTCATTGACGTATCTCCAGCGTTTATGGTTGTGTGCTAAATGGTTGTTTCAAATAGAACGCAATTGAAATTGCGGCCTGCGGTGACAGTCAGCGACAAAATGCTGTCTGCCACGTGTAAGAGGTGGGGCAGGCCTGGCATACATTTTTTGCATGAGCTCTCAGTGAGCGTAGTACTGACTACCACTTTATTACCTTTCCACGTACAAAGCTCAAGAAGCAACGCGATCGTACCGAAATGACTTCACCAGTGCATGCGAGGTTCGTGGACAAGGTTTATTTGTGCGCCTCCGCTCGGTATGCGAAGCCAAAGCCCAGAATCGTCGCCAGAAAGTCGTCAATAGGGTGACTTTACATTTGTGCAAGGGATTGACATTCAAATTTGACAAAAATTTCACTAATTTTATAGTGTTTAATATTTCAATTTGGGGGGCTTGGAGCTTTTTTTGAGGAAGATAAGCCCACCAAATTCCCCGTGACGACGGGACTGCCAAGGCCTTTCTCTCGGTGACCTTGGTTAAGCTGGCATTAGAAACAGCATTTCAGATTAAACCACACACTGCGTGCCGGATCTTGTCCTGTTCTGCCACGTAGGTACTGTTGCACTTTGCACAGTGCGCGGCTGGAACTTGTGAACCACGCTGAGATTTTAAGCAGTGTTTCCCTGCTTAGTTTAAAGTACTGAAAACCTAGTGTCGTTGTGATGGTTGTAAGGTTTTTATAAACACCGTGTCGCAGCACGTCAGGTGGCATAGGAAACACCGTATGGAAATGTACAGTGCCTTGATGCTTTTGCTACAGATTCATATCGAATTTATTGACCAAAAGTTTCATGTTACCTTGATCTCGTAAGTTATGTAGGCCAAACAATCACTTTCCAGGTTGGTTATTTAAACTTATCATTCGGCTCAAGAAATTGATCAACTACAAGCCTAACGTCGTGCTTTGGACTTATATTCGACCTAATTGGATTGGTCAAAGACGGTGCCTTGCAGCAGCATGCTTATTCCACGTCACGCAACGCACTGTGACGCCAACAAAATTGAAATACTTATTTGGCAACAGCTTTCGCGGCGCCGGAAACGGATATGACTTAAATGCATTTCACCTAATTGATCTTCGAGACCCACTCACGCATGCAGAACGTAGGTTGCATTGTAACAGCGGATGCATTCTACGATTTTTGAATTGCAGACCCTACTTGCGCCTTCATGAAGCACGGTACTTGTCTTTTGGCGTCACAAAACCTGAATTGAAATGATGCGCAGCGTTAATTTGTGATATTTTCAAAAATTGCGATTTGTTCTCCCGACAAAACTGCCTCGGCGCATACCGCAGGCTTGCTGAGCTCGCAACCAGTCTCTCAGCGTAGTATCGGTTGAGATCACTTTTAGCTAACACCACCTCCTACTTGGGGTAAGTCTTCGTTTCTGTTACCTGTTGGCAATAATTACCGATTCGAAGATGATACACCAGCTAAAGGTTTTAAAAATCGCGCTGTGGTGATTACTTTCTACGTTTTCAAGGCATTAGCGTGTTTGGAACTTGTATGGCATGGATAGATGTCCTGCGCCGGTCGTATCTCCGCTTTTCCTTTCAACCTGGTATAACAAAAATAATTACCTCTGACCGTCGAGTGGTGTCCATGCAGTGACGCATAGAGGTGAGAATGTCTCGAATTACCCGCTGGAACCTGGTTATGCCTCGGATTAGAGACTGCCATACCCGCTTGGCTGTGACAATTGTCTCTGAAGCGACCAGATGTTCAAAAGTATCCTTTCATGGTCCGTTTCATGGCAACAAGCAAAGCATTCATTTTGACGTCACCAACAGGGGGAATACCTTTTGTCTGTTTCAGTGACGCTGAATGTGATTTCGACCGAAAATTAATTTTTCAGTGCAACCGGTAGTTGATCAGTACGAGCAACTGGGATTCCTGTCTCAGCAGGTCGGTCACAACAGTGTCCTTCGCACTGATACATGTCGTTTTGTGGTTTGAACAGCGGTGTGTGAACACACGGCCATGCTGGTTTCCCCGTCCAGACGCTACGTGATATTGACCAATGGCTGGTCCCAGGCGTCATTGAAACGGTTTAACCAGGACTTAAGGATGCCCGGAGAGCGGATTCGATAAAAGCAAATACACAGTTTAAGGAAATAGCTCCGGAACCTCGTGCTTCGAGACTTCAGTAAAAGTAAAACCTGATCAGATTCACGTCTGATCTAGTCAGCGTTTCGCCGAGGTTCGGAAGTATGCTGCGTAAAAATGCGGATAAGCATTTGTTGCTTGCGCGATGATGGAGACACTCGTCTTCGCCGGTAATAGACTTTATTGGTAAATCTTACAAGCAGAGAATATAAAAAACGACAACACTGGTTTCATTGCAGTCACATGAAGCAAACAACGCAACACTTCACCTGTAGGGTTGCTAGTGTTCAAACTCCTCGCTCTACTAACCATGCATGACGGCGATCGAGCATTTCTTGTTCCAGGCGATAAACTGGGTTAGCTTCAGCAACTGAAAGGGTCAGCAGTAATCTTCGGTCCGCTTATTACGGGGATGGGCAATTGATTTGGCTCGGGGGCCACTTTGAGAAGGCCGCATTTGGCGGGGGGGGGCGTATTTTTAAAATGGAATAGAAGCAAGTCGATGGAAGTTCAAGCAGATCTCGGTTCAAGTTAATTGGAGGAAATAACACAATTGAAGGTTTTTCCTCAATGTTTCCGCGTGCCACTGAAAACACGGTGGCGGGCCACATGTGGTCCGCAGGCCGCTAATTGTCCACCCCTAGCTTATTATGTGTTTGGAATTCCTTTCCGAAACAAAACGAACTGTGGACCAAAACACAAGATACTTCAGCACCCAACCAACGCGGTGAGGAAGATACCGTCGCAGACGTTAGAAACGCAAAAGCTTTGTTACGCAACTTTAGTACAGTAGCAACCACTTCATTTCAAAACTTCACGGTTGCACAAGCATCACGTCACCAGCACTGATGTAACGCACTCACGTCATAGAGGCGAGACGGACGATAAAACGGATCAGGTAGGTTTTGTTTTCAAAACCATTCGTGTATCAGGGACACCAGAGCAGTGGCGTGGGGGGGACAGTAATAGAGGGGAGGGCAATGGAAACTTTGAGAAAAAAAATATCGTTACCAATTATGCTTGTATCTGTTCAGCAGCAATGTTGACCTCAAACGTAATGACAGAAATAACATAAAACCCTTGTGAACTTTCCGGGTGCGCGAATAGCTGGAATAAATTTGTTTCACGTCGATCTTTGCGATGATGGATACATTAAAGCATACAAAGAAACAAGACACCCAATCTCCGGTAGTGATAAACTTATAACGCAGCTACAAAGCACTTTCGGGCACTCCGAAAATTCCTTAAGCCAGGGATTCCCAACCTGAGGCACATGTACCCCTAGAGGTACATTTGCTTATCTGAAGGGGAACAGTTATTGTACAGCTGTAACAAATCAACTGTGAGGCATAAAATTGGAGTCTGCCTTTATGTTTCTTAGAATCTAAAAGTTCTTTTAAGGGTACATCTTCATCTGACGAAATTCTGAAGGGGTATGTTGGCAGAGAAAGGTTGGGTACCCCTCAAGTGAATCGCACAAACCCGTGACGTAAATACAATTGACGATACGGTCTGAATTTCATACGTCATCACAAAATATTAACTGTAAGCGCAACACAGAGGGCAAGGGCGAGGACAATGGAAACTATTGCTGACGTCACAAGTGAAGATTTCCCGCTCATATAGAAGACTTTTATCTCTGACCCGAGGTCAGATGGCGCCTGGGGCAAGAAGCACATTGGCGCCCCCATGTTCGAACCTGAGGTCATCCCCCCCCCTTATTGCGCCCCTGTCTGTGACGCCAAACCAGGAAAACCTTCGTCATCCTAACGTAACATTTTCTGCCAATGCAAAATCCAGTTGCGATAAGATCGGGACGGACGCACATTCCCTCCCCACAAGTGACGTCAATGCGCAAGCGAGTGGAAAAGCGTTAAAGAGCAAACCAAAGCATCCGCGCGCGCGCGATAACAGTGGACACGCTAATCGTGTGGTCACGTGACCCAGGGTAACTTGACGAGGCGTTAACTGTCAAAGCGGGCAATCGACCAATCAGCAAGCGACAGTAAAATACGAAAGCACTTGGCGGTTGAAGAGAATGGAATGAGGGGAAAAAGCGGAGCACGAATTTCAACCAATCAGTGGTCGAATTAGTTTTCTTTGTTGCAAACAATTCGATCAGCACGTTTTGCAGAAAATTAAAATTTGATACAAGAAAGGTTATATAACGAAAGGTTACATAACAGGCACGAGGCAGAGGTCAAGGCCGCGGTGGTAAAAGCGAAGAAACCACGCTGCTCGCATCCGTCGTAAGAAGACACTACGCTCCTCGCATCCATCGTATCAAGGCACGAAAAAAGGGAATGAAACGGCTTTGAAATGAATACAAGAAAAGAAAAAGGTATGTAAAAAAACAAACTGAAATTGCACCTGACTGTCTCATTCTTGCAGCAACAACAGACGTAAAGCTATATTTTCACACTGTCGTGCTACTGACATTGCACAACGGTCACAGTCACTTTGTGCGTGTAGAGAGCAACTGAAACAGTATGGGAAGCAAGCGTATAGAAAACAAGGATCACGTGTTCAGTTACAGATCATCGTCGGCGATGTGTCCTCGAAAGCGTTCTGTCCTGACGTCAGGCTGTTGTATTCAACAGGGGGGGGCGGAGGGTTGGGGGTGTTTTTTGATGAAACGATAGCGACGTTGGTCAGCTTTCCCTGTTGCGAAACAATAGAGAAAAGTTAATCTCTGCTTCGGGCGTCATAAGTTTGAATTTCGTCAAACCCAAGACTCACTGATAGTTTTTTGACCGATTCCTTCGCTTTCTGGATTGAACCAGAAAGGTCCGCATCGCTTCTCTGCAAAACGCACAACGGTTGGAGGTTTACTCGCAACGTCTGACTTGGGTATGTGTGAACTGCCTTACCAGGAAAGTGAAGCAATGAGTTCTTAACAGAGCGAAGCCGCACTTAAACGGACCACCTCGCTCATTCAATTTTCATCACTTTCACGGCCAGTTTTTTTTGCTAAAGATGCCTTTTGACATGGAAGAAACAACGTAACATGGAAGAACGCACGCAATTTACAAAAAAGAAACACAAGTTGCACAACGACGAACACACCAAGTTTGCATAACAGCACACCAGGTTTTGTCAAAAAAACTAAGGCAATTTACAAAAGAGCACGCGTAGAAGAGCAACTGGACTTCTGCATTAAAGTCCGTTACATACATTATAGTATACGATAGAACAGTGTTTCCCAAAGTGCGTTCCGCGACAAATCTAAAGGGTTCCACGAACTATACTTTCCAGTTTTAAGAAAAAACTGCTGATATGTCCTTTTAACTTTTTTGACGTGTGGCAGCCGCTATATCGCTTGATCTAGCTTGCTTTATCGTGTACTTTTATTGTGCATAATTTTGTTAACAGTACGAGACCTTAATAACGGCAATTAGGGTGAAAAAAAAGCGTTTATGTTTACTTGGCAGATCTGGCGGTGGTTGTTTGTCAACTTAAAATAACCTTGCAGTGGTCCGCGGACAAAAAAATGTTTGGGAAACACTGCAACAGAACAAACAATTTTGGGAAGGCATCGAATAAACAAATCCATTCGAAACAACCCTTAATCACATCAGCAAGCAAACACTGCCCTCGTACGCAGATAAAGAAAAGCCGCATACCAGTATTTCCGACGGATCAAAGAGCGACTCCGTTAACTTGTCCCTGGCTTTAAATGTAGGCTTCGGGCTGCTGTGTGAATGGTGCCTAGGCTGTTAAAAGATCAACAGCAAACAGGTCACTCACGAGTTACGCCGCATCTCGCCACAAACGATGTGTGCGAAGCGGTTTTACAAGCGTGTAAAGTCACCGACCTGCTTGATTTTCTCGCCGCTTCTTTTTCGCAACAGTTCGTTCACCATCGCTTTGATGCACATGCTCATCATTATGACCTGAAACGAGGATTGTGACGTAACAAACCGGGCGCGCTCGAGTGTAAACACGCACAGGTGATTTTCACTGGCTGGTTGCGCGAAAAACACAACCAGCGTCTTTCAAACGAACGAACCAAAAACATTGCTGGATTTCATTGCAGCGGTTAATTCAGCCGTAAAATGTTTGACTGGACAGGTCACGTGCAGGCACAGGTCACGTGCAGGCAGGAAATCATAGAGCAGTGGTTCCCAACCATTTTTGATCCATTCCTCCCTTTACTCAGTTTGGAGCTTTTCATTCCTCCCCCATGGATCGTTTATTTCGGGTTTGTCGGCGAGTATTAACTACAACTGGAACAATGGTCTTTATTGACGACAATAACCTGATTCATAAAAGTGGGACAAAAACTATGTTTTCAAATAATGGCACGAAAGTTTGTCAACAAAAATGTGTGATAGCCCACCAAATAACTTACAAATAAAAAGTGATATATATAACTAATTGCAAGAGCCAATGGCAACTTCAAAAAGAAGTGAAACACACTGAACAGGTAAGTACAACAATAAAGTGGAAAGCCCTCCCCTGAACTCATGAAATTCACCCCCGGTTGGGAACCACTGTCAAAGAGGATTTGCTGCAAAACGCTAGCCTCAGTCGAAATGAAGAATATATACGACTGACACTAGTGCTATACTGTACGTGGGAGTCGGAAGAAGCTGAACTGTACCGAAGGTCAGTTTACAACAGAAGTGACGAACATGAGGCCCGCGAAGCATTCAGGCGAGACCAGCAGTTATTACTTTCGCTTGTTGTTTGTTGATGAATAATTTTTTTCGTTTTTAACAGGTTTCATAGTATGACTAAAAAGTTGTGCGACCAGCTTACTCAGCGGTAACTGACAAAGTGGCCCACGATAGCAAATAGGTTCGTCGCCCCTGGTTTACAACCGAAACAGCCCATCGCGATTACACATTAACTCCGTAGCGCTCCGTTGTCAATATTGATGCAAGGATTTCTTGAAGACGCACATCACGGTTCAAACCAGCAACGGGAAAGTTTCGCGCCCAGCACTGGTGGAAGACCGACTGGGGCGGTTTGATCGACGCACCTGGTCACTGAGCAGGGTTATCCACCTCAGCTCCCCTTTTCTCATCAGGTATTCAAAGCTCAGCTCTAACACGGGGTGTTCTCTGGACTGGGGCGCTGCGGAAGGGGGGGCGTTGCGTGAACACACCTGGAAATGAGAGAGAAGCACTGGTAAGGCCATGACAGTCCGCCGCAAAGCAGGCACAGCAATGCAAGCGGCTCAAACCTTCCAGCACTTCATCCTTGTCACGGCGAACTTACATTCTTTCGACTCTTCGCCGTTGACCAGGATTCTGCCAAACAACAACAGCATCCATGTTTACCTATCTTAACAAGCTTTTGCGACTATTAAAATTCCTTTGCACTTCCTGCACAACGAATGGCGGATGTGGGCGAGTGCTGTTTGCAGCACGTCACAGCTTATTCCGGTCCTAATCGAATGCATTTCGACTTCAAACAAGTTGATTTTTTCTATCTGGAACAACGCAAACCTAATCTTTGAAAACCAAACACAAAAACCACGGGTTTTGGAAAGATATGACAATTGCAAAAAAGTTATGTGATTAGAAGCGGTGTCGTGTCGGTCATGCGGCAAAACACAGAAGGACTGTTCTCTCAGGACTGTGACGCAATGGTTTCAGTGAAGCGGAAGTGAAGCAAAGAATTGCTGCATGCCCGCAATGGCCACGCTGGCAAACGCAACGCAGCGACGGATGGACGCAGCTATTTGTCATGTGCTCGCTGCGAGTGCGACTCACTGAATCGTTTGTTGACACAAAAGCAGCAAATTCAGGTGGAAAGGAACAAAGCATCTGCTCGGCTACTCGGCGCTGGAAGCCATTCGCCATAAATCAACGCATTAAAGCGAATGGAATGGTTCCAAACTACACGTAAACGCAAAAGCGTAGCCAAGCTTTGAGCGATTCAACAATCTCAGGGCTCAGTCTCTCAAACTACGCCACATGAGCGTCAATACGAATGGCACTAGCGGTCTGAATCAACGAGATCAATTATTGCTGTTTTTTCAATTAATAGGCCAAATGTCGAACGGACAATCCGCTGAGCACTGACAGCTATTAATTGATTAATGAACTACTACCAACCACTACCAGCATTAAAAAGAGCGCTTGCCTTGCATTGCATTGTGGCCTGTGCAGTTAAAACACATCCATTGCACACCAGGCAGTTGTGTGCTGAAGTTCGACGACGATGTTTGGAAGTTTTAGCGCGGCAACACTTGAACTTGATGCTGGGCGAGCGTAAGAAATTATGAGGTAAACACTTGTACAAATGGGTAATCTGCCAAAATTGACTGGGGGTCGTGAGTTAATTGTACAGCTTTGTCAGAACGTGTAATCCAAGGCGGGCAATAAAAAAAACATTTTGGGCAAGCACTGTCTTCAGCAAAGGCAACGACCGTACAGCGACTCACCTGAACTTCACTTCATAATTTCCAAGGCAGACAACAACTCGTGTGTCTTTCTCGGGAAAGTCAGCCAGGCATGGCTTGCATCGGATGTACCCGTAATTTTCCAGCGTCTGACAAAACTGTACGCACTGCAAAAGACAGGACGATGAAAATGAATAGACGCGCAGGGCGACTAGCATTCGCTTTGCAAAACAAAGAAAATCGAAGAGCGCGAAGATTCAACAACAGTATTGTTGTGCAACAGCACGCCAGCTATAACCACATGTTACGAAGCGGTCGGACGGCCACGAACAATTGCATATTTGTGACACAACAAAAGGCCATTTATTGTTGTTTCCGTATAGCGTTATGACGACATCGGCTACACGTTTTCACAAAGCGTTGGTATGGAAACATTGCGCAATAATGTCATCTGGCCCCGCTGCATTCAAATGTCAAACCTTCCGAAGAAGTTTACCTCGTATTTCGAACCGCGTTTGCTCAGCGAAGCGATTCTTTGTTTCGCCTCTTTGCTGCACTTGGTCCACCCCATGAGAACGTCGCTCTCCGCCTACGTGACAATGATAAACAGAGGTGGAATGTGCGACGAACGCCTCAAGCTACTTGGCGAGTTATTACGATGTGTCATCAATGATCTTGATCAGCACACGAACCTCACCTCCCCCCAGAACAACGAGAAAAACATGATGAATTTTTATTAAATTTCTTTGAACAGTTGGTGACAAAGGTTAGCGGTTTGTGGGCGGTGATTGGTGTGCCAANGTATTAGTTCAAAGATCACTTTGCTGTGGGANGAAAATGAGTAACTACTTACTATTAATCTAGAAACACTGACGTTCTTTTATTAATAAAAATGTAGAAACACTGAAAAGCATTTGTTAAATCAGGTCCAGGTGCAAAATATAACCACGCTTATGTCCTGGAAGTTTAGTACGATCAAGCTCATAAACTTTAATTTGCAATTTCAAGTAAAGCTGGTATTAATAACACTATTGAAGTTGCATAATTTCGTAAAGCTGATGTTTCCAAAGCTAACAAAGTTGCATAATTAAGTTACGCTGGTGTTACCAACACAACACAGAAACTATCTTGCAACAGCTGTTCTTTTTCGGTCATACACCGAAACGTTTTTGAAATGACCGAAAAAAAATTAGTCATTTCGGTCAGAATGTTTGAAATTATAGGTTAAAAAAACACGGTTATGGTGATTTTTAATGCAACTGTGAGATAAATGACCGAAATGTTTCAGTGACCAAGAAGTCTCGGCCAAAAACGACCGAATGTTTCAGCGAAAAAGAAAACCCAGCGCAACAGATAGGTGTGTGTAATAACGAAGGTGAAAGCATTGACAACTTCCTTGACTGCACGCTATGCATGGTACCACGAATGTTGAGAGTGTTTCCAAAACAGGTGCCACGTGAACTATGCAGTAAGGTGCAGTAGCAATGTTGGTTTAGTTGACGTGCAACATCGCCAGAAGTCAGACAAACATTATCAAAGCAGTAACTGCAAAACAACTGAAGCAGGGCTGGGAGACCTGCGGCCCGCGTGAACATTTNATATGGTCTGCATCAGAATTTTCGTTACTAAGTTAGAGTGCAACATCGCCTCAAAACGCAAAACGAAGCTCCATGATAAGCAGGTACTTAAATAATAAGTCAAGAGAAGTGTCACTCTTCCTCATAGTTAGACAAAGGTAGGATTTTAGGATAAAATTGATTGATTTTCCAGCCCGCCAGCAATGTTCACAATACATGCGGCCCGCGGTAGTAAGTAATAATAATAATAATAATTCATGCATTTATAAAGCGCCGAAATCCGACATGTCCCTCTAAGGCGCTGAACAATGACGTTGCGGAAGTGACATGCAAAGCGAATTCAAAAATACGTTAAAATACACTAAGAACATACTGAACGACAATTTTGAGGAAAGGCAAAATTAAAAAAGTGAGTTTTGAGCAGTCTTTTGAACGTTCGCAGCATCTCGCACTTCCTGCGGCAGGTCGTTCCAGAGGGTTGCGGTTTCTACGGTAAACAACCTGTTGCCGTAAGTGGCTGTGCGGCAGGCTGGAACATAGAGAAGGTTTTTGCTTTCAGAACGCAATG
>JGI24159J19872_10010910_pt1 | contig 11920 bp, 9 predicted proteins | sample Ectturendosymbi4_FD_19872 | JGI IMG/M metagenome (IMG submission 19872) | reverse complement strand
CCCCCCCCTTAGAAAAATCCTGGCTGCGCCCCTGTTTCTAGTAACTTCGTGTTTCAGTATATGAGAGTTGACGAGTAACTGCCTAACTTGAAAGTTTAGGCGAAAAAGACATTTCATTTAGGCTACTCGCTTTATTAACTGTACATTGTGGGAATCGAATATGCTGCAGGATAGGCCTACCTACTTCATGTTAATAGAGCCCATGCTGGGCAAGCAGGCTACAGAAAAGCTATGTTTTTTATTTTAAGTACAGTGTTTGGATGAACAGATTTTGCTATACAGTTAATTGCATGTTGTGTATATGAAGGCCTACTCAGCTAGGTGTGAGGCTTTGTCTTGACAGCAATAACTGGAATGTGAATGGAATGCCAAACTGAGCTTGTCTGATTTATTCAATTTAGTCTTGCGTTTGTTTGCTTTCTCTGCTCCTACTCTTGCCTTTCAACTTTTCACCCGTAAGCTTTGCTTGCAAATCTCAGGACTTAGAATGCGTATTTTTACGTGAAATTGATTTCCTATTAAAAATTGCTGATCGATTCCTTGCTTACCTCAATTGTGGAGAGTACATATTTGAATAAAGATATGTGCAAGTTTGAATCATTGTAGAAACATGAAAGCAGAGCACAGTCGGCTGATTCCTCATAAAAGCATATAGAAAACCTAGAGCTTTTAACTGGAATGCCAAACTTCAGAACTTTGAGGCAGATGCTTAGAGTACGAGCCAACTGGCGTCTGACAATCTGCTTGTACAGCTTATTGTAGGCTACTTTATTCAGTTGGGTTATTTTAAGAACCACATTTCAAGTAGGCCTACCAAAAGTCTATATGCCATCATGGTAGGGGGAAATAGAATGTACCAAGAGCAACAGAAAATTTGCAGGGAAAAGGTTTGTTGCATAAAAGATTTTCAAGCAAATTTGGGATAATTCGGGCAAAAAATCCTTTGCTGCACCCCCAAAAAATTGCCTGCTCCTACACCTATGAGTTACATCTACACTTAGGGTTGCCAGATGCGTTTTGCAAAAATACCAGCCATTTTGATTTGTCAACAGTGCCAGATTTGAGCTGTGTCGTATTTCGTAAGCAACACAGGTACAACAGGGTGACAGTCAGTATTGTAAAGCAACAATTATTAATTTGCCTGTATTTGGCTGGCTCATTACATTTCAGTGTGTGCGTGGGGAGAAAATCGCACCAAGGATTGCGTCAACAACAGCAAATAAACTTCACTAAAAGAACTGTCCTGAGAACAGCGGCGGATTAAGGTTGTGTGGGGCCCCTGGCTGAAACTTAGAAAGAGGCCCTTTCTACATGTATAAAACTGTCGTTAATAGGGAAAAAATAATTGAACGAACTGAAGTATTTTTATTATTGAAACAAAGAAAGTTTGAGCAAAAAAACGAATTGTCAACTAATATGGACGTCACAGTATGAACAAAACTCATTGGTTTCAAGTCTCCATTTCTTGCTGGAGGCTTGAAACCATATCGATATATGTTCACAAAACACCAGTGGAATGTTTTGAAGATTTAGTGGCACCCTGTCGACGACAGGGTGCGACAACTTTAACACAACTTTAACGCGCTCTTTATCACGACAACAGTAACGTGCTCTTCCCCATGCTAATGCATTACTTTTTGTTTCACTAGCGCGACCACTTGGGTGTCAAGCGAAATTTCTGACCTATTTTTGTTTGTCAGTTATTTTGTTTCTCAGAGTAAAGAACTACAGTTTGGCATTTAGCTTTTTACGTGTGTTGTTCAAATTAAAACATTTTGGTTAGATGTCAAACACCTACAATGTTATGGCCACAAGTGACCATAACATGGCTGATTCATAAAACATTTAAAATAGCAATGAAGCAATGGTGACAAGATAGACTGTACGATTCACTGATTTAATACGAGACAACGAAGATATGAAAGAAGTAGATTGAAGAATAAAATAAACAATAACAAAATGTGTTGTGTGTGGTAATTATGTAGTGCATTGTGGTTTACAAGTGAAAGTGTATTGTGAACATTAGAATGGAAAAGTTGCATGAGTTGTATCTAGCGTATCAAGGAAAACGCAACATATTCCAGGAAGTCAAGGAATTTCAAAAACAGGACTTTCATTCACAAAATTTTCAAGCAGTAATGGAATGGCTAAGGAACACGGTGGATTTAAGTAACCTCGCTCACCAAAACAAAGTAACTTCCAATTTAACGATAAAGCTGAGAAAAATGCGGTTGAAATCAAAGCCAAAACGGGACATTTAAAATGCCATATTTATGCATGGGAATGGCAAAAAGAAACAAATGTGGGGTCCACATAATATCGTGAATTTATATTTTACAGGAAAGTAAACAATGAAGTGGAACTAATAAATATTTCAAAAGAGAGTCGTCGTACGCAACGTGGCGGGAGAAAAGCGTTACGACGATATGGGATTAATGACGATGCTGAATTTACGCAACCGTTGGCAGAGATGCACCCTGGAAAAGCAATAAGCATAGTGTTGAACTGGCTAACATTAAATACCAGAAATGGATATGAGCTTGATTTACGTATACCTGTGCCAGAAGAACAAGCGGTTTACGAAAGCAAACTACGACTGAAGGACAATACCATTTATGTTCGAAAAATACAAGTTGCACCAGGGTTGATTGGTAAAGCGTTGCATCAATGGGATTCCAAGGTTAATTACCAAACACTTACTCCAGAGGAAATTATGAGAAGTATCCAACGTGCTGACATAACAAACCTTATTCAAGAAGATGATAGCATCCTAAAAGATTATGTCGCCAATGTTATACAAAGGCAGCCAGGAAGCTGTCAAGAAAAGGAATAGAACGTGTCAAGCATGAACGATGCTGGAAAAGCCCGTTCAATGAAATTGGTATAATATCAATTTGACCAAGAAAGTTAAGGACTTCCTACAAATGTTGCGTCATCCTACAAAAGTATTATGTTATAATGTTTATAGCCGTTGTTAAACAATAAGAAGAGTGATTATATATGATGGTGATGTGAATTATTTTTGTGGTAAAAATATTTGCAGTAGCATAAATGTATTTGTGATAGACATTTGTAGCGACAGAAAAGTTTTGTGACGAAGCATATGTATGTAATGTGACAAACAATTGCCGCAAAGCAAAATCTTTGCGTGGACACAATTGCCCTTTATAAGCTCGCGAAATTTTGAAGTGAGTCTCAGAGTCCACCTGGAGCTCTCATTGTAAGGAACTGCCCTAAGCGGATCCCTACAGAATTGCAACTGTTCTGTTGTATTGACACGGCATCTGTTGTACTGATCTATGCTCCTGAACCTTGGTGAAGGAGAGGGGTTGGTTGGAGATGTTTCGTTATACGATACAGCGGCGGTGCCTGGTGAAACAAGTTCCCCTGGGCAGAAATTAAATCACGGACTGAAATCGGACTGTATGATTAAGTTTGTGCGCAGAGATTATCTCGATTGTGGAAGCAATAATGAAACTGTGCAAGACAGCGAAACCCAAATTAGCACTCAGCAACGAAACTGAATTGCTGGTGACATTCCCAAAATCGTGCATTAGAAATTGCATGCACCAGTCAGAAATTGCGAAAGTCAGAGCTTACGTAAGAGGTGGCCATGGAAAAGAAGGCACAATATGTTTAACAACTGCATAGTGAGATTGGTGAATGCAGTTGAATAAAGTCGTATAGCAGCGCAGTTTTAATAGTAAACGCAGTTATAATGCGTGTGTATATACCGTTGGAAGAAATAAGAATAAAATTGCTCTGTTAGTATGAGTGATCCCAGAACTTGTAGAATTACTGCAGATATTGTTGATTGCTATACTGCCTCTACTGCTGTCTATGTCAGTCTGAAGGGAATGATGGCCTTGTTTAGAACCCCAACGGGAAAGTGAGAAATACGGTGTAGAATAATAAACTATCACTTTTCTTACTTTGCAATAGTTCGTTACCAAAAGTAAGGAACGATCTGTTTTAACAACAAGGTATAGTACGGGAATAAGTATAACCACTGAAAAATATTGGACTTAGTCTTAGACCCCAATTATTTTTCTTTTTCTAACCCTAAGCCCTAATGATCAGTTTTCTCAGCTTATTTGATACGCAGAATTAGGCATACCATACGTCCCGTTTTAGCCGGGACAGTCCCGATTTATTGGCTTTGTCCCGGCGTGCCGGTCAGTTAACCAAAATGTCCCGGTTACGTCATTCAGTCAGCCAGCACATCCCTACCTACACGAGTATTAGCAGGCTGCGATTGGTCTGTTTAGCCAACTTGCTGCAGAGTGCTGTGTGAGCTGAGCTTGTCTTTATTGTTTCATTGTGTTAGATTAGGGGTCTCAAACACGCAGGCCGCCTGTGGCCCACGAGGGCGTTTTGTGCTGTCCGCGATGCTTTTTTGGAATTTCCATGTGATTAACATTTACATTATTTATGTAATAGTTTATTCACCTGTGTTTAAACGCGTTCGGCTAGCCAGTGAACAAGTTCCTAACGAACGTACATACGGCAAGAAATGATTTGCCTGTAGCTCATTTCCTTCTGCAACAATATTTATAACTTTCTCATTTTATTGAGTCACTCTGAAAATACTGTTAGGTCTAAGTAGTCTTCCTTTATCTAACAGTTTCTTGTTTAGGCTTCGATTTGGACCTTGTCTAAAAATTACTGTACAGAATTAGAATTGTCTGTTTTTTCAATTGTTAATTACATTGCCCCGATGATTGCTGCTGAACTACGCCAAGAATTAGATAAAGTTAACTGTGTTTCCCTAACTGTTGATGGTTCGAACAGAAAACAGCAGGGACACCGGAGAGCGGGGACACTGCCCCTTCCCTTTCATAAGGGGCACAACGGGGGCGGAGATGCCTTTTCATAGAAGTGTCATAGGTAATTTCATGGTTTATCAAGATCGACTTGAAACATTTATTGCAGCTATTCGTACAGCCAGAAACCTCAGAGTAGTTTTCTATAATTTATCTGTTATTATTTTTGAGGTTAACATTGTTGCTGAACATAAACAAGCATTGTTAATAACAATTTTTTGTTTTTTAAAGTTTTCATTGCGTTCAAGTCTTTTCACTGCACCTCTGCCGTGCCGCTGTTCCGTCGTCCTTGGAAAAAAGTGCAAAATAGTTCGTTGTGGTTCCCTACTTTGTAGCTGATGTCAGTGTGAAAGTGAAGCTTTTAGAATTTAAATCGCTCCAGGTGATTACTGCTGCAATACTTAGCGAAAATAGATATATGCTCCAAGTAAGATATGAACCACATTTGTCTGATAAGGCTCGTTATTCTGAAGCGTCCCGGTTTTCAATCACGAAAATATGGTATGCCTATGCAGCATATCACTCTGTGCATGCGCACATGGCGCGAAGTCACAGATTTCGCTTGACACCGGTATCTAGACCGCAACCACAGTCCAGCTGTTACAAAACTGCTAATCGAGCACCGCGTAGCACGACCACCATATTCTATCGCTATCCTTACGCTGGAAAACTGGTAACCTGTCAGCAGCAATTTCCTCAGCTGCATCATGTCCTGAAGCACCGTGGATACAGATCAGGGATGTACGCAGGGCTGCCATATACCGTCCTTATTTCTAAGATTTGTCCTTATTTTGCAGTACTACGTCTTAGAAAATATTACTGTCCTTGTTACTAAGAAATGTCCTTATTTGTGACTTGCGTCCTTGTTTTTTCTTATTTTCTGTAGCATAACAATTTGAATAAGCAAAATCTGATATGCATACAGACCATTTCTATCTCATCATCAACATTTTGTCATGAACATCAAGGTTTTGTGACATTACAAAAGTTGTATAATGTTGCAACACAGATACGTAATGCACTATCAGGCATGGTTGGCTCTGTAAGCTGTCTACTACCTCTGGTTAGGATTCTTAGGAAAGCTAGTTTTGCAGCGAAGGTTTGATATTAAATTGATTCAAGAAATAAGCTAGCGAAAAAACATTTTTCGTGACGATTACAAGAAGGAAGTTCGGAATAAGACAATGCTGAAGCAAATGGTTTCTGGAGAAATTAGGCAAACATATGATCTGATGTTAGTCGTGCAAATAGAAACAACTGTTTTCTTTTTAGGTAATAGGCTATATGCAAATTTTCCTCAGCCGTCCTTATTTTTGGTTCTAGATCGATGGTAGCCTTGGATGTAGGCGTGAGTGCAAGCGCAGTAAGAGCCAATGTGACGTAGCAAACTCATATTGTAAACTCTGCTGGAATTTTTACTGCTGACATCGACTTTCTCCGTTGTGTGATTTTATATAGTACAGTAACGATAGGCTATGGCGGCACGTAAGACAAAGTTAAGTAACTTTCAATCAAAGAAGGAATTGTAGAAATGAAGTGAGCCCCATAATACATGAAACCTTTAGGAATGCAAGTGTGACGAGACCACCCCAACTCCGCTGAAACGACCAATTGAGTGCCGTCCAGTGGATGGTCGTGCTAGCGGAGTTCGACTGCATAGGCCTATATCCAAATGACACTTTTGAGGTAGATAAAATTTTCTTTAAAAATGATTTTCAGAAAAATCAGCTTTCCATACCAGATTCCCGACCAAAATACCACTAACCTAACCTTAAAACTAACCTAACTAAAATTTAACCTTACCTTACCTACCGTAATAGCCCAGTTTGATGTGTCTAAATTGATATGGTAAAAATAATAATTATAGGTCTACACATTGCAATTCAGCATTTCATTTTTCTGTTCACAATCAAGGACAAATCAGTAAGACTATTAGTAAGAACAAGAGCAGGCACTCACTTATCAATGACCGTTGTTGAACTCACTTTCACTTATTACGTATGGTTTTACGTTCATTCATAAGACATAACACTACTGAACTGTTTTTATCTTTCTACTGCACTTAGAATATAAAATGGCACTCAACAAACTTCTTAACTAAAAGCATATCTTACGACTTACTAAAGTCGTAAATCGAATTAGTCATTGAGTTTAAGCGTGAGCAAGCTTAGAGTTACTTTAACAAAATGTAAACAGAACTAAGACGTGCTTGATACAGTTTAATTCTTGCTATCAGTTAACGTTTTAAGTAACTCGATATCTGCCGACTTTTATTTTTATTATTGTGTTTATCTTTTTTTAAGTCAGTTATCAAGAATTGTACCAATGATTGACGATTCACATAAAGTAGTAGGCTATGTACCAAAATGTCCAAACTTGCATCTTGGAAGTAAATAGCAGTAACGAAGTCATCCCAAAAATTTGTGAGGGGCCGAATGCTTGATTTTAGGCAAATAACACTAATTTGTTTCGGATACTGCCTCTTAAAGCACAAAATGACTATATGTTCCAAAAATTTGGAGGGGCATGACGCCCTAGGCCCCCTGACTACGCCTATGGTAAATACTGTCAGTATTAGTATTAAACTACCAGTTGATATTGTGTAAAGTCTTCCCTCCCACACGCAACGCGTTATACTTCAAACATGCAACGCAGTAACAAGGAACACACTAATACATGAAGGTACAGGAGGATATAACCTATACGTGGCGTGTATACAGTGCCAACTCTGGCAGTCGCAGTCCTGCCTTTTATAATACCATGATTTATTATCCTAAGCTAAAATCTAAATGCTTTCATCATTGTTGAGAGACTTGACACCACTTAACAAGTTCACAGCTTTCTTCGTGGGTGTCTGCAGGTCTGATGTTCAAATGACGTGGATACGGCATGCGCATCGGAAACCAAAAATTTTTTAGACCTTGGAGTGCTAACTTGTTAGTGAGTGTCGGCCAGACCACAAGCCAAAGAATCAACTACTTTTATGCCAACGAAACAATTTCAATAAGTGAGCACAAAGCGCCTACTTATTAGTTCCAATTGGTGATGGTATCTTTTCCAGCGTATTGTGTATTGTTCACATATTACCTGCACTTTTTTACCGACTTAGGGATTGGGGGCCCCTGGCTGTAGCCCAGTCAGCAGCCCCCTTAATCCGCCACTGCCTGACAGGATTCACTGCTAGAGTCATTGTAATTTGGGAAATTCGGCGTTAGTTCTTTTTGAAGTTACGGCAAATTATTTATTTTCAAAATACGAGCTTCGGGCACTGATTTTCAAAATACCGGCCTCTGACAAATTAGCAGTAAAATACCGGCCAGGCCGGTGAAATACCGGCCATCTGGCAACCCTATCTACACTGGACTAAAGGAATCTAATGCAAAAATCTAGCAGTAAATATTTGCACAGTATATTCAAATGCGACATGCTTATGTACTAGGCCTTGCAGTAGCGCACTTGAATAATTTTAACCAGGCAATTCGTTACATTTTGACATTATTTCGTGTGCTTCATTAAGCTGCAGGCTAGCTGGATAGCATTTTATGCAAGCAAGGGTTAGACCACTAAAAACTTCACAGCGTACCTCTGTTTTGAAAATTGTTTTGCGTAACTTAGCAGTTTGCATTGCAAACTGAAGGAAGCTGGTTACTGATAAACGCACGAAAGTTACATTTTCCTGTCACAGTTATCGCATTGTCAGTGCTGAGGTTTTCGTTTTGACACTTTAAGAATAAGCTCAAAATTCCCTTAAATTTGTGGCCTACATGCTGCCCTTGGATGTGATGCAAAATATTTCTTCTTTACACAGGTAGGCTGAAGCAAGGGCGTACGCAAGGAGGGTTGGGGTTAACAACCCCCCTTGAGCTTGATATTTTATAAAAACTTTGTTACCTGCGCGAAGGAGATTAATTGTTTTCACATAATTTTTGCTTGTTAATTTGTCGACTTAATGCAAATGCCACGGAATGAATTTGCCTGCAAATTTCAAGGAACATTGTCAATGGGCCAAAAAGTAATAATTAGGTTTTGGTGGTAATCAGGGTTGCCGCGTCAGGACAGTTGTTTCTAACGTAGTGATGAGTGTGTTTTACTCCCCTGTTTTAACGCGCAGCCTGATATTTTTGCAGTTATGAGCTGCTGTGTCGCAACGTTGAGTTTATTTTCCTCCGATATCCTAACCTGGAGCGCTGATAGTTTATATTCAGTGCAATGGCACATAAAATAAGGGGTATACGTGTTGTAGAAGAGCATGCATATTATGTCAACAAACTTCGCCAAAACGTTGGTTTGGAAAAATGAATATGACTTCAAATTGTGACGTCACAAACAGCGCACACCAAATACAAATGACCACCATAAGCCATTGAAAGAACCCCCCGTGAAGATTTTCTGCGTACGCCACTAGGCTGAGGCGTTATTACTTACGATCACTATTGAAATAGCAACTCCTTGCATACACCCAGTTTTTAATTCCAATACACTAAAGAACAGGGTGGACGATATTTTGGTCCTTTTCGGCCGCAAAATCCCCTATTGAAATTCAATCTACGTTACATATATAGCACGATAATAAATGTTTCTGATACCCGAAATATTTTTGTTCCAAAACTTGAAACGTTTGTTACGACAAAAGACAGTGTAGGGTTTCCTTGGTTTGGGAACCTTAAGTTAAATCCACTATAACAGCAAAGTATAATATCGAAGCAATAGATTTCGTTAGAGCTAAATTCTCAAGTCTTTCTATGAAGCAGAGCACAATCGCACGTAAACAACAAAATAGATTCTGTACGTGTGTTACCCATATATTTCCAGATTTTAAGCACTTGATATTTTAAAAATTGGTTGATTAATACCTGCTGCTCTGTAGGCTAATGCCTTATGTATGACTAACCATATTTGTGCTCTTGTGTTATTCGATTACAGATGTGATATGGACCTTGAGTCTACGGTAAATTCAAATTCATAAATAAATAAATTTATCAGTTTAAGTGTAATTTCATACAAAACTTAAACAATGTAGAAAAATTGATCGTCTTTGTTTGGTCAACATCAACACTTTCATGATTGAAACCACTGCAAGCTTTTATCCAGACTACTACTTGGACAATTTTTCTAAATCTCTGATAAAAAGATCCGAAGGACCAGAGTATTAGTAAGGCCCATTAATGTCACCTGTAACGATAGGGTGAGAGTATCACAAGTGACCTATAGCTTAAAAGTGAGCATTATTACTTTGTGAAAAGCAACAAAATTAATGGTTGAATGACCAAATATTCGATATCTCAACACAGCAATCTACTTCTTCATTTGATTGCAGGTTGACCGTTGAGATGATTATCATTGCATCTCTCCCGTTCCACTTCGCTGGTCTCTCAACAGATTTTAGTTCTATTGTATGTTTCTCAAGCAGAGCCTTGCGACAACATAGCTGTCCCGTATTGTGACTGATTAATCGTCTAGGAATTGCACTTTGAAAGCAACAGATTGCGCACAAGCAGACCAATGTGACATTCGAAATTGCATTATAAAAGTACCATAAGTACTGTTGCGGTGCTGCAATGAATTATTGATTGAATAAGAAATAAGCAGGATTTGCGTCGGATCAAGCCATATGTGGCGCTGTAAGCAACATCGCTTGAAGGTTGATTGCAGTATCGCCCTTTTTACAGCAACTTCTTCGGAGATCAGTTTCCGAACGCTTGTGGATAAATTTTTTAGTGTGGTACAAGAAACTATGACATTTATTGTATATTGTGAAGTGGCATTGTTTTGCCAAAAGGTGCGAAAAATTATTAAGAATGTTCTTGAACTACTGGGAACACCATGTTAGATGTTTAACTGGTCAGGATCATTCACTTGTTAGTTCGTAGTCAAGTATTTTGTAGCAGGCAGCAGGGACTGAGCTTCAGTGGGGACATGTCCCCTCCAACTTTCGGACAAGCGGTGACACAATATCTTTTGTCCCCCCACTATTTTGTGATAAAAAATACAGTAAAGTAGTTGGACAAATTTCGTGGTTATATTACTGTTGAAAACCCCCATGGCATAAAGCCGGGCGTACTTTTGGGACATTGTAGGGCGCAGCCATGCTAGTTAATGGAATCTCAGAGATACATGTTTATTAATTTGAATTGCATTATGTAACTGCCAATTATTTCAATCTCAGAGATACATCTTCATAAATTCTGCCAATTCATAATTGAAGTGTTGTGCTTGTTTCATCTACTTTGACAAAGAACTCTTCAAGTGCTAATACTAAAGTTTTGTGTACTAAGTAAAGAAGCATATAGCGTTCCCAGGGGACACTTGGGTCATGGTCCCCAAAATATATCATTTCTATAATTTGTCTCTTTTACAAAAAGGTCGTACTACGGTTGAGTAAACATCGTGACGTTATGGAAATGCAAACAATATTTTTATATTTGATATACTTGTGATTTGCGTGATATGGACAATAACATGCATATCACACAAAGTTTGTCTCCCTCAAAGTTTTCTAGCAAACTCGGTCTCTAGCAGGCAGTGTGCATGGTATTGTCAGAAACAATTTTACCTGTCAGAGAACCGAATGCTAATAGCAAGCGCTGCCACATATTTTTGTGCTACACATGAACGGAGATGACCGAATGTGTTTATAATATGATAGCTAGTTTAATGAAATAAATACCTGTTTTAAAACAACTTTTTGAATTTTTTGCCAAATACTCGCACAAGGAGACCCAAATGTTAAGCGAATGTACCCTATCAGTATCTCTACAGCTAACCTTAGACGTCGCACAATCACACGGAAATACAGTAGGTAAAGACTAACATGGTACTGGTACGTACTGTAACAACACCGAATGCCTTGAATGTACATACAAATTGTTATCTTGCTTCGTCGATTAAATGCTTCGCATTTAGAAGTCTAAACAATAACAGAGTTTGTCCCTCTTTAAAAAAAAAAAATAAATAAAAACGAGATTAACATACATTGATGATTTTAAAGAGATCGTACTGTCAACCAGTGATGTAGTCGAGACCGTAACCTCCGAGACCGAGACCTGGCTCAAATTTCGAGACGAGACCGAGACTTTGTCATAAAAGCCGAGACCGAG
>JGI24159J19872_10010909_pt1 | contig 11920 bp, 5 predicted proteins | sample Ectturendosymbi4_FD_19872 | JGI IMG/M metagenome (IMG submission 19872) | reverse complement strand
ACTGATTAACATAAAACAAACCTCATTGCGATATCTCATCATTTCACTTTTTAATAATTTTTTTAAATTGTAAAGAGACTTTATGGACACCCTGTACATTTTTACAGGCTGTTAGACTGATTATTCTTCACAAAATGTGGCAGTTGAGTAGCATTGGAAAATAGAAATGGCCACTTGCCTGCCACATGGCAAGAGTCTGATCTAATGTTTCACAACAATGGGTTGTTAACTTGTTACATCATAATGTAATAAATTATAATTGCTGTAGGCCTGTGGTCCTAAGTGCAATGCTGGCAAATCCACATGTTTTGCGATTTTTGAGCTGATTAAGCAGATGACTTTCACATGCCTTGGGTCAACATTGAGTTAACTGCACAAAGAATTTCTCATCCTGCACCTGTCCCCACCAAGCTCAACCCACGCCCACCTAGGACTCTAGTCTCCACACACTAAAAGCTTTTTCACTATGGGAGTTCTTTGTCAAAAATGCAACAGTGTTGACTCCTTCCAGCTTTCCTCAACGATATGCTATCGACAGTGCTTCACAACTTTGCATTTTTGTTTGAAAAGTATTTGTGTTGTCCAATCTAAAAGTTTCCAATAACTTCTTCTATTTTGGATTTTATCACTCTGGAGATGTTTACAAAAAAACAAGCGACCCAGAATAATTTTATCAGGCGATGCAAATTTGGATCGCAACCTAAAGGTTGAGAACCAGTGCATAATAGACTAACCTTAGCCATAAACTAAGCCCAAACCCTAATTGAAAACCATATCTTAATACCTAAACCGTGTCTGGTTTTTGGAACATTTCAACGGTGCCCCATAAAAGACGGATATCTGTCATTAGCACATCTTGGTTGCAGATGTAAAATGACATAACCGGAATTGCAAAAAACGATATTTTACAGTAAACAATAACACCACAACAGTAGAAAAAAAGATTTGTTGTTAGGATAGGCCTAATTTCTGCCACCATCACTATCACACCAATATTATTCCATTCTTGATAACAAGCTCCATTGGGACACCAATTTTGGTTTCAACAGTTGTCAAAATAAACAGCTTATACTCTGACCTAAAATGCTTAAATTTAGTTTATTCACAAGTGAAATCTGTAATGAAAACAAGGCTATCTGTCTTTTTCTGCTTTAATTGTGTTCAGTGTCTTATGGTATGGATATTATGCATTTCAACTACATATTCTATCTATGCTGATATGATTATCTTTTTTGAAGTTTTTAAAGCATCACTTTCAAATTGTGCTAAACATCTCTTGTTAAAGGTATCACAATCCGCTTTCCATGTTTGTTTATCTGCGCTTGTGTTTAATTTGCAATAGTTTCAAGCTTGCTTGCAAAGTCAGCTAGAAACTCATCTTGTTTAACTTCATTTTTATCAACTTCGTCATTGTTTGAGCGAGTCGTTAGTGTTGCTATCCACTGCTTGGCCACAGCAGATCTCAGGACAGGTGTTGAGCAGCCATTCAATGGTCTCATCATCCAGAGCAGTCAGGCCATAAAGTCCATGGATTGGACATTGGAGGACAGCATATTCGACGGTTTGTTTTTATGTGTCACACTGGCCACAGAGGGGGCCATACCTTACTGGTGCAGGCAGGAGTGGAAACATTAGACACTGGTACGGGGTGGGTGAAGCTGGATCCACATTGTTCTTGGCAGGGTCATATGGGTGTCAATGTCTGAGATGAAACTATGGAGTCTGATAGTGTTGTCCAACCATTCCGCATTCCATCGATGATCCACCCAGTGGGTCACAGTTCTGTTGTTGTCAGATAAACTGATGTCTTATTGTGCGGCGGGTACTAATGGGCATTTCAATTTGAGGCGCCGTGCATTTGCACTCGGACAGGTGAGTGCTGAGTGGAGCAGATTTCCAGGCTCCAAGGCACAGCATGCTAGAGACAGTGTGGCTCCTTTGTGACAGAAGTCAGTAGGCTGGATGCCTATGAGGATGGGAAGGCTGTCCGCTGGTGTAGGATGCAAGTATCCAGTCACAATTTGCAAGGCGTTTTTGATGGCTGAGTCAGAGCACTGGCATAGCACCAGACAGCAGTGCAGTATTCCGCTGTTGAATGGACCAGGGCTAAGATGGTTGTTTGCAACGTGATTTTATGAGGTGATGTTAGATAACAGATAATTGGTGTTTTTACCATTTTATGCTACTGCAGTATTAACAACTGGTTTGACTTGAAGCTGTATTCATACTCAAACAGAATGTGTAGTATTATGTAAACAAAGCCACCCTAGTGTTCTCAGCATTTTTGGATGCATTTAAGGCATTTGATAAAACTAACTAAAACTTGCAAAACAAATTAAGCGCAAAGTGCCAATGTGCATAGTAAGACTGCTGGTATGTTAATCAGAATTTATTGATTTAAATCAAGCAATAAAAAAGTCATTTTAGAGCTTTGTGTGATATCTATGACACATTTAATTGACATTCTAATATGTTTTCACATAGCCTAACTATACAGTATTAGTGTAGAAGGCAAAGAGTTCTTATGATGACACAAGTTAAAACCACTTGAAGTTTCATCAAGCATAGCAGCTGTGAGGTCACAGATCCTTATATCATTTAACTGCAAAAATGACATGAGGACTGAAATCACCAGCCCTTGCAGATGCAGATGCAGAAGCCATAACTGTTAGAATCCTACAAGTTTGAAAGTGTATACTGGCATAAACAGGGTCCCCACGTGGTATTGAAAGTATTAAAAAAAGCATTGAATTTCAAATTTGGTTTTCAAGACCTTGAAAAAGTATTGAAATTGGCCAAAATGTACATTAAGTATTGAAAAAGTATGGAAATTCTAAATGGAAAACAAATCTGAAGTATCTGAGCAGAATGTTACTGAAGGCAAAGCGCTTCATTATTTATGCAGTGTTATGCAATGTGTAATATTGAGTTTGTTGATGAAGAATTTCATAAAAGGAAGAGAAGTAATGATATTGAACTTTTTTAATTTAGTATTGAAAAAGTATGGAAAATGATTTTTAAAAATGTGTGGGAACCCTGCAAAGTTAATTTGCAGTTAAACTCCATCAAATATAAAAGCTGTTGACTGTGAACATAGTTACAGAACATACTTTTAATATGGAACAGGGATATTATTATTATAAGTTTTTAACATTTGATGCATGCATGCCATGAGTGTCAATGAAATTACTAAACTGGCAATTTTGGCATTTCACTAAATATTTCATTTCGTACTGGTACTGGTGTTATGAACTTATTTGCATTAAGGAAATAAGTTTGAATAAAAGTTCAGCTATTTCTAGTCAGGGTTGATTGATTTAAATCATTTCATTTAAATCAGTGATAAAATCATATACAGTTTTAAAGCTTTCTGTGATTTGTATGACACATTTAATTGGCATTCTAATCAGTTCCACATATTATTAAAGAAGGCGGGGAGTTCTTATGACAACACAAGTTATAAAAGCAATTCAAGTTTTATATATCAATCACAGCAACTGTGAGGTCACAGATCCTATGTCAACTAACCACAAAAATGATATGTGGGCTGAAATCACTAACAATTGCAGACTCAGAAGTCATAACTGTCAGAAGGCCACAAGTTGGAAAGTGCAGGCTGGCATAAAGTAGGTTATAGCCAGGGTTTGAAGGTCAAAATAAACTGTTAGTGGGTCAAAATTTTTGCTTTTATTGCGATGTATATGTTTAAAACAAACTTTTCTGGACACAACAAAATTTGGGAGACGCAAAAACATTTAGGGACACTGCCCATGAGTACCTCCGTGGGACTAGCATCAAATAAAGTTACAGCTATCTAAATTCCAGAAAATATGTAGGTTGTTGACTGTGGAAATATTAGTTTTAGAACATATTTTTGATTCAGATTTATAGTAACACATAATTATAGGTTTTTACCATTTTATGCATGTAAGTATACTTTTGCAGAAGCTGAACTAGTGAAAGCTGCGTTAACAATCAATTCTAACAATAGACTTCACACCAAAGAGGCTGGCAAGCTTGCATTTTTGTACAAGTTTTTTAACATGCCATAAGTGTTAATGAAGTTGATCAACTGATGGTTTGAGTAATTGTCATTCCAATAAATATTTTGTACCCCGGTACTGGTGTTATGAACTGATTTGCTTTAAGCGCGATGCATAAGAGCAAAGTAAGTTTGAATGAACGTTCAGTTGAATTCTAGTTGCTATACTTGAAGAAACAAAGCAAAAAAAAGTTATTGAAACAAACTCTTTAAAATTAAAAATTATTACTTGTAAGGTGGCCACCTTTTACACAATGCATCAAAAATCTGATTTAAATCACAAAAATCTGATTTTTTTGAAAATGTCATAATTTTTATCAACTCTGGTATTAATGTGAGGCACTTTTTTCAGACCACTATGGCCAAAGTCAAACAAAAGGGGAGACCTGATGCGTTGTGCCTGAGTATTTATGTCCGTGAACATTCACATCTGTACCTATATAACATATAACAATTGTTTCAAATCTTGTTACCACAGTAGAATTTGCCTAATTCGTCACTTCAAAGGGATTAGAAAATAGTGACGAATTAGGTGAAGTGACAAATTATGCCAAGAGATGAAAACTCTGTCATAGAAGCTCGTATACTTTATCGTAGTAACTAGTATACGTTGTGCTCTTATTTGCAGTAAAATACAAGTTTATGATGTTACGGTTGAATGCAACAATTCCTCTACTCTATCTGGACTCCTTCATTCAATCTAGCACCTTTTAATTCTTCAACAAACTGCAAAGACTTCCCACATTCTCCGTTCTCTCAATGGGGAGTTGGGTTGCGCTTTGCACCTCATGTATAAATTCGATAAACAAATTGCGGGTGCAACAATTTTTAGATAAAGATCCTTAATTTGTTTGAATTCCCACACGTTCTAGCTGCTTAGACAGCAAAAGTGAAACTACAAATGACATATTAGCTGAACAAAATGCTTCTAAGCGATAGAAAGAAGTGACGAATTAAGCAAATTGACGAAGTAAATGAACAGAAATGTACACAAAAGATAGGAATTCTGCTGGGACTGACGAAAAACTGACAAATTAAGCGAATTGACAAATTAAACTATGATTAGGCGAGTTCTACTGTATTTGTAAAATAATCAAGAAAAATTGTCAATGTCTCTTCACAACAGTAGTTTGTGTTAGCGACTAAAGCTGTCTTGATTAGAAAGTGTATTTCCTAAAATGAAGTTTGAAACATGAAAAACAAAAACCCATGAATTCTTGGCTCTATGACATCCATCCAGTTTTGACTAGACACCAAGTGAAAATTGAGCTTGCTTCTTGCAGAAATAATCTCATGAGATGTTTATTTTCATAACAGTTTTTAGTTCTCAATTGTAATAGGTTTTTCGAGGAATCTTCCTGCCAAATCTTCCTGTGAAGAAATTGCAAAACTAGGATTTGAGAGCTTTCCTGTTTTAAGGTACCTTCGGGTGGCAGCAAGTTCCTCTGACCTAAAAGGGGCAGAGATACTGTCTCCCTCAGGTGTTGGGACCTTCAATAGGTTGGCAGCTCCTTGTCGGTAAGCCTGTTGGACTCGTAGCACCCAGTCTTATTGTGCCCCGCTCTTCACAAGTTGAGGCAATGGAGTTTGCCAAGACAGGGCACAGGTGGGAAGAGCATCCAGACCTGCCAGTAAGTTTATTGATGGTGCTCTGCGCCTTGCAGCTGGAGTGCAAAAAGTTGATGGAATTGACAGCTTCCTCCCATCACTCCTGCTTCTGTTTGAGCCGAGAAAGTAGAGGCGATCAGCTCTATCAGAGGCAGTACCCACTGGGTCTCAGATGAAGAAGCAATGAAGGGTCTCACACTCTTTGTCCCAACATGGCACATAGTTCTTGCGATGGCCACATGTGATACATTGTTTGGCCGAGGATAACAGGCTCTTGCAAAATTCGTGGTATACCTTCTCTCTTTGTCAGTGGAAGATTAAATATCTAGCATAGTGCTGTTCTTTCTTTTTCATCCTTCCTTGTAACCACAGGCATAGCCAAGGGGGCCATGCTCCACCCCCAAATTTGTAGCATATCTTTTCATTTTGTGCTTTGACAGGCAGTGTCTGGAGGGCCAATGGGTCCTGGTCCATCCCCAAATTTCCAGCATATCTTGTCATTTTGTGTTTTGACAGGCGGACGGCCCGCATATCTCACGCACCCAACCATGTTCCTCAGTATCAAGTCTTTCACGCAGCACTTTCTTAATTGATGTTTAATGTTCCACTGACAAAAAGTTCACAACAACGAAAGACCGCCAGATACTGCAGAACTCTGATGAAAAGTAGTTGCGTCATTGAATTGCGTGGCAAACAATATTGTCATGTTGTTACTGTACTGACAGGAGTCTAGACGGTGGATTTTCGCTCGTGTCACAGTAAAGTGGTGAAGTTGTGCCTCTGCGCATTTTCGCAAATTTTAAGTTAATAATGAGTCGTCATAGAAAGGAGTTGTGCAAGACCATGGCCTATGTGTAACTCAGTCACTGTTTGTACAAAAAACATCTGCAACTATTGAAAACCACAGTATATATATGATATTAAGAATCTCTTTACTCAGAGTCAACCCTATGATATATATGCGTGATTTGTTTTTGATAGTAGATAGTAAAAGCAAGCACATTTGATTCAACAATATGATGCAGATAAATCTATTACTGTATTTGCCTGATCTGCTATTGCAGCTGTCACAAATTTGCTATTATATTCTCGGATTCATCTTTCCAGCAGTTAAAGTTGGGATTGATTTACCTGTAGCTACCTTAAGTCTACTTAAAAAGATTTGTTACAATGTTTACTTGATGATGTCTAAATATTATTTTGAAGCAACAAATAATATGAAACAATATATTGCAGATGGCTTTCAGTTTGTCTAGAAATTGTGTGCACTGAGCCTTGGTGAATATGGAATTATCTAATGTGCCGTATTACCATGGCAGCATTGAAAGGCAGGAAGCAGTTGGCGTTTTAACTGGAAAACCTGATGGGTCTTTTCTTTTGAGGAAACGTGTTGGTTCTACTGACTCGTATGCCATCTCACTGACCTACGAAGGCACTGTGCTCCACTATCGCATAGAGCGTTCCACGAAAACAAGCATGTACAGCATTGAATTAGGCAGCGCCTATGATACGCCAATCAAGCTGTGCGAGCACTACATGGAAGATAAAGGGGGCCTTAGGTCGCAACTGTTGCATCCCGTCATTTGCGGTACTTATGCTCCTCCTCCAGTAAATGACGAGACTCTCTCAAGACGTCTTTCTCTTGCTGACAACTATGAGCAGCAAGATTGGTTTCACGGTGATATTTCAAGGGAGGAAGATGCTTACCGTTTGTCATGCGCATACAGGCAGAAAAGGCAAGACGGAATATACTTAGTAAGGCAAAAAGATCCGGAGTTGTTTGTTTTAAGCTTGGTTTTTTCAGCAAGAGTGCACAGATACAAAATAAAGCACGAACAAGATGGCCCGAAGTATTACATTTTGGGAAAACGAGTAACTTTTCCGTCTCTCGAAGGTTTGCTTGATCATTACAGAAACGATGTTCCTGATGGTCTCCTTTGTCCTCTTGCTCGCAGTTGCTCCAAGAAAACATCAAAGAGCCTTCCAAATCTTCCAGGGAAGAAGAACAATCGAAAAACGTCAGGTGGAATTATGAAAACTGTACGAAACATGGCAAGTGCATTGGCATCGGAGCTGAAACTGATCATGCCAGCAAATAGTTTGGATGTGAATTGGTCAGAAACGCCTGATGAAAATCTGTTGTCTGGCAGTACGTACTCTGGAGAAAACGACCTTTTGAGCCATTCTGTGCTGTCACGGTTTAATCGGAAGTCTATGCCAAGGGACACAATTGGTTTTCAAAGCCCCTACAGGAATCTCTCGAACGAGTCCGAACACGTTGTTCCCGACCTTTACATCACGCCCGACAAACTTACCCTGAAAGGAGATCTCGGCCGAGGTCATTTTGGCAGCGTCATGCTTGGAGAATGCAACATCAATGGATCGATGGTCCCGTGCGCAGTAAAGAATTTAACCGGGTCTGATATCGAAGCGAACAAAAGCGAACTTCTCAATGAAGCGGCAATTATGCAGAAGCTGGATCATCCATACATTGTAAGGCTTTTGGCGATATGCGATCCCGACCGGCAATCCGATAACCTGATGATCGTTCTTGAGCTGGCGCCCTTGGGGTCGCTGAGAGATTTTTTGAAACATCACGATGAGATTTCTTTCCAAGAAGATCGTCTCCTCGTGATCATGCAGCAAGTCTGCGACGGAATGGCGTACTTGTCGAGTCAGAGCATCGTTCACCGCGACTTGGCCGCGCGTAATATTCTTTTGGTGACGGAGAACTTCGCAAAAATTTCAGACTTCGGAATGTCCAGGATTTTACACGATTCTGAAAACTACTACAAAGCCGCCAAACCGGGCGCCTGGCCCCTACGCTGGTACGCGCCTGAATCTCTCACCTATTATAAATTTTCTCCCAAATCTGATGTGTGGAGTTTTGGAGTCACTCTCTGGGAGGTATTTTCTTACGGCAGCCGACCATACCAAAACATGAAAGGTAGAGATATCCTTACGATGCTGGAATCTGGTATGAGACTGGAATGTCCATGCGGCTGTTCTCCAGGTGTATATAGCATGATGTTGCAATGTTGGGCATTCAGCCCTGAGGAAAGACCAAGCTTTAGCGAGTTGTTGGGTCATTTTCAATCGTTTACAGATGCAAAAATTTAAAGGCGTGTTAAGGATTTCTTCGTTTATGGAACGGAAGGAAGAACAAGTGTCTTTTCTATCCCTGAGATAACAATCTTCAAATGTATATTCAGTTAGTTTAGAAAAAAATGCGTGTTGTGTATGCTCTTACTCTTCAAGCGTGACCGATGTTGAACTTCACTTTTTATCAGTTTGTATGAAATGTGGGGCCAAAGGAAGTGAGAGCTGTTTTCAGAAAAGATATTAATGTTGTATGCACTGTACAGCGTTGAAGTTGCTTATTACACTGCGTGAATTGTCTGTTTTTTGCGTTTCCAGCTCGATTCACCCTGTGTTGGGGTAATGGTCTGCAAAACCTTACTTCTTGAATAGAAGCTTCCAGAACAATGCGAAACAACCAAAACCAGAAAGTGTTTGCTTGATAAAATTAAAACTCGCGCTTTAATGATACAAATAGCGTCGTGGTGTGCTGTGAACGAAAAGACGTTAGTGTCTTGCACAAAAAAAGGTCAACAAAGGTGAACTTTTACTGACTTTAAGTAAGCTGTGACTACGCCCGACGCAATTGTTCCTGGCAAGCAAAAAAAGCATTCGGATTTTACTTAATGCTCCGAGCGCTGATTGTGCGACAAAACCTTTCAGGTTATTGGAGTAACATAGCCTTGCTTTTTTCTTTGAACTTTGCGTACACTGATTGATCTTGGTACGTACATGTTTCATTCGCAATACACAAATGTAAGTAACGTAGGAATGTTAAGAGTTATCCTCTGTCGAGGTGCGTGATTTGAATTCCAAGTAGTTTTGCCTCCGATCGTCAGTCTTGTTCGTGGCGTTTATGCAATTGATAGTCGTGTGCGTTGCTGTAACTTGTTCACGGAAGTGCTACTTACCCGCAAGGTGCTCTTTACTATCATTTTTGTGTTTCGTGAAGTGCTGAAGACGAAAGTGACAGCGGATTTGCTTGTTAAGGTAAAGCAGGCGAGCAGCAAGCTGTAACGTTCCGTCCACGTGTTTCTCATCCTTCAAATACCTAGAAGTACTGCTTTAATTTTCGTCGCTGGAAGTTCCTTTTATATGTGCATTTTCAAAAGTAAAATTTAAGGTTGTTTCTTACAGAGCGTAATGATAACCATTGTCTTAGGTATTTTATTGTAACTTTGTGCTCAGTGGTGCTTTGTGTACGCCAAAGACCAGATTGAATGAGATTTTTTCATGGGTGGTTCAGTAAGCCGGTGACAGCTATATCTTTTGATTTTTTAACGCAGTTATATTGCAAGCAGCTAGCCAAACGTTTTTATCTACATTGCATACTTAACAAGCAAAATTATGTAACTGAAGTTTCATCAAAGTTCGCATGCATGCTTTTCTTCTGCCTGTTGCACAACCACTCCCAAATTACTTCGTCGCGAGAAACATCTACCTGTTCAACCGAATTAATTTGCCAAGTTATTCAGCTTTGCTGTTGAGCCAAGAGTACTTCGAATGGTGTGAGTGACTTATCAAAGATTAAGATTTTTTCGTCCAAAATAGCAAGCGCTTATTAAGCTTACAACAAATCCCCTTTGTTAGTTTCTCGGTAAACTTAAAAATTTTTCGTGCAAACTAACAGACGTCGGAAAAATGTGTTAAGAAACTAAAGAAAAACAATCAATTTTAAAACGCAGGCTCGTAATTATTGCCAATGCTGAAAAGCAAATTTCGTTGTTTCATTACCTTCAGACATCCTTAGAACTGCTGGTTAATTTATCTTAAAATTGGACAACTTTACATGAAAGGGTAACCTTTCATCGATGATTTTGTGGATACCACTAATCTTCGTCCGTGTGATGTGAATTGGTGCCCAGTATTATGTCATAGACATCAGCAGCTTTTTTTTAACCTGCAGTAAAGTCCGTTACGTTTTGCTTTTGATATGCACATGTATGGCTCATTGCCCGTTCGCATTTCTTCACCTGTGACCTTTTCTTCAAGTTTCCTCTGCTTCGTCGGACTCGTATTATATTTTGTGGCTATCGCAATTTTTGCGGAAAGCCATAACGCGGTGCTGTTCACAAACGTTGAAGATTTTTGCAATACGCTGTAAGCAGTTACATGTCACTGTATAGTTGTATGCATTTCCAAAGGCTGCCACTTCATACACTTATGTTTCGCGTACATATCTGTTCACTTGCGTTTCCATCTGTTTGCCAAGTACATTTATTTCTTCCAAAAGGTTTGTTGTGATAATTCGAGTTATATCTGTTTAGGTCGATGTCGAGCAGTTTTGATGCTGTTGTGGGGCCCTTATGTAATGAACACATAAATGAACCATCAAAAATTAACAAACAAAACTAGAATCGTCTATAACGACTTCGGCTGTAATAGGGATGAGGAACAGTGGCGTAGCCAGCCCGAAATTTTGGGGGGCAAAAGGTTTGATTTTAGGCGATCAACAGTATTTTGTTTGGGACAGTGGCGTATCTAGATGCAAAATGGCGCCCATGGCAAACTATGTGCGCCCTTTCTAATGCAGTAATTTAAATTGTAGATAAAGGCACAATTTTTATGAAAGTTAAATCATGAAGATAATAAATGTTTTCAAATGGAAAGTATTTGTGTTGATTTTTGCTTTGAACTTTTCAGCGAATAAAATATAAGTTATCCATTAAGACCATACTTCTAAAGTCATTTACTTATTATGAAGAATATCAAAACATCCAAATAATAACGTCATCATAATTTATAGGCCTACATAGTGCTGCCTGACAAAATTGTATATCTTACAAAAAAAATCAAACAACATATTGCAACCGCAAACGACAATGTATTTCAAAAAGAAACGCATTTAATGTGGATTGTACAATAAATTTTTAGTGCAAATCATGTACCTTGTTGTGTTCGAAAAACAACGCAGTTCAATCCAAACATTAGTGCATTGCATCCTCGATTAACCGGCCGGGTTCAACAGGGAGGTGCATTCAATTATTTAGTCTAAAATCTATACGTTTTACAGTGGAAAAAACTAGAAAGCCAACAGACAATGTTGTCAAGAAGCTCGTTTCTTTGTGGCTAAGCTTGTTCTCATACTAGTTTCGTTCTTTTTTCTTTAGGTTCTTTTAAGTGTGGTGGACGGTGGGCACCCTACGATAGATACTTTTCTTATCCGGCCAAGATTTTGGAAAAAGGTTGCCC
>JGI24159J19872_10010907_pt1 | contig 11922 bp, 7 predicted proteins | sample Ectturendosymbi4_FD_19872 | JGI IMG/M metagenome (IMG submission 19872) | reverse complement strand
CTTTTCAGCCTCTTCCCTCCCATCCAGGGCCGGATTAAATGAACGCGAGACCCCGGGCAAAGTCGTGACCGCGTGGCCCCCTAAATGTTTAGCGCAACTGCGTTGTGTTTCACATGCCCTCGTTTCAACTTTGCAGAAGCACCCGTCAAAAACGTCAAAACTGATACGATTTGGCACCCTACACTTCAGAGACAATTGGGGGGGACCATGTACGGAGGTTCGTATCATGGGCGTCGGAAGGGGGTAAGAGGGGGCCAAGACCACCCTGGATTTTGAAAATTTCAGAAAAAAAGGTTGTTTTCTTAGTTTCGAGTGGGAAATAACAAATTTTACCACTTTTGACCCCTCCTAGAAAAATTTTGGAAAAATTCCTTAGTTTCCCCCCCTAGAAAAAATCTTTCCAATGTCCAAGGTTCGTATTTCCAATGTCCATGGTTCGTATGTGGTTAAGTTGTTCAAACAAAAAGCTGTATCACAAAAATGATATTTTTGCTACCGTGACACTACACAACAATATTTTTTGTAGTAGACTCTCTGACCATCTTCACTGCACAAATCGTCCATTCACACATGTATTGAGGAAAGATACGTTTACACTCTCTCGCAGATGAAAATGTCCACCATTTCGAAAAAATGTTCTCAGCGAAATATCACGGAAAAACAACTTGAACCTTGAAGTTAACCGTAATTAGTTTTTTACTGAAACAAAACGAACAGCAATGAAAGTTGATGGACTTGAAAAATGAAAAGAATAATTCGAACAGTTTGAAGTTTTAGTAAATTCCACTGGTTATCTTCTTCAGCTCTGTAAAGTTGGTATATTTTAATCAATTTTTCCGCTTTCTCTGCTAACAGGGCATATACAGTGCATAAACTTGAGGTGAAACTGCTGCAGAGTTTGTGTGGGAGTGGCTTTTCTCTGTTTGCTGTACGCATTTTTGCCAAGCCTTACAACTTTGCAGTGAATTGACCAACAACACTTTGCGAAAACAAAGATGGGGTACATTTCTTTACCCCCAAATTTGAATGCCATGACAGGTATAATAAGTTATTATTGTGTAATTCCGCAAATGATGATTAGGCATGATTCAATAAAAAAATTTCAAAATGGAATTTTTGTGTTTTTGTTTTATAAAAAGAACAAAACCTTGTTTTTTTCAAAACACCCAAAAAACAAATTAAAAAAATCCAGGAGATTTGGGTTTTTAAAAAAAACGGGTTTTTCTTAAACCTGATTATCTTTCAATTGTTTTGTGTGAATTTCCCTTGATCGCACGATCTGGAACAAGTCACGTCACTATCAGTTTGATTGGGTGTGCGCCTCACACCTGGAGTATAGGTCCCTTGTAATGAAGAAGCTGAGAATTACTGGCATTTGAAACATAAGTGTTGACAACAAAGCAAGTTTCGAAAAATGAAATCCATGCAGCATGTGTTAGTGGACTTGCAATAGAAAAAATCACCTGGTTGCAGCATTTAAATTTTTGTAATTTCACTCTTTGGATGCCCCCCTGTCTTGGATGCCCCCCTGTCTTGGATGCCCGGGGCCGGCGCCCTGTTTGCCCCTCCCTCTGCACGCCACTGTGCGGGAGGCAGGTACACCTGCTGGAAAATGTTTTCCTTTCATCGAACAGGGAATTGTATTTAGCGGGAATGCTCACCTGCGTGTTGCTGCTGGACCTTCCTGAATGCGGTGAATCAAATCAACCGCTGGTGGGCGACAATGAGATTCGACTGTCAATCAGCCACATTCGTCGTCTTCACACGACGTGACATCTGAAAAACTTGACAGATGTTTTTGGCGATATTTGAAAATCTTTCAATTATTCCTTGTTACACACAGACGCGATTTCACCAGAGGTGGTCAACTTTGACCGGCAACATTGCTCAAGGTAACACTAAACAAATCAAGTGAAGAGCAGTTTTGAGTGTCATTGCATATGGATTTGCATTATGCATTATTTAAAAACATTCTGGCGATTTCTCACGTGCCCAGCAAACTAGCAGATCTCCGCAGAAGTAAAAAAACGGTAGAAACTTGTTAATTTTCTTAAAATACCTACCATCAGATTGTGAGTGATTTGTTAGATGTTTCAAGTTTGGAAGAAAAGATGGTCTTTTGTTCGTAATTTTATGAAAGGGTCAACAATTCTTGATATGTGGTTGATTCCTTTGTGACCAGCAGATGACATAGGATTTTTGCACTTATCCGCGATGGGGTTCACTCTGATAAAACACTTTCTATCGATTTGACTTAGTAACTTTGGAGTCTAAATGATAGGTTGGCAAGTAGTAATGTATTTGCGAGAAATGCTACAACCAAGAACCATCAAACACGTCATGTTTCAGTTTGTCTATTTGGCAGAAAAAATGCTTAAAGCCATGTTTGCCTTGGACTGCGGTAGCGTAAGGGTCATTTGAAACGTCAAAAAATCCTCTACACCGCTTGTGATTGTACGATCAAAGGCTGTAATCGACACCCAAATTACAATTTTATTTGCTTGTACCTTCAGGGCATTTTCCAATGATGTAGAAATCCCTGTTTAGTTTTTAACGTCTTCACTTTCCCAGGCAATTTAGTTTGTTATCGAAAAAAGGGGCCCCTTACATTTTGCATATGCTATACAGAACATTTATTAGCTGAAAACAAGTTAAGTTTTGCATTTTGTCTGAGAGTTTGCTTCTGCATGAAAATCCATTTGAGTTGTAAATTGTTTGAAGTTATTTGATTTTAAATTCTTCACTTTACACACTGAAGTTGTTGAGGAGCCCCTTTGGCACGTTTGTACATAATTTTTGCTTTATTTTGAAAAAAATATGACTTGCTTCAGAGCTTATTAAATGTTGCTTTAGAATGGTTTATAAACTTTTTAATAAAACGATACAACAGCCACGTGCGAAACTCTCAAAATGGTGGCATCTCTGCAAAATAGGGGGCCTGAGGCGACCGTCTCGTTCTCCATCTCTAATATCCACCTCTGCACACTGATACATGGAAAGAACACTAACATAGATGGGTGACGGTAACAGAAAAACACATGCTTAATGGCGTGAAGACGATTAGTTTCATGAAGCACAAGCATTGATGCTGTATGTGACACTAGTAAAGATCACACGCATAGATGTTGTCAACACGGTTGCTAATATTACACCACCGTTGCATGGTGCTGTGATATTTCGAAGTAGACTGGTTTAATAAAATGCATGGGGGAGTGTGCGGCTGCGAAGGACCTGGGGTCATTTGGGTTGCAGACCAGGAAAAAATATCAAAATACATTTGGCTTACACTGTTCAATCGGCAAACTGCTGTAAGTGGTGTGAGCCAACAAAAATGATAATTTTATTCTAGATTTGTAACTTACAAGCCTTAAAGTTATCGGCGTGCATGACCAAATATTTAAAGCGGAGTTCTTCATTACGACAGATTTTACTGAGTGATACGGGTTGCTGAGGTTATTTCAGTCCAGTCACCACGGGGGCTTTGGTGGGCTTAGCCCCCCCAAACAAAGCTCCAAGCTCCCTCAAATCTAAGTATGAAACAAAATCAATATTGGAGTTTTGCCAAATTTTATAAGGTCAAGCCCCTTGCACAAACGTAATTTTCTGGCGACGGTTCTGGGTTATTTCAAGAATGGGTTCATTTTTACTCTTTTATTGCTTGTTGATCTTGAAAACAAGCACTGATTCTCAGCTTCAATTACAAAATGAATCGTAACTTTTACATTTAAACGGTAAGTTGCAAGTTTTACCTTCCACACAGTTGTCCAATCTGTTTATTTGACTTGTCAGGTTCTGTTCAATTTTCTAGTACTATAGTATAGACAGTTTTTTTAAGGCGTTTTAGGAACCCGATTAGGGTCCCTACAATTGAAAATTGGGTCCCTAGAATCAGAGAAATTTATCATCGAGTCCCTAGAATCAGAGAAAATCGGGTCCCAAAAGTCACGGAAATCGGTTCCTACACGTCCGTACCAGGTGCCTAACATTTTCCATAAAAAACCCTGGTATAGATAACGCTTGTTGAAGACCTCAGCCTCTAAAAATGGATTTTTAGTGAATATTAAAGCATTTGTGAAGAATGCACATATGATGCCGCTTTATTTTTGTAATTTAACAAACATCCAGGCAATTCAAATGTTTAACAGGGACTGAAACAATATTTTTTAAAGTATGTGGAAAAACGCTTCAACCGTTGTGGAAACGATCTGATCCTACTTATGAAAGAAGGAATGTTGCTTCATATCGTCGGACCAGAGAGATATCTGTTGCGTAATCATTGCTGTGGCTCGTCACATATGTCAACAAGTGTGCAGCACGTTGCGACCATTGCCGCAACCAATTAACATCAATTCCGACGTGGATGTATTTTTAGCCGATAACAGACGATAAACGATTGGTAGCATCTTGTTGTCGGTGACAAAAGGCTGGATCTATTCAAAATTTCAAAGATAAAATTTTATTCAGATATGAAAAACATTGCAGTGATGTTTTTCAAAGCTCACAGTCGTGTGGGAGGAGACGTAAATGACTAAATGGCAGCCTTAAACATCAGTCAAATATGGTCAGCATCCATATGATAGCGCTTCGTCAACACTAATGACAAATTTCTAATATCGTGAAACACTCCTGAAGAAGAATCGTGAAACGCTGCTTAATAAGATACTGTATATGATGAAGCGCTACTGAAGAAGAGATCTATATCGTGAAACACTGCTGAGTAAGATCAGTTTTGCAACTTTGTCCAGAAGTTTATTTCCTGGCGTTGCATATAAAAAAGATACTCTGCCGTAAGCACAGATAAAGCTCATGTGATTTGATCTCATGTTGCCTGTGCAGCTCCTGGCTGAGGACTAATAAACATGTTCTCCTAGTTTTACTTCATAAAGCTTTTTATTCTATTATTGCATTGGCTGTTTTCGGAAAAAGTCACAAACATAAGATTTTAATTCATTCTCAAATGATACAAGCAAAATGAAGCTCAACTGAAGCTGTAGGTTTTTATTGCTCTGCAACAGTTTGAAAACATTTTATGAATGTTTCATGTTTCAAATCGCTTCTTGTGGGACAGCAAGGGAGTGAAGCTACAGCTGAAGCAGCACAGGCCACGTAGTATTAAAACCACAGATAGTTTCAGGTGAACGCAAATATGTTGTTTAAACCTCAAACTGAAAACGCACACGTTTTCTGAGTAAGAGCTTGTACTTTTCTGATCACGTAGTAATGACCTTTGCCGCAACCGAAGCAAGAGGGCAGCAGGAGGAACTACTTTGCCTTTCTGTGTATGATCGATAGTTCTTGAAATGATGTTGTTCAGCTCATTTCACTACCGGACATTGCAGTTCTCAGCGCAATAAACGATACGAAAGCAATATTGTTGGTGTCGTGTGATTGATACCACTCTCTTTGCTAACAAACCTTCCGGTCACTCTTTCTGATTAAACAGTGCTCTCCTCCGTAATGAAGTAATAACCAGCAATGGAAATGACGGACGTCATGTGATGCACATTATTGATTTATCTCAAACAGCAGGATTCTCTCCAGGCTTTCCGACTCAAAGCGCGAGTATCCCACTGAGCTCACATCCGTTGGAAGGAATGTTTTTTCCAAATCAATCATGGATCGCAAAAGTCTGCTGGGGTCGTGATGATCTTCCGTTCTGAAGATGCCCACCTCCTTCATCAGATCTGACAATTCACGACCTTTAACTGCACCATGAGTCAATGCCATTTTGCGGCAATGACTTGATATGAATTGCACAGTCTAATACGCGCTGCTGACATCGATGCAAGCACGTATGGATTGCGCAGGAATAGAAACACCTAGAGCTGAATTTTTTGGAAGAACTTTCTGTTCAAGGAAACCTGAAAAACACTTCGATTTCAAACTCTTCGCTTTCGACGAACTTCGTCAGTTTTGTCGCTGACACTGCCACGGAGCCAATTGTGCAATTGAAGTCACCAGGTTGTTATTCATGGATCTGCGTTATTTACGAAGTGGAAAAATTTATCCTATGTTCTTGGTTGGTGTTAATGATCGATAGAACAAGTAATTTTTTTCTGGCCAGTAAAGATCACCAAAAAGTACACTACACACTTCTTCCCCTAACAGACTTTAAATTATTACGTTATCACCCTGTACCTAAAATGTTTATGTGAAAAATGGCGTTTCTATGGATGCGTGGCAAAATTTGTAAACAAAAAATTGCACCAGTGCACCCCAATAGGTCAGAATTTGATCAAAACTGAACAAAGAGCAGGAAAACGTTCAAAAGTAAAACAGACGTGTTCTGCACACAAAAGTTTCCAGAGTTGACCAATGAAAAATTTATCCATGTCTGTATAACTGAAAAGCGTGAGTACATCCAGCGGGGTTTTGAAGTTTAAAAATGGGGATGTCAGTTTTGAAGGCTCAGTAAAATAACTGGAGGTGTGTTCTACACAGGACGTAAGTTCCTTAGATAGTCACTGCGTATCCTTTACACGAAGATTTTGATAGAAGAGTATTTCAAGTTTACTGGTCCATGCCCATAGCGGAACGTGCGATTCTGACTTTAAAGATATCGTCAACTCGTGAAATTCCGTTAGTCGTAAAATGATGGGATTGAAAAGCAGCCAAAGCAGAACAAACACAAACATTTACAGCGGTCGTCGTTAATCAAATCAGCTGAACGTTTTGACAAAATTAAGGATTCGCGATCATAAGGAAATGCACACGTAATATGCGACTGACAAACCAGAACGACTTGATGTTAAGTTCTGGTACGTAGCTTCATGCAAACACGGTAATAACATATTGAAGTTGTTGTTATACAGTTCGTNACCTAAGAGGGGATAGCCTGCACAGGGCGACAGAATTTTGGGGCTGGATTTTGATTGTGCCTGGATGTTGTTTCATATATCGCAATTTTCAAATCTATTCTGATTTTGTTTATTATATTTCGTTAAATTTTGCGGCAAATATGCATCTTCTCGGCTGACAGTTGTCCTAGCTACGCCACTGTTGTTAAAATGAGCTCTTTCCTTTCTCGTGGAATGTCTCTTTGTCCACACACACGCTATAAAACCAGCAGGATTGTGAAACTGAAACTCAAATTTCAGGCACTGACCCCAGCTCCAAACATCTAAATCTTTTTGGATCCAACTCCGGCCCCGATTCCAACATCTAGACGTTCTTGAATCCGGCTCTAGAATGATTTGGTCCATTGAAAGCTGAAAACCATGCTATTATTTGTACAATTCGCTTGTCCCACAAACTAGGGCTGTGGATCTGGAATCGAAATTTCAGGCTCCGGCTCCACTATCTACATTCTAAAGGTTTTCGGCTCCGGCTCCAGCCATCAGGAATTGCTTGGGCTCCGGTTCCACAGCCCTGCTTCAAGCCGTGTTATCGTTTGTGTAACAAATCCTGAGGGTTTTTAAGCGTGTTTGACAATTGGCATACTGTGTAGTAACTGTGTGAAAAATGTTTGCGTGCACTGTGCATTTATTTCGGCAACGGTTGACGTTTCAATTTTGATGCAGGCTTTTGCAAATACAGTTTCGCACCAGTGCGATGCCTCAATGCCAGGCACACGACTAACCACAAGGAAATCAATTTTGAATTTTATTATCCTTTCGAAATACGACTCTTTGGTGGTTTTGTCTCTGTGATTAATCCCTCGGTAGAACTGTGACGCTGAAAACGCTGTGATAAACGGAGCAAAATTTTTTTTACCAGTAACCAGTGCTTTTTTAAGGCGTTTTGAGGGACCAAAACGGTCTCTCAAATTCCTCCAAGCGGTCTCTCAAAATATAGTGACCTGAGATCACATCAATGGAGAACGGTCTCTCAAATTTCTCCAAGCGGTCTCTTAAAATTTCCTTGCGGTCACCAAAACGAAACCTTAAAAAAAAACTGTCAGTAACACATTCCTCTATGACACAGGGATCCCGAACCTTTCTCTGGCCATGTACCCCTTCAGCATTTGCACAGATGAGCATGTACCTCTAAAATTTCTTATGACAAAAAGGCTTAGCAAAGTAATAAAAATCAACTAAATTTTTAATAGAACTTTTAGATTTTCAGAACTACAAAGGCAATGATTTTTGAAAATAGTATTCATTGGTATATGCATAATTATTTGGAAACACATACATATATTTTCCCTTCTGTTGCTAACCGTAAATGTATCCCTTCAGATGGGCAAATGTATCCTTAGGGGTACATGTACCCAGGTTGGGAAGACCTGCCCTATGACCTCCGCATCGTACTGTGTGCTAGGGCAACACTACGTCTTCGCCTGCGCCGGTTGTCTGAAACCGTCGTTGCACAATCGGATAAAGTTCTAACGTTTGAAAGTATTTATTNTACCAAGCATTACGCCTGCATTTTNGATGCGTGCAGTGTGAAAATTCCGATGGCCGTTCTTACGAAAAGAAAACTGGTTGTTAATTATTGCTCTCCGTTCACTACGTGGTGATAACAATAAACCAACCAATAGCCTGCAACGTTAAGTTGCTGATGGCGGTGGTTGTCTGCAGGCACGCTACAAAGCATTTCGTGGCCGTTGTGAATGTGATGGAATTACACGAGAAAAAAAACTCTGTCAAGTCTAATTTAGTTTTGCCAACACACATGCACGTAGCTAAACAGCAATTTGGACTGCAATTTTCTTAAAACTATTTTACCATTCGTTCTGTTCGAACAAGTTTATCTAAAGTTCTACACTACTGCTAACGTGAGGCTCAACCGTCGCCCACAGCTGAGGGTGAGTGTGGTCAGTCATGTGCATACAGTTGAAAGGCCTTCTCTTGACCAATGCACGCGCAGTAGCAAAGTGGACATTTGCCATCGTTAAGTTTTGGATCAGTTGCTGCTTCTTCTGGTTGTGTCAGCTATCAGCAAGCAATTAGCAGTCTCCCGGGAGATATTTGTCCTTTCCCTGTGGCTGCACGGCGCGAAGTCGAGCGAAATCCGGCAAACCCGACGTCCTGCGCCGATACTCATTCATATCATTATTACGTGCTCAAGCATCTTTCTTCCGTCAACTTGGCGTTTTAACCGCAAACAAAGGAATGTCACCACGGGTGCGGAAAATTGTCTGGTTATTGTTGACCAGCCTTCCCGCCGTGAGCTCCATCAAGGTATGAGGCGTCTTTGTCTGCATGGTTGCAAAGCTTTCAGTCGCACATTTTCACGGCGTGCGTTTTCACAGTTGCAGAGGCGAGATAAGAAAAAGGACCAAAATATACAAACAAGCTTTCGAAACCTCGCTCGTCTCCAGCGACGACGTTTGCCGCCGGCGCAGCGTAAGATTGTCGTCAGTTGCTGAGAGTCGTGACAGCGTGCGCTGCATGGAATGTTCGGCGACGATAGACAGCGGAAAAAGCTCGACGAAACAAGGCGATTTGTGTTAGATAAGGTGAAGTTTGTCACTTAACTTAAAGAACAAGGGTTCAGTCCGTCGGGATGTTGGTTTGTGGTGTCTATGACGGCATAATCAAACCAGCAGACTGATTACGCTGCTCATCCACCGTGTTGGTTTTGTAAAGCCAGCTAGGCTACTGTTTCTTGTGGTTAATGGCGGAAAGTGTTCAAAAAGCCGCGATTAGGTCAGAACCTGGTGGTTAACATAGGCGGGCACGTGAGAAATTTGGTGCAAATCGTAGTTGCACAAAGGATATTCCGCAGCAGAGCAAATCATAAGATGTTGGGTCTCTGCCCAAATGATGATTTAGCTTGCTAAGGCTACGTGAAATTTATTTTGTACTAAGATTGCAGTACATTAATCCAGAAAAAGGTAGACAGCTTTCAGACAAGTGCAGTGAGCCTATACGTGGTTGACTCTCCAACGTTACCAATGACACGACAACGTATAATTAAATTCGATGCAGTGTTTGAGCTAGACATCAAGCTGAGTAATGAAAAATCGTAAAATAGACTAGATGGCATTGCAATACTGCTTGTGTCGTGTGAAGGCAAGCCTTTTGTTTTATTAAGTCTGCTCTGCTGTCAGAGGTAACAATTAAGATGTTCCGTATTACAAGGCATTGGGCTTCACTCTCAGTAATTAATCGCTCCTTAACAGCAGTCGCCGCTTCGAAGGCCGCTATTTGCCATCATCTACTGGCCATCATCACGTTCATAGCTCCTTGTTATGTGCACTTCACTCAGGGATGCCAGGTGGTCATCAGCATAAAAGGTCAGATCAATCCTTGAAAAGCTAAATAGCACCAAAACAGCCAAATTCAAGATAAATACAAAACGACACCTTTATAACATCCAAACGTGCTTTCAAAAAGACCATACGTACATTTTACATATTTTATACATCAAAAGAATAAATCTCACTCCATTAGTAAACTTCGAAACTTTTTGCCTTGCTGAATTGTAACCTGAAACTGTAAACCTAAAAGCTTGAAAGAGCAAAACAAAAAATATAAATTCTTGTGCAGAGTTTCTAACAAAAATTTTTCATTCTGTGTCCAGACTCCAGAAACAAAGTCAAGAATTGTGCCAGTGCCCAGAAATCTGCCAATATCATCTTTAACTCTGCCGAATCGACATAAAAAATCTAATTGGCCAGAAAAGGCCAAAAAAAGCCAAATTGTATTTGGCCTTTTTCAAAAGTAAAAAAAGCCAAAGGAGTTGAAAAAAAGCCAAAAAATTAAAATTTGGCCTCAAAAAAGTCAAACTGGCAACACTGCTTCATATGCTTGCGCACGATTTTGAAGCAAAACAACGCTCAGTGCACTGTTCGCGTCGTGATTTCAAAACGGCTTTGGTGTTCAACCTGAGTTGCCGCAGTTAGACAAGAAATTATCGCCCTTTGTTGATGTTTTCAAAAGTAAGTTATACGTTTGGTTTGAACAAGATAATCCATTTACTCGCTTGTAATTTATTGGTGAACACATCCGCTCACATAACAATCGGCGCTAAAAGGATCAGATTGATAGATTGTTGAAGTCGGTGGCGGCACGCAGGTAGATTACACTAAACCAGGTGGCTATATGTCGTCATAGCGCAGGGCTCAATTTCAAAGCGCTCGACTTCCTCAAATCTGCGGAAGTGAAAAGAAGCTAGTGTACGTGGGGGGTGNGGTGGCGAATGGTATCTTCGAGAAGGCGGCCNGGAAGTGGTTACTTGATTGTGAAACGTGGCTGATTAGAACTGCCACTTCCTGACAAACAGAGGNCTTGACTGATCTGATAAAGCGCCACCCAGACAAATGGTACTGGGGTAAAGCGGCATGCCAAGCGTAGCTGACGTGCTGTACAACCCCTCGCACTCGACTACTACAGATAAAGCACTAACTTCTCCCACTTGGTTTAGCAGATGAGAAAAATTAGAAGAATGTGGTATGGCTTTCTCGTGTTTGTTTTGGCAACGATTTAATCTCGTGATATTATGGTCGGTTTTTCATTAATGCCTGGCTGATACTCAAAACAGTGATTAAAACCCAGCTTTGTGAAATGCACCTGCATTTTTACGATATTTCTGCGCATTGGTTTCCACTTTGATCAGGCGTTTTCTTCTAACGTGCACCTCTCACTGATGATTATTCCCATTTTTAACACTTTTTTGTGTATGGTTTCTTGTTGTTCCACGTTAATCGATTGGGATCAGAGTATACACCTTGTCATAGCATCATTATTGGACTGACTAACTTGTACCAGATCAGTTGGCTGTGGCGAAGTCAGCAGGATGAAGCTGGCTGACCTAAGGTGAGAAAGTATCTGACCAGTGGCGATTCTAGAGTTAAAAAAGTGGGGAGGCCACTGCAGGGCCAAGTAAAAAGTAGGGGGGCCAACATAAATGTGTATCTTGCAAGGTGGTTTTTCATTGTGTTGAAGATTAAGTTGCTATGATTAACCCTATCAAACCCAACATAGGCTTGTGAATATCGTTAAATATGAACTAGCGTTATTATTCACTAGAGACACC
>JGI24159J19872_10010906_pt1 | contig 11924 bp, 7 predicted proteins | sample Ectturendosymbi4_FD_19872 | JGI IMG/M metagenome (IMG submission 19872) | reverse complement strand
CCTTTTTCGCACTACGGACCGGTTTAAGCCTCGCATTAATTTGCGGACCCGACTCTCAATAAAATAACGCGCGGCTTATCTCGCACTCTAAAAAACACGATTACTCAAGCGTCACGAAAGTGCTTCCAAAATTGAAAACGAACTTCTAAAAAGGATTTTATGCGTTTTTGAAGAAAACTTGACGAAATTTTTGTTTTTTGGTATTTTTGAACGGAAAAATGTACTCATTATTGGAAAACAAATTTGTGTTTTTGCACTAGCCTAGCGGTGCAAACAGTCTTGAAACCGTGAAGACTAGCCGTAGGCCAACTGTGGGAGTTTCCTCAGAGAGGCAAACACGGTGAATTTGTCATAAAGAAATGCAGTTTTTGGAGCAATTTGGGCTTTGTTTTGCACGGACCGGTAACAAATTCCTCAAATTCCTCACGGACCGGCACTGGGCCGCGGCCCGGTGGTTGCCGACCACTGCTCTAGGCTGCACTTCGCAAACCCTAGCTATCCCCATAGGAAGATGTGACCAATACGTTGGGCCCAGGTTCAGTTGAAGGGGCTGCCAGAATGGAGAAAGTTTAACACATGCTTATCGGTTCCACATTCCTAGACTGATTCTTTTGCATGGCTAAAGAACGCAGTCTGCTTTTTCAAGAGCAAAATGCATGCGCACTTGGAGCCCTTTCAGGTGTCACTACTGAGGTCAAGAGTGGTCTTGGGAAATGGGAAGGATCAATGAGGATATTCCACTTGCCCTAATAACTGCAGAAATCTGGAACTGCAGCCCAGTCACTGCTTTGATTTGATCATCATGCCTGGATCAAATAATGCATAACCAATTGGTTGTCAGGTGATTAAGGCACAAAGAAAAAAATCTTGCTGTGCGAACGTCGTTTGATTCCAACTCGTGCACCTAATGGTAAATCTCAAAGTACTACATAGCGTCAAGAATGAAAATATGGATAACGTTTGTAAAGATAAGGAAGGTTTAACAAACATTCCAAAAAACTATTATTTTGAAAAAAGTGACATTTTAAATGAATCATGACAATCTTTCTCTTATGTCAAAAATGTTGATATATGTGATAATGCGTTGAAAATCGCAAAACTGGATGTAAACTGTGGATGTAAACTGTGATCGATTTACTTTCCGCTATATTTGTGGCTTGTTTGCTAAAAATCGTTGGGGGAAAAACCTTTTTTTTGCGTTTCGATGATGTCACCATGTTCACTCAACCGTAGTACGACCTTTTTGTAAAATTGGCAAAATGTGGGGCAAATTATAGAATTCATACGTTTTAGTGATCATTGGGCGTTGTGGTATGGCAATGTAATACATTAATTCTGAGAGAGTTCTGAGAGTTGGGTTTAAATAGTCACAATTATGCTCAAAAATTGTGATAATCAATTCAAATTTGGTCAGTTCCGATAAATAAAATGTACTGCTACAGTTCCGATAAATAAAACGTACTGCAAGCAGGCGCGTAGCCCGAAATTTTATAATTTTATTTGGTTGGGGAAAACAACAACCGCCTTTCAACATTTAAAGATTTTTAATGCTCCTTGTTTTTAAAGCATCATCCATTAAACGTGCATGCTTCTGGCGTTTTCTCCTGAACAATTGTGTTCAGATTTAAGCCGACAAATAGAAAGTCTGCTTACATTGAATTGACAAGTTTTAAAAGTTTTGATATTAAAGTTTCAAGCTTCTGCTTTGGATCACCACCATTTGTTTGTAAACCTTTCTTGCAAAAGCGCTAGTAAACCTCTCAATGCCCAATATGATATTGCACTTGAGCAAGAAGTCATCGCGGCCGGCATTACGATTGCGCTTGTTATACTGTATTTACACGCTTCTGATGTACACCAACACAGCACGTTCACTGAAACCGAGCAGCGACTTTGCTTTGAGGCACTGACTTCTGCAGTAGGTCTTCTACAAAACGTTAGCGCATATAAGACGTGGATCCCGTTGTCATCTTGTTGACGTGTCTCTCACTGTGTAACACACAAGCACGAGCTGTGAATCTGATTCACGCTGTCCTACAGACGTGAATTAATCGCTACTTGTCCATATAGTTGGGCCACTGGCCGCAACAATCTAATTTTTGAGCGATTAATTCACGTCTGTAATTGATAACCGTAATCGTTAGAGCAGGAATGGGGAACCTATTTCCTGTCACGGGATGCATGAATTGCGGATTATCGCTGGTGGGCCACAAAAACAACTGATTGTATCTCAAAATTTTACCTTTATCTTAATATAAGTGATGTACTGTAGTACATCCTCCCTTAATTAGGCTACTTGGTTATCATAGAGCTTCGTTTTGACATGATTTTGAACTCTGCATTGGGTAACGAAAATTCTGAAATTCTGATGCGGGTGATACCAAATGTTCAGGCGGGCCGCAAGTTCCTCACCCCTGAGCTAGAGTCTTTAAACGGGTTTGAAAAATGTTTGGATTTTTGATAGTCCGTAAGATCTTTTGGCTATGTTCAACCTGTTCCGTAAAACTTTTGTAGCTACTTTAAACTCACTTCGTTTAAATTGTTTGATGAGGCTTCGCTAAATTTAACTGACGTCATTGAAATATAAGATGGAATTAAACTGTAAACACAATCGTAATCACAGTATTACAAAACTTATTGACCGCGCTCAGCTGCATGTAAAGATATTTTAGCACTGCAGGTAATTAAATTTGTACAAACCACGGGCTTCTTGGAAATACAGCAACTTATCTGCGGAATTTGAAACCCTAATGGGAAAAAAATTCAAATTTTGTTTCATTTTAGTCACATGCGCTTTGCCAACAAGACAGATAACAAGCTAAGGGATGGATATTAGGGAAGAAACAACAAGGCTAGGGAAGGATAACGAGGCAGTCGCCTCGGGCCCTTCTTTTTCAGAGCCGTGCCACCCCCCTTGAGAGCTTTGCACCATTGTTTAGTTAAAAAGGTATGGAACACTCCAGAGCCACATTTAAGGAAGCTCTGACGAAAGTCATATTTTTTTCAAAATGAAGCAAAAACTATTGAAAATGTGCCAAAGGAAGCAGCCTTCAATTGTGCGGCTGCAAAACTTTACAAACTTTTGTTCCTTTCGTGCGTATATGCTTTTTAATTTACAGTAGTTCATAAATTGAAATGTGAAACAAATTTAGTTCTTTTATCCACGTAATCTCACATCTACCTTTCGCAATGGCGATGTTTTGGGACTCCTTTCTGAGAGCTTGCCCCTAAATTTTAATATCCACCCCTGTGCGAGTTATCACATTATTTGTAAGTGATGCATAGGTGGCGGAACCGGAGGGCTGCATGGGCCTAAGCCCCCCACTTTTGTTTCCGGGGCGGCCTGCCCCCCACTTTTTGCCTAAACATTTTAAGTTTAAGTAACACAATCAGCAGTGGGTCCAATGATAAATTAAATTGTTCAATGAAAAAAATGTTGCACAATTTTGGCCGTATTTTGTCGGTATTATTTCTGGGATATTATTTATAGTTTGGCAGTGAATTTGGCAGGATTTCGTAACTGTTTGGCAGTGTTGCGATCGGAAAGCCCGAGCGGCATGTGCGCAAAGCTTAGCACTGTGGCAGCAAGCAACAATAGAGATCATTCGCCGCAATCACTCTTTTGTTTCTTGTTCGCGCCACATATATGTGGTGTTGTTCTTCGCGCACATCCCGTTCGTGGTGAATCGCACATTCAACGCAACGCCAGCGGAGTGGTTGCAGCAACATCCCTCCTTTTAACAACGAACCCACCGATTGCACGTTCTTTTTGTGAAGGTTTCACACGGCACGACCTCCTCATCCTGGTCGCAGCACCATTTTGTTGCGATTGGGAAGGCCGAGCGGCATGTGCGCAAAGCTTCGCGCTGTGGCAGCAAGCAACAATAGAGATCACGCGCCACAATCACTCTATTATTGCTTGTTCGCGCCACATACAGAATACACCGTGCACAGTCTGTCACCCTGCTATGGAATGCATACCGCATTGGTGTTGTTGAAGAGTGTTACCACATGGTGTAACACAACAAAATTTTTCACAAAAATGGCGTCATTTTACATGCTTGTGTGCATGGGCGTCGGAAGGAATTTTTCCAGGGATGCCACTAGTGGATTTTTCCAAACGTTTTTCTACGGGGGGCCAAAAGTGGTGAAACCTGCTTTTTACCACTCGAAATTAAGAAAACAGCATTTTTTGCTGAACTTTACAAATCCCTCCACCCCTTCCGACACCCCTGCTTGTGTGTAAGCAAACGTTTGTGCCACACCATTAAAAAATTCTTGTAATTTTAAACGTTTCAGCACCATTCTTAACAGTACAATTTTTCTGAAACTTATACGCAAAGTGAAATGCCTGACAGATCAATTTCAATTGTGTTTAAGTTTTTGCATTGGCAGCATTGGATATCTACATTTCATTTCTGCATTGGCATCAGTGAGGGCCAAAATGTTTGATTTTAGGTGAGTAACATTATATCGTTTGAGATGGCGCCTTTCAAAGCACGAAATGGCAATATATGCTAAAAATATCGAGGAGGGGATGGCATCCTGGACCCCTCTGACTACGCTTATGATTGGTAACACAACTGACATCCTTACAGACAACTTCCAGGTTGTTACATATGCTTTGTCTTATCTTTGCATTCCGGCATACAATGCAGTTGTAGAATGATTATTCAGTCATGTTATCTCTGTGCTCCAGACAGGCCCATAACCAGGGGGAGTAAATCCCACCTGCACCAATTTTTGCCCACCTGGAAAAATGTGTTGGACATAGTTTAAAACTATTGAACATCGTTTAAAAAGTTTGAGCCCCTATCAGAAAACTCTTCGCCCCCTGTTGTCCCAAGCGTGGTTACGGGATGTGGAAACGTTGTTATTTATAATGTGTTTACGGCAGGTATCAATGCTGTGTCATTTTTGCCTGTTTTTAAGTTGTGTTTTTGGTGTTTTTAACAGCCTAGTGACGATTCCGACATACGGGCTCCTCGGGCTTAGCCGGAGTCTTTGATTACGATTTATATCGCATAACTCGAGCTTCATTGCTTTGTATACTTGAGTTACCGCCCACTTCACTGATAAAGGTTGCTAACTCGGGCTCTTCTCATTGGGGCTTGTCACTGTTCATATATTTTCGTTCCATGTCACGCCTTTCGCGTTCACGTTTGCAGGTGACCTGAATAAAATAATCGTGATCGTAGTGGGCGTTCTCTCTACTTCGTTCGCTCACGCTTTACTCGGCCTCATCCATTAGAGCCCGAGCTGCCCTATGCAATTTAGTATTTTTTAAAACATTGTTCATATCGGACTGAACGTTTTTGAAGCAATGGATTTGTATAGAACATTGGATTTGAAGTCCAGTCCAACGGACAGTTATAATTTCAAACGACAAATTGCCGAGCAACTCGGGCTAATATGAATGAGCCCAGTAAGCAAAGGGCTTACTAGCGTTATCATTGCTCTGTGACGTACGTTACTCAAAAATGGATAATTATCATGAAAACTTCTCATTTATTGTTACATTACTAACGTCACAGAGCAACGATGGTGCCAGCCAGAACGAAAGCAAACTGAAATTTCAATGACGTAAACCTCGATTGGTTTCATTCAGTCAGAATAAGCTGTCTGATGAACCTGAGTGACGCTGTTGACCTGGGTCTCCCCTGTACCAGCCTATTTGATTTCACGTGGTTCACCGATACGTTTTTATACTGGTGTAATTTTGTCTAAAATAATGTAGACTAATTTAGACCTTCATATGGTGTACAGGTGATGACGCCATATTTCAATGCTTGTAACGTCACAGTTGCCAATTCAAACCACAAAATTTTTCTATAGTTTTTTTGACTTGAACTTGTGCCCCCCACTTTGAAAAAGGTTCCGCCACCCATGAAGTGATGACAGTTTCAATTCTCTCAGCACTTGCAAAATAAAAAGCATCTTTTGCTACTTACGTTAGATTTTGCTGCTGACCCTTCTCTTTGCAGTGAGGGAAAGGTGGGTCACAGTGCGACTAGTGGCACAGTCGTCGTTTTTGATTTGTTCAAAAAGTTGAAAACGTTGAGCTTTAAAGTTTCCATGGGGATTTCGTCTCATACCAGCCGTAGTACTAAAGTGAACTTTTCCTTGGTAGGCCATCGTTGCTTACAAGTTACAGAGCAAGTTGTGTTTGTGCTACCCAAAAGTAATTTATAAAATTTCATTTAGATTTGCCCACGTTAACCAACATCTTCTGTTCTGAGTTTTTGTGACGTTGAAGTCAGGGCAGTGCTAAATCATTCGATAATGCCAGATATTAAATTCTTTTTAAGTTGAGTTGGCACTTCCTCATTTTATTTTTTATATAGGCACGGGGCACATCTGACAAAAAAATGGGGCACACTCGCCACATTGCCAGTAGGTCACTCTTAACAAGGTAAAGCTTGAGAGGTTATATTGGAATGCAGTACAGAATAATTGTAATCTATGAGCATTTTTAAGTTTATTTAAGTGCTTAGAGGCACACTATTTTTGTGTGGTAAGGCATGAATTTCAGCATACTGCATTGGTTTCATTTAATGTTTGGTAATCATAATCATACAAAATTCTTTTGCGATGCAGTGATAGTGGGTAATTAGAATGTCAAAAAAGTGGAGAGGCAATCAGCAAGTGCCTGATTTACATGGGATATCACCAGGGTTGATTGACTTAAATCATTTGATTTAAATCAGTGATTTAAATCATGATTTAAAACAAGCAATAAAATCATGATTTAAATCCAGCAATAAGAATTTAAAAAATCAAGTCGCTTAAGGTAAAAAATTATGTGCAGTTTTGAAGTATGCTGTGATTTGTATGACACATTCAATTGGTATTCTAATCAGTTTCACTTCTTATTAAAGAAGGCAGAGACTTCTTATGACCACACAAGTTATGAAAGCAGTTAAACGTTTATCAATCCTGGCAACTGTGAGGTCACAGATTCTATGTTAACTAACTAAGTGAAAAATGATATGTGGACTGAAATCACAAACATTTGCAGACTCAGAAGTCAGAACTGTTCAGAATGCCACAAGTTTGAAAGTGTAGGCTGGCATAAAGCAAGCCTGTAGCCCGGTTTTGAGGTTTGGAGGACAAAATAAACTATTAGGGGGTCAAGATTTTTGCTTTCATTACGGCAACAAACTTTTCTGGGCACAACAAAATTTGGGGGGCACAAAAAAACTAGGGACACTGCCCCTGAATGTCCCCACGGCCATGGGCCTGAAACAAAGTAAAGTTTCATCTAAATTCCAACAAATTTGTAGGTTGCTGACTGTAGAAATAGTAGTTTCAGAACATATTTTTGCTTTAGATTCACAATAACACACATATTATGGGTTTTTACCATTTTATGCATGTAACTTTTACTTTTGCAAAAGCTGAACTAGAGATCAATTTTAACAATAGACTTCACACCAAAGACTGGCAAGCTTGTATTTTTTTACTAGCTTCTTAACGTGCCATAGGTGTTAATAAAGTTGATGAACAGATGGTTTGATTTTTGTCATTCCAATAAATATTTTGTTTTCTACACTGGTACTGGTGTTATGAACTGATTTGCTTTAAGCGTGATGCATAAGTTCAAAGTATGTTTGAATGAAAGTTCAGATGAATTCCAGTTGCTGTACTAAAAGAAACAAATCCCAACAAAACGTTTTATTAAAACAAACTTTTAAAAATTAAAAACTGCAAGTGTTAGGTGGCCATCCTCTACACATTAAATAAAAAAAACATAAAAATCAAAAAAATCTGATTCAAATTAAAAAAAATCCGGTTTAAATCAAAAACATCTCATTTCTTTGTTTTTTTTAAATCATGATTTTTATCAACCCGATTTTTATCAACCCAACCCCATGCATGGGGCACACTCGACAGAAAAAGTACTCTTTTTAAATTGATTGTAAAAGTTTTTCTGAAAGGCGTTGTTTTTATATTGTGGCATGATATTGTGTGTATAGAGTTGCTTTATTGTGGGACAAAGTTTTAGCTTGTTTGGACTTTAAATAAAGTAGCAGTGGTTGAAAATGCAAAAAAAGTGTCGACTGCACTCCAGATTTCAAATAATTAACTGCAGGATAGGATGGCAGCTAACATCAGATGAAAGTTGAAACACTGAGCTTACGAACAGCAGGTCGGAGTCTAATATCTTGAACAGACTGATTTTTACTCGCCGACAAGGTACAGGGAAATAATTGATGAAAACGTTAAAGGTCCACATAATTGTGATTGAACCGTCACAATACATGTCATCACAAATAAATACCTATATCTAGAATGCATGCTATTGTTGCTAAACAGTGACTATGGCGCAATGAAGAAGACTCCAAAACTGTGCAAAAACAACAATCTACGATACTGATTTAAGGCTAAGCTGACACTGGAAACAAGGATAGGTCATATTTGTAACACCAACGGTTATCAGAGAGAAATTTGCGATGGTGTTGAAATGAAGCTTACATAAACGTTAGGTGGGATACAGCAAGCTGGTGCGTCAAAAACAGCTGCGAAAAGCGTTAATCCAATTGTTTTCACTTGCGGTCGTTGATTAGATAAAAACAAGTTTGTATTCGACTAAAAGCTGAAGAAGGTTGCGTTCCTTGAGGCAGTTTCGTTGATTTGCACTCAAATATTTCTATGGCTCATACTTCAAATCTTTTAATAACCTGAATAATTTGATACCCCGAAAATTTTGGAAATGGGTGGCATTTTCCCACTGTCCCTACTGGATACGCGCCTAGTGGGAACCGTATTCTAATTGCGGGCTACAAACCAGCGCAGGAATTGGTGAAAGAGAAAAGTTCATCTGCACACCGATACATTAATTCCAATTAACCAACGTAATTTTCAACAATCATGACAATTAAGTTCACATAGGAAATCTGCATACTGTGTCTACAGATAATCCAGTCATAATGTTCATTTTTCTCATTTATTCCCTGGTTTTATACTGGTAGGCTGGGGAAACGTTTCCAACAGTAATGTGACCATGAAATTTGCACAACTACATTACTTTTTATCACAAAATGTTTTGGGGGACAAAAAATATTATGTCTCCCATGTCACCCCAGTCCCCCCTTAAACCGGTCCCTGCTTATAACTAAGAAAAATAGATACGCTTGCAAGTTTTAATCACTGCAGAAAAATGAAAGCATGAAGCAGACAGATTCCTCAGAAGCTTGCTGCCAGGCAAAGTTTTTTGTTGTTTTCGACCCGTTGAGGCAATCTTTGCCACGGTTACTTTCCACAAATGTTGACATTTGCTTAAAGAACTATGAGACAAGAAAATGGAGAACTGACAACCTGTCCCACCAAAAAAAAAGGTTGTGTTTGGAAGAAGGAATAACTGGAAATTGGCTTCATTTTACGCTTCCAATGTGTTGTTTTTTTGTACCTAAAAAATGTTTTTTTCGGTAAAGCTACTTGTTCTGTTTGATCGAAATTAACCACTTTGACGAACTTTCCAGATTTCGCAAAACGTTGAATCGCTCGGCTTTTCTTGATCCTTCGTGAACTGTTACGCTCTGTTTAACCGCGTGGTTTCTCTCTGGCACTCGTCATCGCGTACGTGTGTAATCTCCAGAGCAAGAGTGTCAAAATGATTTAGTGCGGTGGACCATATTTACGCACTTAAATTTTACGCTGGCCAGACAATTTTGCGCATAGCAATTATTTGCAATATTAATGATATGTGTATAATTATTATGCAATCGATAATTTCATTTACTATGTTTTCAAAGCACTGCGATTCGAAGAAACTTGACATCTTTTGGCATTTACAAGCATGTTCAAATCTGGTACCAAAGATTGTGCAGTCGAAAATTTTAACGTTCAGTTGAGATGCACATGTGTCAATTGAGATCGGAATCGAGACGTGTTTAGTTCATCAAAGAGAACAGTTGTTAGTAGATATAAGTACCAGCGAACGTTGACATGGTCCTCGATGCCATTCCTTTATTTGGGGATACATTGCTCCAATGTATTAATAAAACGTTTTGATGTCAACATTTTCAAATCAATCGTTAAGAACACTATTGCACTGTAACTCAATTACTTCCATTTGATATTTTTGTGGCACCTCGTCAGCACTGACGGAAAAAGAGTTACTGAAAATAGCAAAACCAGTTTCCAGATTTTTGAAGTCAGCAAATCTTTCTTCGAATAGTCGGGAATTCTTCGAATCCTTATGGAATCTATATGACTCATAGTTTTGAACTGAAGAAGTTGTTAACATTGGTTTGGCTTAAGTATTATGTCGTAATGTCGCGTTATGACTATAAACATAAACGTAACTCTGGTGTGACATAATAATCAACGTAACTCTGTCAGACCTAATGCAAGCACAAAACTGGCAACACGGGGGCCACAAAGCGGATCATGGCGGGCCGGATTTGCGTAGCCCGCGGGCCTCCAGTTTGACACCCTTGCTCTAGAGCTAAAGTGCCTTTGTTAAGCCGCTACCATGCGTCGTTTTTCTTAGCAGTGGATGGTTTATGAAGCTCTGGGAAGGTCAGCCTTTTAACTTCGCCAATTTTAGTACTGTCGTTGCAAGTAGCCACAGTTCGTGTTTCTTTTTTTACTTGTTTTCAAGTGCCAACACTTCGCCTGTACGGTTTATTTTACATTAGCAGGACTGATGATGCGTTGAATAACGCAAAACGAGTTTCCTTGTCAAAACCAGTGATCGATTTCAGTGTCGCTAACTTTGTGACTGATAACTATGAAAAATTGTTACGATTGCAAGTTTTTGTCATCGCAGAAAAATGAAAGAAAGAATCATCGAGATTCATCAAAAGCTTGCCGACAGGCCAAAGTTTTTGTTGTCTGTTGCATAAGATTGCATTTCTAATAAGATACCATTACCCATGTTTTCCAACCAAATGAAAATGTAACTGCTTGTTTTATACTGATTCTTATGTGAGATATATACGTGATTTCATAGGAGCAGGCAAATGTTTTGGGGTGGGAAGGATCTTTGTTCTGAATTTTCCCAAAAATTTACGAAGAAAGATACAAAGAAAGACCTCCAAAAACACATTTGCGGCATTTGTTTCATATCAAAGTTCATCAAGCGCCATATTTATTAGCATTTTCAGGGATATTGTGAAGGTTTCCACACTCTTAGCCCAGATTTTCTTGGATGTTGCCCGGATTTTACGGGAATTTGCCCAGATTTTAACCAAATCAAAATATTTGGGGGTAAGCTTGCACCCTTTCACACCGACTCCAACGCCACTGCTTGATTTGAGAGATGTTTTTGAATCTTTATCTCAAACTGTTCATGCATAATGTGTTTAGCTTTAATTTTGAACTCATGTTATGTGCCTCACCTGTAGCATTGAAAATTGATAGTCATTTTAAATATAGGCTGGGCTTGATTACGTGACTGTTTGGACCGCCTTTCACCCAATCTGTGCTGTTTCTTGAACTTTCACATTTGCAATTCTTTTTTTGTTGGCTACTTGCAACACAAACATGACTTGACATGACTTATGTTGAGATTGAACTAGGCACCATCACTGAGCTTGTCTGAGGTAACAGAAAATAGAAATTGGCAATGCACTCATCAGGATGTAGAAAGAAACGAATGGAATCGCATTATTGAAAACGCTGAAGAATCACTTGACAACGATGTCTCCTAAGCCCTTTGTGTCTACGAACATCCCGGCGATTGATGATTAGTACGACAAAAGCATTCGTTGATGGGACATTCACCAATCTGAGTTAGCTAAAGAAAGCGATACGATTACAATGAAATGAAAGGAATAACGTAAATGGCTGAATTAGCCGCATGGACAAATTCAATGTATTTATGAGCAACAAATCGTTTTAGGCAAAAATGCTAATGACGGCAAACTGCTATATTCGAAAATGTCCCATCATCAAGGATAGATGGTTGCACACCACGG
>JGI24159J19872_10010904_pt1 | contig 11924 bp, 7 predicted proteins | sample Ectturendosymbi4_FD_19872 | JGI IMG/M metagenome (IMG submission 19872) | reverse complement strand
TATCAATTAATATTTTTATCTTTTGCCATTGCTAATTTTCTAAAGTTGCGTCTGTGCTTTGCGTATCGCTGCTGTTACAGCTGAGTAAGTATATAATGACTGACCCATGGTCAGCTGACTTTGATGACCTCCGGGTCTTTTCGTTGGCCATGCAAAATAAACTAGAATTGTCTGTCTGTTGTCTGTCATATTTTCAGTGTTTCACGCGTTTCCTATGTAACTAAGTGTGTTATTCGGTTACCGGCACTGGCAGCTGGGTGTGCATCAGAAAATCAACCTATGAGCAGAATGCAACTGCTTGTTGCAGGAGAACGACATTTTGAAGATTACTTTAGCGTTTATAACCTGTGGAGAGCAGGTGGTTATATAAGAACTTGGAAAATCTTTCAGGAATCTTAGTAAAAAACAAGTTTGTCAAATTCATCATTTCAGATATTCAGCGGATGTAATGCTGCTTGACTGATTAAAACAAAATCTCTCAGACTAAGCATCTCTATAAACAAGTACGCAGGCAAATAAGTGTCCTCTGCGCTGATTGGTGGGTTTTTTTCACGAGAACCTGCTGACTGACAACAAAATATGAAAATTGACTTTCGCGCACTTACTTCCAGAGAATGTCCAACTTGCGATGTTTAACTTACAGCCTCCTTTCAGAACTATGCGGTCTCTGAATATCATAATGAGCCGCGATTCTTATTCGACGTTAGCAGATATTCTCACCCACCATCAAGCCACCCTTGAGCAAGGATATGGCAAGTGGCAACCTATTTTTACCTGGAGTTAACTCTTCCTCAGGAAAATGTTCCCTCACCTTTGTTGGCCCAAACACGTGGTCTTCAATACCAAATGATATTAAGTCTTCAACCACGTTTACCTTTAAATGGAAACTAAAGAAACATCTCCTACATAATAAAAATACACAATTATGAACTTTTGCAACATTTCACTTATCCAGAACCAATTTCTGTAAATTCTAGTATTTTGTAATTCTGTGTATTTTGTGTATATATTTACTTTTCGCATTTTTTTTCCCTGCGCACATTCCATTATTTTCAGCATGAAAGCACATTCCATAGTTGTTTTTTTTGTTTTTTTCTTCTGTACCTCATTAATTTGTTTTTGTTCCTTTTTTTATATTTTGTTTGAACATATTGTTAACCACACCAAATTCTTTCAATTAAATTTGATCCACTCATCTGTGTACATAGGCATGCTCTTTCATCTGTACGTTTTCTTCACCATATTCTGTGTTTGTTTGTTTTCCTGATTGTACTTATTTCACTCAAATGTTGTTTTACAACACTTCTCAATAACTGAAAAACAGGGTTGGTTGACTAGATGACCGCCGTTGCCCTCACCAATCCTATATGACACAGCACCCCTCTTTGTTTGCACTGATCAACCATTGCGTCATTGCATTTTCATTTGCTCTGATGTTCACTATTGTGGTTGGTTTTCTCAGTGCAATGGCTTCTTGTAGTGCTCCTGTTTGTTGGCTGAGTCATATGAAACAATAAACCATTGACCATTGACCACTGACCGTAAGTTAATAACTCCAGACCTGGAAGCTAAATTCAGCACTACGAAAACGGTGTCGTCAACCTTCCCATCTTAACAACAAGGAAGCCAAACGTGAGCTGAAAGTCAACTACAACAACGAAACCCTGCCCTTCTGCTCCGAACCCAAATACCTCGGAGTAACGTTGGACAGGTCGCTCACGTATCGCCGATACCTTGAGTCACTTCGCAATAAGCTGACATCACGCGTCGCGCACTTCAGGCGGCTTGCTCGCTCCGGCTGTGGTGCTGGAGCAACAACTCTGCCAATAGCCACCCTAGCCCTGGTGCATTCAACCGCTGAGTACACCGCTCCTCCTTTCCTGCTTTTACCGAATGCTTAGACTACAGTGGTGGGACAAAGTTTCCCACGTAGAGATCCGTTACCGTGCAAACTGCCTTTCGGTGGAGGCCATAATTGCTGAGCGCCAGCTCAAATGGACAGGGCATGTCAATCGAATGTCGGAAAACCGACTGCCCCGACGCGACCTGTGCTATATGGTGAATTAAAAGAGGGCCGAAGATCTGCTGGCGGACAGTACAAACGTTTTAAGGATTGTCTGAAGGCAACACTTAAGAAGAATGCTATTCCCCCTGGCCAACTGGAAACATTAGCAGCGGATCGCAAGGGCTGGCGAGACATTTGTACTGCTGGTATTCTCTCCATGCAAGCAACGCAGGATAAAACTTAAGATGAGCGTCGTCACGGACGGCATGAACATGCTGCTCGGAACAGAGAAAACAACACGGCTTATCTGTGTCCCACCTGTGGCCGTACATGTCTATCAAACATAGGACTGTACAGCCACGAACAATCCCACCTCCAAAGATAGATGATGGATCGGATTCGTCGTTTCGACGTCCATCGAAGAGAGACAGAGGACTCCTCTCCTGTTTGGTGCCGCAGTGCTCATACCCGCCTTATTGACCCCACCATCAACGACGCCTTGCGAATTGTGACTGGATTCCTGCGTCCTACGCTAGCGGACAACCTTCCAACCTCGCAGGCATCCAACCTGCTAAGCTTCGTCGCAAAGGAGCTACATTGTCTCTAGCACGGCTGGGCCATGGAGCCTAGATACCTGCTCCACTCAGCGCTTGCCTGTCCAACGAATCCAAATGCAGGGAGCCTCAAATCAAGACATCAATTTGTACCTGCGGCACAACAACTCATCACTCTGTCTGACAACAACAACATAAGTGCGGCGCAATGGGCGGATCACCAGTGGAATGCGTAGTGGTTAGCCCCACAAGACTCCTCATTTTCATTCCCGACACCGGCACCCACCCTCTCGGAGTGACCCTCCCAAGAACAGCGTGGGTCAGGCCTAACCGCCTCCGCACCAGTGTCGGACGTTTCCATTCCTGCTTGCACAAATGGGGTATGGCTTCCTCTGCGGCCTGTGAGTGTGGCGCAGAAGAACAAACCGTCGACCATGTTGTCCTCCAATGTCCAATCCATCGACCTCCTCATGGAGTGCATGGCCTGACGTTTCTGGAAGATGAGACAATCGAATGGCTGCTCAACACTTGCTCCGAGATCTAGGGCGGCCAAGCAGTGGTTTGATGAACTGGTTAAAAAAAAGAAGAACCCACCTATGATTAGGAAGAAAACTCACAGAGATCTAATATTTTTCCAGAATATTGCAACTGCTTACAATGACAGGGTAAAGACTTTGGTAAGTTTGGTTGTATCCTAGCTTCGCTTTACTTCGAGGTGCACTGTAAATTTAGACAAACCTTAAAAATTGAAGCAATATATAAAAGATAAAATACAACTTTTTCTATATTTTTGTCGTGGGGAACCATCTATCGTATACATATCAACGTGAAAAACTGGGTTTGGAAAAGTTTGAAAAGTCTTTTTCATAGGATCCTAATACTTTGTACTGCTAATATGCTGTTTCGCTATTTCCTAATAGAACTCAAACGGAAGTGTAAGCGACTGATTATTACATAACTGTCAGCGTCACGGACTAAATGCAACGCCATTTCTTGAATTGTGTTGTATCGAGGTTGTGACATGTCTCGATGATGTATAAGCCTATACGTGGTGTGGAGTTGATTTCCACATTTGTAAACTAACGTCTTTGTTTCACGTGGCGTCGTTGCAAATATTTGCTTCTTCTCCGGTCTGCGGCTTCTCGGCCGCCATGCTTAACATTTTAAGGAAAATGAACGATCATCATAGAAATAAATTAATACTTTCATTATGAGCAACATCTGTGAGTTTTTCAAAACTAAAACCCAAATTCCACGCCTAAAATATGTTTACTTAGGCTTGAGCAGAGCGGAGTTTTAATCATCTAACTTTCGCTTTCAATCTGTTTAGAACTGCAAGGCGAATCTCTCAAATTACTGGAAAATCCATCAACCGAGAGATGCATAAATGCAATGCTATGCACTGCTAGATTTAGCCAGTCTGGGTGTCCAGCTGATGCTGGTTGAGAGTTTATTCGCATTTTAATTAACATTCTTTTGAAACAACAGCAAAGATAACTTGATTAACGCTACTTTTGAGGTTTTTCAACAAACATTTGCGAAACATGTACCAAACGCTTGTGCATGTTGGTTATCAAGAATTTAAACGAGTGGTCAGCGGGAAAGTTGATAAAATCAGCTATAGGTCGTCAGACTAACAACATTTACAATTCCTATTAAAAACGTAGGTAAATATCAGTGCCTAAAAATAGGTATGAACTTAAATAAAAACACTGGATAGGAATCTGGAATTTTATAATCTGGCGTTCACTGAAACAGAGAAAACAAGAGTTGGTGAGTTTATTGTGCGTGAATAGAATTCGGAGATTAACTTATGATAGTGGTTCAGTAATGCACTGCGATTTCATCACACACAACAGCTTCTATGACAAAATAATGAAAATAAAATCATGCACGGAATCGAACTTAACGCGACATTTCATCATAAAGCATGGGGGGACATGACTTGATAAATATGTTTGCTGTTGAAAAAAGCATTAAATAAATTTACTTTAGGTTAAACAACAGAAAAATACGCCGAAAGTTGTGTAATTTAATCATGAAATAATAGCAGGTGTGGCTTGCTCGGTTTTTCNCAAGTACAGTAATTACAATGAAAAANCGTATAGAAATATTAGTACAATTATTTCTCTCGCTTTAGTAATGTGTTTTTTCTTGACTTCTCTGAAAAAATGTAGTTGCTTCGATGCAAGATAGTCACTGTGAGCAACAGAATCTGGTGAAATATAAAATAATTCTTAAATCAGTTTTTGACGCATTCCCTGCAAAATGAAGGCGAACGCAAAGCAAATATATTCGTACCTAAGAGTTAAAAACCATAAAAAGTTGCATTCGTCCACTTTTCCGAATTTTTAGAAATGTAACTTTGAATGCTGTAGTCTTCAATGCTTAAGTTGAACATTGGTTTAGAAAAGTACAGATGAGCATATTCTTCATGCTGCTCAAAGAACATTGCACAATTTCAACCGTGTCACGCGTGGTTCCAACACTGTCGTGGAGAGTAATCAACAATGAAAAATCATAAACTCAAAAGGAAAGTTTTTTTTTTAAATATGCCAGAGGATCTCAGAAAAAGCGTAGTGGGTTGTTGATAACAAATGCATTAAATCTGAATTTTTCACAAAGTTATTAACAGAAAAATTCACAAAAGCTCTGGCAAAACAGGCAAAGTTACAAAACTGAAACGAGTAACAAACTCAACCACATTAGTAAAATAAGCCGCACAAAAGTCACAGGCAGGAGACACATGGGAGCAGAGCCTCTGCATTCAGAAGACATGATGGCCAGGTGTTCCGCCAAACGACCACGACAAGATGTTGCCACCTGCCGGTGCTGTATCAAACTACTCATCGTAATGTTTATATTTGAAGATACGGGTTGCGCTTGATACTAAACGTATTTGATAAATTATAAAGTGGTTTCCAACCTTTATCTGATTGCAGTCATTCAACTCCAAAATTGCTTAGTTTAAGTAAATGTTGAAAACCTGACTTCATGAGAAAAACTTCATGCTATAGATTTGAAATCAATGAACTGAAATAATCCTAGCAGTGCAATTGTTACCTTGCAGGACGGGTGGAATGTTAAAAACAGCGTGGGAACGCAGCCCCAAAATAGACATTTTCAGTAATTAGACAATTATGCTAGGGCGCTACGCAAGCGATAGCTTTTCATTTATTCATTTGTGCAACGTCTGCATCTACACAAAGGAAATATGAGTAAAAACATACATCTTCAAGTCAGGTTACTGTGAAACAAGTGTGAGAACGCGTTCTCGCCCAACTGCACCCCTGCCTTGCCCAAAATATTGTTGACTGGGCCTAATATGTAAGAGGAGGCGATAACTTGCGGAATCCTGGTTCACCTTTCGCGGGCTCCAGGTTGGGAACCACTGGATTGGGTCTCCGTAACGTTATTTGTTGCATGTTGCTCAAACAAATATGTGCTTGCAATAAGGTGCCACGTGTCAGTGTCGTCACGTTGTGGGCTCTCAAAGGGAGAAACGTCTGTTGTGAAATTTCAGTCATTTCGTGCAAAACATGTTATTACGGTTTTTACGAACAGCGGTAAAAAGTGTAAATTTCCCGAATCACGTATGTCAACACCTACAAATGGTGCTCGGGTCAAAAAGTTTCTTAATTTCCATAAAACGTGCACTGCTCACGCTACATGTTCATGATGTTTTATGTTTACAACTTCTAATATGCCTTGTGTTTGCCTCAGTCAAATTATCTCGAGTAAGATGATGGTGATGATCATTTTTCTTAGGCTTGTTTGCTTCCAGCATCACCAACTATTAAATTTAAATTTTCCTGCATTTAATCTGATTGGATAAAGCATCTGGATGATTTGCTCTAGTTTCATAGCATACCGTAAATAAGTAGTTGGTTAGTATTTAGCACTAATCATTTGCCCTGACAGTACTATCACTGCGATGTTGATATTTATTATGTTTACTTCTTAGACGGGACCTCTTGTACGTCTAAGGTCTATAAGTGAGTCAGACGATGAATGTGACCATGAGGCATCAACGGATTGCTTTGATTTTTTTCATACATTGCTCTTGTATTTGTTTCTGCCACAGCATTTCCAGAGTAACTTGCCAGTGAATAATCAATGGGCATTGATTTTTCAATGTTCATAGCAGGGCAAGAGGAGAAGTAGTCAAGCTCCTGCGCGGAGGAGTAAGCTATAGGCATTATAAACTGAGTGGAGAAGTTCGTTTGATTTTTGCATGCAAAAGGTTGCACTGGGTGCAAAGGCACATCATGTGTTCTTTCTTTTTGCGCGAATTCACTCAACCTTGGAAACTGTCCGGTATCGCAGTTAATTGGGGAACTCCCAATACATTCAGGCTGACTTGTCTGGCGACAGAACTGGTGACGTGGCAACACACCGTTCACCTCCTGCGCAGATCTCGCGCGTGCTAGTTTGTCGTGATGTCTGTAGCTCTGCACACGCGTTTCAGCAATCCTGTGTGTGTCTTCTGAAAAATGCTTGTACTCTTGATAGTCATTGATGGTCTGATGACCTGCTATCCGACCATACGCATAGAAAGCATTGGTAGATGGAGTCATGCGTGATGAACTTATTGTTTCTCCAGAAACAGTAGCATCAAATGACTCTCCTGAAAAGCCGTTGATATTGACGGTTGATCGATCTTTAGTTGGAGATCCAATTAAAGATGGCGTTGCATTTCTTTCTGCTCCCAACTGTGTTCCAGGGCTGGATGTGTTGCTAGCGACAGATGACGGTGAATGTGATGTTGGCAGAGCTGCCGCATGGTGGTGCATTGTTCTTACTGAGTGGTGGACAGGCTTGGGAGGTGATGGTATGAAGGGTGTGATTCTTCGGTTTGGAGAAAGTACTGTAAAAAATATTTACAACTAATCAGTTAACCATCAGATTAGTGCTAACAGTGAGTAAGAGAATCACTTTGTTTCAGACAGAAATCCGGTTTTTATCAAAATGTTTTCTAATGGTTTTTCTGTTCTTGTAAACTGTTGGCGTGCCCGGCGTGCAACCAACAATAGAACGTAGAATCACATCAAAACAAATAAATTCTGCGACAGAAGTTTCGTATTGAAGCAAATACTAGCTTTACTATCTCACCAGAGTTGCAGCCGTGCTATTGTGAAGCAAACAAACATGCTGACAAATAAATGTCTAGATGAAGTACTGGTACACAAGCCTCAGGCAACTGCAGCCTTACCTTTTGTTCTGGTTTCACGTGAATTTGTGTTGTGTCTTATATTGATCATATTAACGTAAGGATCACTCACACCAACGATGCTGCATTCGTTCACTGCCTCAGTGCGGCACGGCGGCTGGAGGTTTTTGCGATTCACGTTGTCTGCAATCGAGAAAAATACAGGATTTGCTTTGCGACAATGAAGCAAACGTTACAGATACCACTGTTTGGAAAGCCAAGCTGAATGCCGACTTGTTTCACCTTGGGTTATTTGAATCCATAAGAAGATATAAACATGTGACTTTTAGTGTGACTAAGCATGCTTTTTCATAATGCTAAGGTGAGGTTGGACTGAAATTATTTTGCGTGATTATCTTCGGAATCGATCCCTAGTACAACGTTCCTTAAAAAGCCATTCGTTAGCTTGATATTCCTTCTGTTTCTCACTCCACACAAAATCTAATACCCTCCTGCCCATGACTGCGAGCTACCTGCTGTTCAGAATTATAAATAAGCGATTTCCACGCTTCACTGCCATCCCATTACAATTTGTCGTGAACAAATTGAAGAAGTTGCACGAATTCAGTATTCCAGTGATGCCTGCCTGTCATTTAATCTGAAAGCTTGAGCGGAGCTCAGCTGTTGTTCTTGTCGTTCAATCGGTTTTCTTCAAATGCTTTGTTTAACCTTTGAACAGCACATCATGGATGAGCCTGTAATGGCAACCAGTTTTCTTGAATGGAAGTTGCCATTTGTTTGTCTTTCAAATTGTGTGTTATTCGAAAATGAGTAAAGAACTGTCGAGAAAAATTGAGTAGAATCTATGACGACAGAACTTACAACCCAGTCGCGATAACATGAGGGTTCTTAGAAATAAAAACATGTCGCATCAAAAGTGCACGACGAGACAATCAGGCGTGTGGGACTGGTTGCTAAAGGTACACCTGTACTCTAATTCAAGTGTCAAACCTTTGCTTCAGAATTCACTCCTATCAATTACAGTAGATACACAAGGAAAGCGGCATTGTAATAAAGTAAACATAAAACGTCGCAAAACATTTAGCGCCCTCAAAAATTTTGTGAAATCTAATCCCTAGACAAAAAAAGAATAATTTTCCCATCAGTGTCATTTAATCGAATCTTCATTTTTTTAAACACTAAGAACCAATTACTCCACAGCGGGATGGAGATTTTTCAGCACAGTTCCTTGTGTGGATTCGTGCCTCACAAATGACATGATCCTTTTCCGAATTTTGAGAACTTGCCGAAATACGATCATAAAGCTTAAACTTCATCTGTTTTTAATTGCCACTTTGCAGAAGAAAGCAGAGATCAATAAATCCAAGAAAATTGCGCTAAACATCAAGCTGAGTGTAATAAATTTTCCTTTTACATGACCTTAGTGTGACCCAATAACCAACTTGTTATTCTATGTCCATTGAATCTTCTTACATTTCAAGAGCAGCATTTAGCTGCAGCTTTGAGGCTCCTGGGTAACGACAGCTTACGTGTTTGCGATATTTAAAGTTGCCTCGACAGAGCTCGTTTAGACATCAGTGCTACATACCTTGGAATACCATGACTGGATACTGCTGATGTCTTGCTTGGTACATATGCTGGTGGTTTTGTTGGCCTGCACTCCCCGCACCTCGATCGATTCCAGGTGCATCTCCAGGTCGGTTCAATGCCATCTGTTTCTGCTCTTTTTTGAACTTCATGCGACGATTTTGAAACCATATCTTTATTTGCCTGAGATTGTAAACAATGTTTTAATAACGCATGCCCTCCAGGTATGGAAGGAAATACAAACCTGAAATTGCCGGTCAGCACAGACATTAAAATGCGTTTTGCCATCACTTTCAAGTCTATTGAAACAAATATCATTGAGCATTTCTTACTGCAGAAGATTTATTTCTATAGAGTATAGAGGTTTGTTTTAATATCGTAAGCATTTGCTGGAGTGGTACAAAATATTTTCATGATGCTTTGGCAGAAGTGTTGTTGGGTTTCACATATCCTCATAAAGATTAGTGGTGCAATTCCGTAGCACCCAAAGTCATATAATTTTCATAAATGCACAACTGGCAGAAACAGAGTTTTTTAATTTTGGACAAGTCTGAAAACGCATCAAAGCTTTTAACTACAATTCCCTTACTGTTAATAAGTTAGCAATTGTGAAGTGAGAAAGCAACACAGGGAACGCCAACGAGTTGTAATGAACGTGGTTTGGCAAGAATCGAATTTTAAGTCTTCTGGCAATAAATGAAATTGTTCTGTTTGCTCACACATGAAAAAATTGGAATGAAACCTTATTTTTAGTAAATAAAGCAAAGCAAACACTGAAACTTTCTCTAGCCTACTCCAGAGCAACTAAACCGCAAAGTGCCTCCAGCCTTGTAAAAGCATCAACTGATCAAATTGTTTGCTAAGGTAAATTGGGAATATCTTTAAGTATGCAGCATATTAGTTTTTAAGACTGCAAGCAAAATTTAATGTGCAGATTAAGGCAGTAATTGGCACAGCGCTGTTGGAAGATGCGTTGCACTTTTGTCTCGGCGGCAGGTGTGCTTGATTGTGAATTTAAAGTTCAAGTTGCTTTCTCTTGGGCTGAAGGTGTCTTTATTCGGTCAAATCAGATGACATCAATACGATTTCCTATGTCCTGAGGCCTCTGACCATCAGGTGTAATGCAAGCATAGTGAGTAGAAAAACAATTTGGTTGTTAAAATGTACATGGGACGCAAGTGCGGACGCAGCTTTAATCCCTGACGTTAAAAACGTCTTATTCAGGTTTGTTAAAAATTTCAGCAAAGCAAAACTTGTGAATTTCAGTTAGTACTTGGCCTTATCTTTTGGGCTTTCTTGCGTATGGTCGTTTTCGCAAACTGGAACAAACAGAAACATCTTACAAGCGATCCAAATCTGCTGAANCACTTGTCTCGACATANTGACTTCAAGCAGCAACGGCTTAAGAGGTAAAAGGGTCGGAATTACATCTCGAGTTGGTAGCGCTTCGAATTAAAAAACTTCATTACATTTATATTCATCGACCTTGCTATTTAACTTTAAGTAGAGTAAATTATTCTTGGTGGCAATATAGAAATTCTCTGTAGCTGTTGATACATTATATTTTCCTCTACCATGTTGCCATAAACTTGAAAATTGATAATTTGGTACTTGAAACATGGTTCTTAATAACCCAACAGAAAAAATGCCACTAGGCTGTGCAAATACATTGACAGAAGCTACTTGGCTCAGTACTCTGAGCATCTGCCTCACAGTTCTAAGGTTTAGTTTAGAGTTACCTTTGCAATCCAGCTGTTGCTGTTAGCAAGGAACCTCGCACCTCGCTGAGGCATGCCTAAAACTGCTTCCTTCTCTGAAGACATATATGTGAAATGTACCATGCTTTTTACATTATGACTGCGCCATGGGTCTCACAACATTGTTCAACTGCACATATGCTCATATGCAATAAACAGTATGGCAAAATGTTTTCATCCAAATAACGTAGCTAAGATTGAAAACAAAAGCTTTCCGTGCTTTCCTGGCATGGACTCTACCAATATGAAGTAGGTACCCTACAGCATACACTATCCCCACATTGCATAAATAATGAAGCACATAAATGAAATGCCATAATTACAACGTTTTTGCCCAAACTTTCAAGTGAGTCAGTTAATCATCAACTCTCACAAAATTAAGCACGACGTTACCAGAAACTGTTGTTGATTTTATATATATTTAATGTGTTTTCTATGACATAATAAACTTTCATTTATACACTCAGTAACAAAAACTTATAATGTCATTAATATTGTTAAAAAATGTCGAAACGTCCGCGTCCTAAGTTTATGCAATTTTGCCCGAATTTTCAACAAATTAAAATTTTTGGTGATGTGTTTGGCCCCCTGTACCCCAGCTCATATACCTCCGGTTAACACTTCATTGCAAGTACTGTGCTGAAGTGCAGTAAATCATTTTGAAGTGCAATTAATCACATTACTGGTGAAGGGTGCGTATTATTGCACTGGTCTGAAGTATGTAAGTGGTTATATACTGGAACACTTATTAGAGGAATCCTGTGCAAGGTAATTCGGTTTTAACATTATATACAGCGTGTCCATAAAGTCCTGCACACATTAAAAATTTTTATATCGCAAAAACCACATAA
>JGI24159J19872_10010903_pt1 | contig 11926 bp, 8 predicted proteins | sample Ectturendosymbi4_FD_19872 | JGI IMG/M metagenome (IMG submission 19872) | reverse complement strand
AGAATGTGTGTGTTTGTGCACTATGGACTTCGTGTCTGCGGGCATTATTATTATACATATTAAAAAATACATTATTATTATATATGTGACCGTTTGCGAAAAAGTTGTGCCACGGTTGAATAAGCACGATGACGTCATCGAATGAAATTCCATGAAAATTGCCCCCCTCCCCGAAAAGAAGAGCTGGTTGCGCCCCTGCACTCGACTGCAAGATTATAACTTATAGCGTGATATTCTTTGCAAGATCCATCCGTCAAAATTACACAGGTGTGACTGAATCAAATCAATCTAAAAGGTTTGCGAAAATGACAAACGTGTGCGGTTGTAATTGGGCATTTTTCGGATATCGACAGACCGCAACAAGGAACAACGTTGCTAATCCGGCTTGACAACCAGTTACAAGATCCGTGGTTCAATCTTGATATTGTAAGCGATAAGCTGGCTGCGAATATTTTGAACCTATACAAAGCGGGAAAATGTGGTACGGGAACAACACTGTGCATTTTTATGCCAATCTAACATTTTTCTCTTGCCTACGGACAAGACCTCCTCTCGACTTTCAATATCCAGCCTGGTTTCTTAAAATTATCCCAAATTTTCTCATTTGACATAATTTTCATAACCGATAGACTATTTGTGCAATGTCTGTGTAGAGAAAATTGTTTTCTCTTTGACCATTTTTGAAACAGTTGAGCAATGTGGTTTCTGACAATTTGTATCAATGAACAAGTAAATGGACGTCACTGGAACATTACCACTAACAATGATTTTGTCCACTGTTCATGATTATTTTTCCAAAAAGCGTGTTGTTGGGTTAATCCATTTATATGATCCACCTCTTGCAAAAGGCAAAAGGACCTCTTGCAAAAGGGTGTACTACCAAATCAACCTAAGTTTCGTAGGACAAACATCTTGAGGTGTGTCCTGTACAACGCTACAGTACGCTGTGGTAGCAGCGTTTGTCAAAGACACGTTGCCTTACGGTCGAACTTCTGGTCACCACCCGAGGTGGCAGCGCGACGTTTTAAGCTGCATCAACTTTTTTAAGCAGCACTGTAATAAAGAAAACTAACTTCGTTACGACTGAGCAAACAAGAGAATGAGCACCAGCCTAAAACCATAATGGACAGCTCTCAGTTCAATTGACAGGTGCGGTGATAACTGCCATTGATCATAGAGCCGATACAGGTGTTCGCCCCGCACAATTACGCTCATACAAAAACACAATTTTGAACCAGCGCACAGTTTTGCAGTCTCGAAACAACAACCGTGTTTGTCAGTGAAGAAAACATTCCGAGTTTCTGAAAAAAAACGTTTCCTGCCCGTGATCTGGCTTGCCTCGCCTTTTTTCGCTGCTGTACTATTCGACGTGACGGTGGAGCTGGTAGCTGTTTGAAAGTTGATTGACTTAGAGTTAGACGTTTTCTGACCCGATTGCAACAGTCGTTAAAACAGCGTCACTCGAATTCCTCAAGCTGCGCTTTCACTTATCTACTAAAATTCAAGGAAAGCAACTAGCTCTGTCTCAAAAACAAAACCAGGGTTCATTTAATTTTATGAAAAGGATATAAATCCGTTGGAGCTGATGAAATGAAGAGTGGAGAGACACTCATTGGACGGAAAGATCCTAATTTTACCTCCCTGGAGGGTAGCATGCTCACCTTTGTCCCTGACGGTAAAAGTTTTATTTTCATGTATTGTGCGTAGGGTTTTAAGACCGGATTCACATATATCCGTTATCTGTTCAAGACTCAGCGCTTTGGACACAATAATCAGGAGATGCGCTGGTCTTTATTTAAATATTCGTGCAGTGCCGAAAGTANTTTAGTGACATGTCGCTGGTGNTAAGACGAGCTTATGTCGCAAAGGAGGATATTATTTAGTTCAACGTCATAATTCAAACATGATCGTTTTCATAGCATAGGCCTAGAAAACACGTTTCAAAACTTTGTTTTTTACAGGGGTACCATTTCAAAGTAAAGTGCCTTGCGGCTGTGGCTTATGGCTCTGGTCAAGCAGCAGTGGTAACCAGACTCTTGAGAAGCGATGTGTTTGCAAGTAAAGATCTTTTTAATTAGCGCAAGCTGTCGCCACATATTGAGCGGCGATTGGTGTCCTGTAAATACTATGATATTAAAATCACATATTCCCCATAAGCTGGTATCGCTTTGTCGGTTTACAGCAGTTCAATAGATGCGTCCACAAGAAAACTATTACAGGCAACGTAAATTAGACAATGAACTTGAAACGCAATGTTAGTTGAAAGTTTACATTCTTATAAAACAGACGTTAGCTGAAAATATACAGTTTTGGACTCAAATATAGACAACGGAGTTACGAAATATAGACACCAAATATAGACAACGATTCAATTCAAATTAGAAACATTGACCAACGGCAATTGTGCTTTTCGAAAAGAAGACAGCGAGCGTGTTAGAGGAGTTAATTGCAATTACTAAAGATAAAATAGCAAGAGGAAAAATCTGTCGTGATGCTGAACAAATTTTTTTTGTTTAAAAACACTTCGATTAGTTCAGAGAAAACTTTTTTGCAGTGGATCTTTCGACACATAATGAATCCAATCCCTTTATTCAAAAGCATGTGTGCTCTGCTCTTTTTGAAAGGATTCGATTATCTCATCATCCGGAACCGTCGGGCCATGCGCTCCACGGGGAGGTCGATGGATTGGATAGTGAAGGACAACATGGTCAACGGTCTGTTCTTCTGCACCACACTCACAAGCAGCAGAAGTGGGCTTACCCCATTTATGTAAGCAGGAGCAGAAATATCCGACACCAGTGCGGAGACGGTTAAGCTGGACCCACGCTGTTCTTGGCAGGGACATTCCAAAAGGATAGTTGCTGATGTCCGGGATGTAAGTACGGAGTCTCGTAGAGCTCTCCAACCACTCCGTATTCCATTAGTGATCCGCCCTGATCGCCGTACTTCTTTTGTCAGCAGATGAACTGATGAGCTGTTGTGCGGCGGGTACAAATGGATGTTACGATTTGAGATGCCGTGCGTTCACACCCGGTGAACGAGTGAGAGCTGAGTGGAGAAGACGTCCAGGCCCCATGGCACGCCGTGCAGAAGGCAACGTGACTCCTTTGTGACGAAGCTCAGCAGGTTGGCTGCCCGCGAGGATGGGAAGATTGTTCTCTGGTGTAGGACGCAGGCATCTAGTCACAATTCGCAAGGTGTCGTTGATGACAGGATCAATGAGAGTGCAGTACTCTGTTGAATGGATCATGGCTAAGTTGGCTCTTCGCAACGTTGTTGCCCCAGCATCCCAGCCCGAGCCTGCAAGCCGCCTCAACTTAAGAGTGCGACACGTGATGTCAGATTTTTGCGAAGTGACTCGAGGTGACGGCGATACGTGAGCGTCCTGTCCAACGTTACTCCGAGGTATTTGGGTTCGGAGCAGTGAGGCAGGGTTTCGTAGTTGAAGTTGACTTTCAGACCACGTTTAGCTTCCTTGTTGTTGAGGTGGAAGACTACCGACACCGTTTTTGTAGTGCTGAGCTTTATCTTCCAGATCTGGATGTATTTACCTATAGCCACATGTCTTTACTGAACACTCCTTCCACTATTCTTGAATTGCAAAAAATCCAACTTAATAATTATTTCCGTGGATTTTAATAAAATGCGAAAATGTAGAATCTATACCACTAGATGCGTTCACCATAAATTAATTTCATCTTCATTAGCACATTTAAAAAATTTGATCATGGAGTACTGTGCAAAGAGACAAGCAAGTTTTTAGAAATATTTACGCAACTTAAAATCCGTTTCTAGATTTTCCATAAAAAAACAAACAGAAGTACAACTAGGTGTTTCATTAATATGAAGTAATGCAACTAGTTTATTTCTAACCATCATCACAAAGGCTATGTTTTAGGAGACTCAACCTTGCTACGTATTTTCGTTGCGTTCCAAGGGCAACACCTGCAAAGCTGACTTTTCGCTATCTTATAGACAATCGAGGATGCAAAAGTAGCAAGCTTTGCCGAACAGCGTGTAGATAAACTACTTCTTCCAGAACATGCAAACACTTTTTTCGATCGAGGAACAAAATTACAGGTGCAACAGAGTTTGTCTCATTCTACAGAGCAAGTGCTGAGTCGCACAGTATGACGTTTGAGGGGAGGTCAAGTGTTGTTTGGCTGCTTTATCAAAACCCTGGTTTTTACTCATGGTGTGCTGATGTACTTAAGAAACCCAAATTGTTTAAAGCAATGAATGCTTAAGAAAACAGAGTATTTTTCTCGTTTGTATTTTGATTTTGGAACACAGATAGCGCTAAAATCATTGCAAGCTTTGAAGTCACGTTTATAAATCTTTTCTTGGATAATAGGTCATGTTTCAATGGCAATCTTTGTGATTATTCGCTCTTCTTCAAGATGACTTTTCTCAAATGTTGAAAGTTGCATGATGGTAGACCTTGTCTCTTATGATATAGAAACGTGCCTGTGTGAACCTATTGCTGTACGGGAAGATCAAAGAGAAAAATCACTTGTGAAACATTTGTATATGTTGTGAACCATATAGGCGCCGAGTTCAGGAGTGCCGGCGTGCGCCGCACTCCCGCTTATTTTTAATTTTTTATTGAGCAGTTCTTTGTTAACAAGCACTGTTCTAAGATATTATTCTGAAATTTATTGAAACGTTTTTGGATAAATATGGAATTAAGACTTAAAAATCGCAGCGCAGCTTGAATCAGTTCTCTAAGTTGTACTGCAAAGAGAAGCAACATTCCCGCTGTACGTGACTTTTACAAAGACGATGTAAACGAGGAACAGTTGCACAATAAATCCGATAATTTTTGGCAAGCAATGATTTAAAGTAAAACAGTCCCACTCCAAACGCTGTTTTAAAAGTGTTTGAGGAAAACCGAACTTTAATTAATTCATTTCTGAGTCGTGTTTCCTGCGCATATATATCGCATTGCCCTGCACTACCTCTGAGGTAGAGCGTACCTTTAGTGCACTTCGTCGCATTTAAAATTGTCTCCGATCGACCATGACTGAACGTAGGTTGAATTCTTGTTGATCACTAAATATTCATTCCACTGTGACAGACGATCTTAATTTTGAAAGATAGATGGATGTTTAGAATGACAGGGCTGCAGTTAGCATAAATACTTTTAAGTAGTTGTGTGTTTTCAACTTTTCATGATTCCAATTTAATCTGTTGTGAATGTGTTCTAAAAGTTTTGAAAAAATTATGAATGATCGAATAACTGTGAGTCGCCTGTAAAATTGACATAAGTGTGGGAGACTCTTTGGGATATTTCAACCGATATTATTTCACCAATTTAAGCAGGTTTTGACGTCATATTATGTGACGTCATGGATTTCGCACACCAGTACAAATTTCAAACTCGGAGCCTATGTCCTGAGCACAAGCACAGTAATTTTACTAAATCCGGCGCTATGCTCTTTTCAGTTTAACTCTCACTCCCAAGCACAAAGATAATTTTTTTGATGTTGATAGGTAATGGTTTCGTTAAAAAAATGTTTGATTTTGATAGGAAATAGCCTGCGAGAACTGTCTAAGTCTTTGGACTGTTCTGCCCAGGACACACATCCCATTTATGCAGGCACATAGACGAAGGACGTAGTTCGCATGCAGACCATAGTTTCGGTCCGAGACAGTAGGTAGACAAGTAAAGCAATTTCAGTTTTTTGCAGACACTGGACATTTGGGCCACAAGAAGCACCAACTAAACTTGCATCGAAAAATGCAAAGCGATTTAGCACAGATTACTGTGAGGCTCGTCTTTACAAAAGACTTCATTTCAGTGCTACNTGCATAGGTTGCCTCTGGCTGAATCGTTTCTCTNCGGTTTGTAGGTTCACGGCATGATTTCTGCCAACAGCGTGATTTCAAGACATTCAAATTGCTTGTTGGCAGGTTTAAATGCGTACAAAGCAGCATCTTTATAAGGTGATATCGAGAGAGTAGTGCTTACTGGTCAAATAATTAAAACTTTAGCTTCAAACGGCCATGTGAAAAATTACATTGGTTCGGTATACGAATTGTTGAGCTGTTAACAATTGTCCTTTGCCACGAATGTTATGTGCGCTGCTACGGAAAATGATAAAATGTGACGAAATTGTGAAAATACAAGAATTGCTATTGACTTTTTGTGTCGGCGCTACGTAAGCGTCTTGAAAAAAAAGACTTAAAGAAAACCTAAGAAGCTTTAAATTTTTCACAGGTTTGTTTGAACGATATTTTAACCGTAAGATTAAACACTTCACAAATGTTAAGAATAACATTGTGGAAAAGTGTTTCTTAGTATTGGCGGATTTCTACTGGTTAACCCAGTCTACATCCCATTGCTTCTCATATTTAATTCACGGCTGATTCAATGTGATGAATGCCCTCAACTTAACGCGCAAATATCCAAGCCCTTGATGTGCTTTTAAAACCTTTGAACAATGGACAATTTACCGTTTATACGCGAATCGAATAAAAGTATAATTTTGGGTAAACCTTACTTAATTTCCACTTTTTGAGGAATCGGGCTTTCTGAAACTGGTAGCTCGTCTTAAGTTTTGAAAAATATTCTGTGTCCCCTTGTAACACAGGGTAAACTGCTTTAAGGTCTAACCACATAAAATTATATGCAGGTTTTCTCCTTGATTTTCATCTTGCAACTCGCAAGCAATTATTAGTTTTACTAAGCTAAAGCAAAACGTTTGCTTAATAACCAAATCGACATTTTTCTGACATCAGCCTTTTTTACACCACCCAAAACCTTTTACACCAACCAAAACATGGCTGGGTTGCTTTGCTCACTTCAGAGGCGTTTTACGTTTTCAAAGTAGGTGTGAGGTCTATACTCGGGCCAAACGCAACAATTTATTTTTAAAATGCCTTCTTGTATTTAAGCCACAGCCTGCTTATTTATGTAAAAGCATAGCTGAGCTTATACTTAAATATAGAAATTTTATAAAATATTTCTAAAACACAATCAAAAGACTTTTTAATGCCATTACGAGGTATAACTCTTTTCCACCAATCCTTCTCAATTGTTTCGAAAACGACAAGCAACGCGACTTTCTCTGCTTTTGCCTCCAGTTTATTGGGATAATCAACAAAACCTTCCCTAACGACGGTATTTACGCATGGACTCGGTTGGCAAAAGTGAAAATAAAGATAGTTGTTCAGGACATTCTCCTGATGCATTAGCTTTAAGAGCTGCATTGCAGATTTCCGCTGATGATTAGCTGCTTCCTTCAAAAAAGGTTTAGGTCGACCAGTCACTATGATAGCTTGTGTTAATCCGTCGCCTTCTATCCAGTGCTTGTGACTATCATACGTCGCTTTTGCTCCATGCACATGTAACTGCTCTGGACCATTGCTGAAAAAGAATGTTTTTCTGTAAAGGAACACAAACATTGTTGTTTTTGAAACACCTTTATTTGCAAACAATTGTTCACTGCTGTAGATCATGTGTTTCAGAGTCCCCACCCCTCCGACCACTTTCATGTTAAAAACCTCCTCAAAAGCAGGAAAAATTGTCTTTACTTCTCCACATGATGTGTTCATCGCCGCCGCGAAACTGATCGCATGATACCTGTTTGAGAAAGTGGTCTGCACAGAAGTGCATTAGAAATTCGTATCTATCGTAATGGATGCACGTTGAGCGCAGAGCAAAGCAAATATTTGTCAAATATTTTGCTAATAAAAAGAAGAGCGTCAACAAGAATGCTTATATAACATTGTTTTCTTCCCAGCAAAGGAAGAAAGTGTGCATATGCTTTTCTTAACTGCAGCATTCTTACTCAAAAATGAATTTATAGATAGTATGTTTACTAAATTTTCCTTGTATATAAACTGATAGTTTGACGTTTTTGTTTTTCCATTTTCGGTCAGGACTTCCCAGATAAACTGGATATTTTTCTACGGCAGGATGTTCATGTTGATTTTTATGATTTAAGAAGATATCAGTGGACAAAACGTCATTAAATTTATCAAAATATGAGTGGTTTTGCGTTAAAGCGAAGATAATAAAATCTACGTGCAAAACGTGAATAAAGGGGACAAAGACAAAAAAGTTATGTAAACAACTTTTTTACTTGTGGTAAAAACACTGTACTTTTCTTAAAGACCAAGAGCAAAGAGCTACGTGATGCAAACCGTCGCCAAATTGATTGTAACATCTCTTGTTGTATAAAGAAAACTGCCACTAAAACGGCACCTAATCTTACCAGTTCACTTTCAAAGATCTGTGTTTCGGTTCAGAGCGTTGCCATGAAAATTATCTAAAATACGATAAGGCTGCTATACTCTGGATCTACATTGCAGAATAGTGATTCGTACATGCGGATTATAAGTATCCTAGCTATCAGAGTAACTAACCTGTTTGTCACGTGCTGGATTTTTATCAGAGCAAAAAATTGATATAAAATTTTGTGGTGTTCGCACCACATATTGCACGTCAATAAAAGAAAAAGTTTTGTTGAATTCTAGTGATCAGATCTGCCATGGCCTATTGGACTTGCACACAAGGTGAACGCGGCTTAGGAATAAGTAGTCATTAAAAAAATCGCAAACGGTGAAAGGAGTCTTGATGCAGACGAGAATTTATCAATTTTATGCTTTTTTTCTGCAGAATAAATCGAAATCGAACCAGTTTGCCTTCAGTGAATGTTAGAGCATAATACGGTGCTATTATGAAGCCGACTGTTAAACAGCGTGTTCAACTTCCAGTTGTGTTTACTGCAGTGGTGATTTCTTTACAAGCGGTCCGTGTCGTGGATGGTGTTTGCAGTAAGTACAAAACGCCGAAAAACTCAATTGTTAATACTGTATTGCATTTCAATAATATTTTTAAATTTCTCTCAAGTTTGTAAAGACTTTTAAATGCTTTTTCCGCTACTTAACCACTTACTCAACAAAGCAACATACATGTGTTTTTAATCTGATGTCACCCACCAGAAACAAAAAGGGGAAAGCCTGATTACTTCACTTCTCATCTAAGTGTAAATAAAACTGACAAATTCGTTTTGCTTTCATTATTCAGTCAAAACTCCATTGAAGCAGTTCTGTCAGATGTGATCTTAAGTCGGTCACTTTTGAGCAAATGTTTCGCAAAATTGTCAAAAATTTAAAAACAAATGCATTTCTATTTCCTAGGCCAAATCTTACAGCCGTCACCTTTTGTCAACGAAAGGCCAAAATACATTCGAATTTCGAACTGAATATTTTCAAAACCTTGAAGCAGACCTGTTCTTCTAATCAACTTGTTTCAGGTTGAACGCACGCAGATGAAAAAATTATTGTCTGCGCTCTTACTAGCTGTCTGTAACCTAAAACGTACTTTCTGTAAATAACAGTCCGCTTGTTGAGCCTGTTGATGGCAAGCAAAGTTGCAACTCCACTTTATGGTCAAGCGACAAACACATGTCTTGTGTTGCAAGTTTCACTGGAACTACATCCGACTTGGAACGTTGAATAACATAGGGTCCCGTATTTGATTACGTTGTAGATGGGGGTGAGCAAGAGTGGGTCGATATCGGCTCCAGAGCTAGGAAAGATTTTTCTTCTATGGAAAAATTATTCACAGGAAGTATAACGTGGGCGATCACTGCTGCAACAAAATTTGTTTTTTCTAAAAAGAGAAATTCATTTCACAAAGAAAATGAAATGCTTTTCTTCCAAATAAGTAGCAGTTCTTTATAGTTTAGAATACATGATGCGAAAGTTGATATGTCTGGCGAAAGCCTGGCAGTGGACAGATACTTGCAATAACTGTTCGGCAAGAACATTTAGATCACTTTACGATTTGCTTGAAACTCACCCTCACTTTGAAACAATATTTTTTAAACATATCTTCCAGAATTAAATGCAGGATTTCCATTAATGTTCAATCAAGATAGACAAGATTAAAAACAGTTTTGAGTGACACGCGTTTTATGAACAATTTGAAAAAATATCAAACTTAATTACTAATCACTTTTTTGGGTGTTGGAACGTGTTTCCACACTTTTTGATTGTTGATTTAAAGATGTGTATTTTTACTCAGATTTCCTGGGTGTAGTTCTTGACGTCGCACAAATGGATAAATGACAGGCATGGGCATTGGAAGGATTTTTTTCAGGGAGGGGACACTAGTGGATTTTTATAAAACTTTTTTTTGGAGGGGTCAAACCAGGTGAAATTTGGTTTTTCCTACTCGAAAATAAGAAAACAACCGTTTTTTTGCTGAAATTTCCAAATCGAGGAAGGAGCCAAGGCCACCCTACCCCCTTCCGACACCCATTATGACAAGGTATCTCTTGCGCAGCACTTTAAAAAACTCTGAATGTCTTCGTTTGTAGCGAAACGAAAGTGAATACTTCATTAAATACTGATTTAAAAATGATTTTGAAGTGCTTCTGAAATATTAGATAATATCAAGTCGAGGCTTGATAGGAGACAAGTTCACACACAATGCAGCATTCAAAATGTCAGTTTTCAGGAAACATTTAAGCTAAATACAGGAAAACTGTTACATGAGATATTTCGCGGCTCTCCTGAGAGATTCTCCTCGCCCAGCAATGGGCCATGCTCCACTGTTTGGGAACCGTCGCACTAGATGGTATGTTACCTTGGTCAAATAAAATTAGGTGTTTATACATTTTCCCGCAATTAAACTACACCCGCAAAGCTAAAAATGTTGCTAAACTCTCCAGCATCCTTTCTCTTGTAATCTCTCTTCACAAAAAAGGCATGTACCCACAAAAAGTGAAAAAATTTATATTTGTGTGCACTGGTATTAAGCATTATAAGTCCACCTTTTACATTCCATACAAACTTTGGGGCTACATTATCGACCCATCTCTCCGGCTTTTGCCCTCAGTGTCATCATATACTGTATTTTCAAACAGTTGAAAAACTGCAAAGCGAGTCTCAAATTCCATTGCTTGATTTTTCGCAGCAGTTAAAAATAGAAAATGCAGTAACAGCAATATTTTTGGTGAAAACCAACTTGCAAAAAATTCCTATGATGTTGTATAATGAACCAATTAAAATCCCAAGTTGCACAATGAATTGTGTCCCAGAAATGCGATAGGCCAGCTATGTCGTCTACTCTACACGGATAAATATACACTATCGTACTGCACGAATATGTAAAAAAAGCAGAGGATGTGACAATGGATGGCTTTGATATTGTTTTTGCCACAGTTGACACTTCACCCTCTGAGGAATCAGTTTCGCAACATCGGAAAAAAACGCTTTTCTGCTTCTTGAAGACTGCGACCTTGGTGACTGTGTCCAACTTATCTAGTGATCGCTTTTATCCCTGTTGTTTTTCAGGCGCGATTTTGCTTACAGCTTCTCGATAGTTTCCAGCTTCACACTTCAATAAACGTTTGACGTCAGCAGAGACCAAAAACATTCCTGAACATTTTTCCTTCGTCGCACCTTCTGACGGTTGTTTCTTGCGTACCGTTATTTTGCAGGCTTGACATGCAACGACCGCATGCCGTCGCTGATGTGCAAGATGATGAAGTACGACTGCGACAACGACAAATGGTTTGCCGTTGTTTGCCCGCAGTCTTGCGGGTTGTGCACAAGATGCGTGAAAAGATCACATCCGTGCGAGATAAGGTGCAATATATTTGTTGAATCGCATTTGTACGTCTAGGTTGTGTTCTGCACAAGACCAACCTTTGCATGTTAATGTTAAAATGCGGATGCTATATGTAAAGTTCCTCACATAGCTAAAACCGCATATGCTTATTGTTGTTTTGAAAAACAATGGAAGATACTGAAACTATTTTTTCGAGTGGAGCAAAGTGGTAAGCAAGGTCGTACGCAAGGGGGGGGGGTTTGGGGTTAACCCCCCCCCTTGAATTTGCTATGTTACAAAAACGTCATTACTAATGCAAAGGAGTTTGTGTATGTTTTCGTACATTTTTTGCTTGTTTGA
>JGI24159J19872_10010898_pt1 | contig 11927 bp, 6 predicted proteins | sample Ectturendosymbi4_FD_19872 | JGI IMG/M metagenome (IMG submission 19872) | reverse complement strand
AAAAAATCTTGTACATATAAAGACAAACAGATTCTTCTTCGTCGTTCAAGTATAGTTTACAAACTGACATGCACGTCTGGGTCAAATTACATTGGGCATACTCGCCGAAATTTAATAACCCGATAGCATGAACACCAATTTGATCAACGTTCTGAAGTCTGCAAACATTTGTCAGCCAATTCCAAACACCGTTTTAACTTCCAAGAAACCGGAAATATTGGGAAGCATCGTCGGTCAAAAGAAACCTCACCTACTCGAGTCTCTTCTGATACAGGAACACCAGCCAGATCTCAACATCGATTGTTCATCTATCCCAGTGGTTCTCAACCTTTCATGGTTTGTGGCCCGCTTCCGAAGACCGGCCAATTTTTTCCATTTCATGCAGCGAACGGAAGAAAGCATTTCTTGATCTGGCAGTTGCATTCAGAATACAGCGATGCTGCGCAGATTCCAAGCGACTGTGCTTTGATTTTTCCACTTGTCGTGATCTTTTTCAAAGTTGGGTGCATCAGCGTCATCGGAATTGGTGGACGATGAGGACACTGAAGCGAATTCGTTGTTTTCCTTGTCTTCAGTAAACCCATGCATCTCAAAAGCTAGATCGCAGAGGGCTTTTTTGCACTGCCCTGCTGGTTCTCTGTGAGCTGAGCATCATCCTATGCTAGGAATTTCAATAAACTGCAGCTAGCAAATTTTATTCTTAAAAAAGTTTGCATCTGTCCGTTCCATAGATTTTTTCATGCTTCCCGCCACACTGCTGGATTTATGTTGCGACAGCCACCATAACAAAAATTTCTCCATTCTGCAAAAAAAGTGCCCGGAGTGAAATCTTCTTCCTGCGTGGTTTTAGTTGTGTGTGCATCCAGTTTCAAGTGCACAAATTTTCTAGCAAGTTCTTTTTTCAGTGCTGATTTCTGTTTCTTTGCCTCTTTCATCACCATAACATATTTCTAATGTTGTTTTCATCCTAAGCAATCGAAAACGTTCGTACCATCTCGCCGTCCAGTCTTTGAAATGTAGGCGTGGAATAAAACTTGATGGAATGGGCTTGTGGACAGCCAGATCAGTTATATTCCTTGACGAAATTTAATTGCACTGATGGCAATTGTAACTGTTTCACTCGAAAAAAACTTTTTAATTCCACAGCTGCTTGATGAAGGCTTGTTCGAGTTGCAAGGGCTTAGTGCTTCTATTTTCTTGTTCAGTTCTTCAACTTCATATCCACGTGCTTTCATTTCAGATGTCACTTTAAATTACTGACCCTTGACAGCCCACGCTTACTTTGATCTATCTACAGCTAGCATTGAGTCAAAAAGCTTTTTTCAATCTCCCTCACCAGTTCTGCAGCGGCAAACTTTTAATGCTTCCCGTCGTCGGTACGAGTAAAATATTGAAAACAGTGGATTTTTGTCGTTTGTACATGCTTACAAGAAACGCTAACACAATACTATTTGTCATGTGAGGAAACTCTTATATGGCGTTAGTATCTAGGAGCAATGTCACAGTTCATGCGCTACAATTATTTGGCAAGACGAGTAAAAGAGCACGTCTATGAGCGCAGTTTCACAGCCACAGATTGTACACAATCAACAAGTACATTCGGATAGCAAAGAATGATACAACAAGCTAGGCACTGATTGTGCAACGGTTTGGAAACATCGCGTTCACAAGATAAAACCTAGTTGTCTGGAACATTTGGAAGTCTGCACCATATTTATGATGTATGACGCACAAGAATGACCTTTGCTCAGAAAAGAGCCCCAGATTTAATAATGAACTGTCTGGAAGTGAACCATTGCAATTGCGTTGTGACTACATAACTGCAAGTCGCTGCTCAGTCGGTGTTAAATTTGAGTGCTTGAACTGTACTGCCGGAGTCTGAATTTATTCACAGACATGATAAAGCTCCTATTCCCTTGTCAAACGAGGTTTCTGACTACACACCACTTGCGCATGCACAATATTCTACACTTGGGCGTCGGAAGGATTTTTTCCAGGGAGGGGTCACTAGGGGATTTTTAAAAATTTTTCTAGGGGGCGCTGAAAGTGGTGAGATTTGTTTTTTTCCCACTCAAGACTAAGAAAACAATATTTTTTGTTGAAATTTTCAAAATTCAGGGAGCCTTAACCCCCTTCCGACGCCCATGATTCTACAAATCAAATACGCTGAGAAAACTCATGATTACGGGTTAGGGTTTGGTGTTTAGGCAAGTGTATCGGGTTAGGGTTTGGGTTAAAGTAGAAAAATAAAAATATTTGAGGTCTAAAACGAAGTCCAATATTTTTCAGTGGTCATAGCAGAGGTTCCCAACTTGGGGTACATTTGCCTATCTGAAGTGGTATGCTTGCTTATTTTTCGTATGCATATTTTTCAATATCCCTACGATTAGACACGATAAAATATTTTGTCATGAGAAATTTTAGGGGTACATGCACGTCTATCGAAATGCTGAAGGGGTACATGTTCAAAGGAAGGTTGAGAACTCCTGGGTTATAGTTATTCCCGCACTATAGCTTGTTGTGGGTATCTGACATCTAACCAAAAAATTTTACTTTACAGAACGCACATCGAAAATGTATTTGCCAAACTTTATTCCTTTACTCTGTGAAGCAAAATAACTGACAAACAATAATAGGTCAGAAATTTCGCTTGACACCGGGAATAAAAATATCCAGACTCCGTCTCTGGGAAAATCGCAAAAACCATCGACTCCAAAACCCTGCAGTAGAATCCTCTTTATGAATCCATCTTCAGCCTATTTTGGATTTCAATAAGCGTGACTTCATTTTATCCATGGATGTACTAAGCGGATTCTACTCTAGTATATTTTGCCGCTCTAGGATATATCCACAATATCCAATGGATAGCTGCGCCGTTGGTTTGCAGTGCTTAAAACGATGTTTAGAACTGAGTAGCGTATAAGGAAATTGCCTGAAAACGCGGAACGGTTAAGTATATACCGTATATGCGAACACTTTACTGTGGTTTCATTCATTTGTTTATTTGGATCTGTGCTTTTCTAGGAAGCCATGTGGTTGCAAGCTCATGTAGAATGAATAAGATACTCTNAAACTCCAAAAACACCTGTGTGAAACTTTTAAAGATGTTATTCCGGCATTTATGTTTAATTAAATCACTTGGTGTCTTGCAGTTGATGAAAGTGCAATACTGGATGTCCAGTTTTCAGATTTTACTCATTCGCCGCCATCTGGGTTTAGTGAAATTATGGTGGAGCAACAGATTTTTTGAAAAATGGAAACGTACCATACAAGCAAAGTTGTGGTTGCAAGTTATTAGCATTTATGTGTTGGTTAGTTGCTGTTATTGATTGTAATTCCAGTATCACCCGAAAGCATAATGACCAAATCTTGCAATTGCGCCAGGCTTTATGGGTTACGATAAATGAAATGTCTGGTATTTTATTGAACTAAATCAACGATTAATTTGTTCCTATCTGCTAAAAAATGACGCAATATGCAGTTCATATTTTGTTTTAGTCTAATACCAATCTACAGCTTTCGACTGTTAGGCCATCGTGATCCGTATGTGAAGTCACTGTTCATCCTGTGTGATTGACTGGTCATAAATAAGCGTTCCATGTTGGAAGTATCGCAGTAAACACAGCAGTTTGTAACGTTTACACGCGCAATAACTAATTACTTCATAAGGAACAAGCTTGTTTGTGATAAACAGTTGCAAGGTGGTGTGCTCTGCTGATATCTATGCAAATCTTTGGGCTGAGCAGGTCGACACGCGGTGGCTACACAGGCTAATTCCCGTATGTGACGTTTCGTTTGTTGAGAATACGAACACAATTGTGTGATACCATAATGTGACGCTACGCTAGAGTAGTCCATCAAAAATTGTTTTTAACCTTCGAGGGTTGAACTTCAAAAATAAAAACAAGCGGGAACCCCCGCTTAGGTTTTGGCGTTATAAAGATTGTTAAAGTGATTAATATTTGTATTTCATAACACAAACAGCGTCAGTTGTGCGAATAAAACCATTGTTGTAGATCCATTACCTATAGAGCTGTCAACGGAGGCATTTGCATGGGCACTTCTTACCTCTGCACGTCTGATTGCGCAGTTGGGTGCTGAAACGAACATTGTGGTCAGGTAACGTGTCAACAACAGTCAGTCTGGATCGATCACCGTTTCGTGCTTTCTGCCAGGAAATCTGTTAGTGCAGATTTCACAGTTGTTGCTGCTTTTGTTAGTAAAATTTACAAAAAACGATAGCAAGGAATTGTGAAAGCGTGTTGTGTTAAGCCCTCACTCGTGAAAAACGAGTTGAACGATTTGTTCTACCACAACAATTTCTCTTGTGTTTTTGTGTACTATATTCTTCGTTTGTTTTGACCATAGCCATAGAAATCCTTTGGGGTCAGCTGCTGACGATAAAAGAAAGAAAAAAATGGAACTGAGCGAAGCAAGTTAAAATTGACCGTGAGCTGAATTAAGAGTTAAACGATAGAAAATTAACAAACTTAGCCAAAAACTCAAGAAATATTTGAAGGTTTTGCATTTAGTTGAGAAATGTTTGTCAAAGTTATTGCTTTGTTAAATTTGGCATAACATGTTTTTCCATTTTCTATGGCTATGGTTCTCGTGTTCATTATTTTGATAAATTATATTACACGTTTTGTATTGCAGTCACAGCATCTCTTTATATGCAAACTTGCAGCCAACTGAACTTCACTTTTGGTAGTTCTGCAGCCAGTTTGCTTTCTTGGTTGCAATTAAATGGCAGTATCAAGCTGCGTTTTTGTAAGAAGTAACTTGATTTTGCAAACCTTGTAATTTGCATCCAGGGTTGTACCTAGAGCGTGGATTTACTGTTGCAACGATTATTACTCGAAAGCTGACTTCAGTTACGAAACATGCTTTTTTTGGTGCATAGATTACATTGCAGCAAAATGGCGAGAATGTCTACATATTATCAACATTCATTGTAAAATTCATTATTCATTGCAAAACATGTAAGTTCGTATAGATGATCGTTCATACCTGAGCCTTTTTGCGTTTAGCTTGTAGCTTTCGCACCACACCACTTTCACTGGGGCGGTGGTTCTGGTCTCCCATCTGCAATTGATGTCCCCAGTTCTATATTTTGTAATTTAATGCCGGGCGATTGTATGTTTGGCGTAAATCGGTGGTGTGTTGGTGAAATTTCCAGGGAATTGGTTGATCGAAAATGGTCAAGACGTTTACCCAAGCGCCGAAACTTTGCAAGGAGTTTGGGCAAAATAATTTGTATGCCTTTCGTACCTCTTTTTTGCCTCACTGCACTGTTTGAGTATGAAAAAAAGGCGGAGGATTGAGATTTTGTCACTAATATTGCTACTGCGTATATATTGTTTACTTAAACGACAAACTTGACGAGGATGCCACGCTTTCAGCTCAAATAGAAATCAAATCACGTTGCCTCGATTCTTTGCAGCATGAACTATTTCGTTATTTTGCTGCAAGCACTTCCGCGAAGTTATTTTTTGACGAAACTTTGCGGAAGTGTAAGTTTCTCACTGTCTCTGCAAATTATGCTGACGCCAGTTTGTGTTGCCAAATTTATGGCTATTCAAGTTTGCCTCATTGACCCAAAGCCTTATTGCAATAAGAACCTTTTGTGTAGGGCCGTAGGCGTTTCTTTTGTTTATATTGTGCCTCTGAGTTCATTGCTTTGGGCTTTTGGTTGAATATGCGTGAGTGTTTAAAAGCAATTATAATTATTGCTGAATGCAATACATGATGGGTGTTGTGTTGCTAGTACAGTTGCTTGGAATTCCATCACATAATCAACCCGAAGTTGTGGAAAGCTGTAGACCCTTTAAAGACCGCAGAAGCCGATATATCGTCAGAGACTTTCAGCCATAACTCGCCAGGCGATAGAACTAGAGAGGTGTCCAAACCATCTACGGATTCGGCAAGTCTTCTAGTTTCGATTTTCAAAAACATTTTGATTTGAGTTTTGGATTTTCTCTGGGTGACGTCAATCACGTCATAATGGGGGCATGTTTTCGCCTTTTTGGCCAAATTTACCGTTTCTGGGCGCCAACTCAACGAGCCATTTTTTGGCTCAAGCTTTTTTGGAGATTCGGGTCTTTAGAATCATTCGGGTCTTTAGAGCCCTTCATTGGTTTTCTAGCATATCTGGAGCCAGAGAATATGGTTGTGTAGATAATATTTTTATGAATTTGGTGTTCGGACAAACTTGGCATGCGTCGAATAAATTACTGTAGCTTGATGTAAAAAAAATCGAATCGTCCTTTAAAAGGGTCTTTTGGGTGGAGGGTGCTGGATTGAACCTTGCCTGGGACGCACCGGCAAATTTAAAATGCACAAAGAGCAAAGGATATTTGTTTACGTTTAAACAAATCGTGCCACGGTTGATTGACCAGGATGACGTCATAAGCTATGAGGGGGCGCTGAGAATGGATCTTGCCTGAGGCGCTGGAATGGTTTGCGCCGGCCAGGATATACTTCTTTCTTACAGTAGTTAACCCGTAATGCGACTTGACTACCAAATATTACAGAAATCGCCGACCCCCCCTNACCTTACTGGCTGGACCCGCCCCTGGTTGACAGTAAAATAATCCGGTTCCACCTCACACTGAAATATGCGGAAAATCAATCTTCCAATTTCTGCGGTCTGAATCTTTCACCATCACGACCGCGGTCTGACGAAATTTCACGCATGATCCGAGTAACCACTGGTGCGGTGTGTGTCGTCATAAACAACTCCCACTTTCCCGGTCGTAAAAAAAAACAACACAGCTTATCGTGCATTTGGGAAATATCTAACGTAGGCTAGAGGGCTTCTAACCTATTGTTTAAAACATTCCTGACAGCAAGTTATCTGCTGTACATGTAAAGGAAACGAATTTAATACTAAGTACCCAACTGGGGGCCAGCCAAAAGTCTGCTGGGGCTATGACCAACTCTTAGAATCGCCGTTGGAAACATGATTTAGTGAAGACTCGACATAAACCTACATGGGTAAAAGCGGCGTAGCCAGGAAAAATCAAGAGATGAAAAACAGTAGACTTGTGGGCACCCTAGGCACGATCCATTCCAGCGACCACCCCTCCAATACAAGATACTCAGCACATACATTACGGAAATACGAAGGACGTTTAGAAAAGTTTATTGCATTAATCAAATAGATAGGTTACCAAATTGCGACATCCCATGTCTATAGCAGTCCCGTCGCCATATGGGGGCTTTGGTGGGCTTATCTCCCTAAACAAAGCTCCAAGCCACCCCAAATTGAAATATGAAGCACTATAAATTAGTGGAAATTTTGTCAAATTTGAATGTCAAGCTCCCCCTTCACGAACTATTGATGACTTTCTGACGACGGCCTGTAGTATATGTGAAATTGAAATTAATAGGAAAAATATAACCCTTCTGCAGCAAATCTTAACCTTATGTTATAAACTGCATCGTCGTGTGTTTCGTTCACTTTCATCATATTCATTCCCCTTTGTTGGAGTACGTGAGTCACTTTCTGAACCACACAATTGTGTTTTTTTGCGCCACTTTGGCCCACCGCCCTAAGCAGCCGCCTCGTTGGCCTAATGGTAGCGTCGGCACTGATTGTCGCAGACAACCTTGGGTATTTAGTGTATACCAGGGCTGCGGAGCTCTTGTAAAAATGAAGTGGCTCCGGCTCCGGAGCTCTCTGCTTTCGTAAGCATGGCTCCGGAGCTGTGTTTTTATAACATGGCTCCAGCTCCGGAGCTGTGTTTTTTTATAACATGGCTCCGGCTGTGCTTTGTTAATACACTTTAACAAATTCGGTATTCCTAGTGTCCTTACAGCTAGTGAGCGTGTTATTCCAACATACTTTGAACAAATACTGATACCACTACCAGACCTGGGTAGTCGGAAGGAGTTTGGTCTACAGTGGCCGGAATTGATAAAAATTATTTTCTTTAAATCGGACTTCGGGCTGATCTTCTGCTCGCCGTTTATGACTGTTAGTGCCACAAAAAAGTCCGTAAGCGTCACACTTCGCGCTTTTGCACAAGGAATTATTCTCACAAAATGCGCGAATATTCACTGCGCTGGTGTTGACTGACTTGTTCACACCACACTCGGNAGTAATTCCACAGTNTGATGTGACTAGAACAAGTCCCGACATTAAATAAAAACGCGTTGTGACCTAAAATTCCTGTTAGAACAGANCCTCGGATTTCGCCGCGGGTNGCCNATTTCGATCAANTGGTCTCGCAGCATGTGCGAACCATGGCAACTGTCAAGTACGCGAATGATAAATCTGATTTTTGGTCTTCGGTTTTGTTTCTGCTTCTAAAGCTTTGCACGTTGTGATCCAATTAGTTGGCAGTAACTCAGTTACTATCTTCGTCCTTTACACCAGACATATGTGGCCCGCGAGCTTTCTCACTACTGACTGTTGTGTGGATGTAACAGAAGGTAATTTATTTAGAACATGCACAACATCTTTTAATAATAATAATAATGTACAATATTACCGGCGTTAGACAAGACCAGGGTCTCCAAACTACAACCCGCGGGCCAAATCCGGCCTGCACAGACATTTCATCCGGCTCACGAAGACATATTGTCAATAATGAAAAAATATTGTATTTACAAAAATGTAGCCTATTGATTTCGTAGAATGTAACGTATCCCGAAACAATCCTATTACGTAAGATATCCGGTACACGAACTGTTCTGTAGTGGCTCTCTGACAAAAAAGTTTGGAGACCCTGTGTTAGACCGTAGAGAGCTTCTAGATAATAATCAGCATAAATAGGTTTCCCAAACTGAAAGATTTTGCAGTAAAAATGTACTCGGCGTTTAGAAGCACATGAATGTGTGAGAGTGGGCTACATTTTCTACTATGAAGGAAGTCATATCGAATGTCAGGCGAAGCACTGTCAATAATCTCCTACTTGCTACTGCTGACATATTGATATAGGAGCGATAGTGTCAGAGAAGCCTCAACCACAGGCACTGCATTGATTTGTAATACATTTTTAATGCCATTGTGTAATAATTTCGATGACACACTGACTTCACTCGCCTATTTTACTTTTTCTATCTTGTCAAATTGTTTTTTATACACCATTTTATGAGAAGTGGCCCGCGAGTTGTCACGTTTTTGTAAAATGGCCCGTAGGGCAAAAGTAGTTGGACCACACTGCTCTGCACAATAGCAGCGCGGAAGAAATCAGTGAATAACAAAGTTCGCGTGACGAAAGGAGTTGGAATAGACTCGTAATTGCTTGACGTAACAGCGGTAAACAACGAAAGAGTTAAGTTTGGAGTTGGTAAGCCCAATTGCTTGAGCTTTCTGTTGCTGTGGTTACGGAATATTCAAATAACTTCACTTTAAAAGCCATTTGAGACGATATCATCATGAATGCGTAGTGCGTTTTGCGAGTGTCGCGTAGCCGATGTGTGGAGACTGCAGACCGGGAGAATGCACCTTTCCATTTTTCTTGTTTATTCAAAGTCCTGGACACACAGCGTTATCAATAACATCGGTTACAAAACTCATAGGGGATCTGCTTTAACCAACTATTATCGGCGTTCGGCAATGACTTTCATTGTGGCTATTTTAGACCACTGTTGCCACTTTGTTGCTGCGGATAAGTACTAAATTTCGTGATTAAAAAACACTAGATTCACAAAAAAACTAGATTACAAACACATAGCGGATTTGTCAGATTGCAAGAAAATTGGTGTTGTGCTTAAGAACAAGTGAATGTTTAATGAACATTATATATTTATTTATTTGTATAGGGGAAAAAGTCTAACCATACATACTTGCCATTGCTCCTGAGAAATTCCTTGAGCTCTGAAATGCGAAACTTAGGCCAATGGGGAAATGGCTCCTCTGTTTCATGATTTTCAGCATGGTTACAACCATTTCAAAAACCTATCAAGCTTGAATTTCCCGTTCAGAAATGCGTTGCAATGGAAACAAAGACATTGTGAAACTCACTGTATGGCAAAGCAGGGACAAAGAAAACGGAAGATAGCACCAACCCTTATTTTGTACAGGTCACTGAAGCTTTTAACACATGGCCACAGTGAGTTAGTACCGGTTTACTTACAAACAGATTATATGTTCTTGTGTAATTTAAAATGTAATTAGATAAAATTTTTAGCAAATTACAATTGTACAAAATCAAAAAAGTCTCCATTGCAGTTACAATTACACAAAATTGTGTGTAATTGATTACATTCAGGTCACGCATGAAAAAACACTAGAACACGAGATCAAATGCGAAAACACTAGATCTAGTCGAAAAACACTAGGAGTGGCACCACTGTTTTAGACTAACAGCTAGTCAGCTACTACTGACCTGTGTAAATAATCTCGGTGCAATTCACCAATGCGATCGGCATGCGGGCTAGCGTGTCGACTAGCCAGTTGTATGCATCACTGAGCGCTATTGTTTAGTCATAATTCATAATTGACGATAGTAAGGTGCTTTAAGCCGTGAGCCAGTTCATAGAGCCTTGTTTTTCTGGACGCTTAGCAAAGTGTTGGATGATGCATCTCAGAAAGTGCCCGGAGCTGCTAAAAAATTAACCTCCGGCTCCAGCTAAATTTTAAAAGCAGCTCCGGCTCCGGCTAAATTTTGCAAACAGCTCCGGCTCCGCAGCCCTGGTATATACCGTATCGTGGTCCAACAATTTTTGACCTACGGGCCATTTTACAAAAACGTGACAACTCGCGGGCCACTTCAAATGAAATGATGTATGAAACAACAGTTGAAACTAACAAAGGGAAGAAAAGTGAGTGCGTCACCCAAATTATTACACAATAGCAAATAGCAATTTATCACAAATGCTTGTCAGCAGTATGCCTGTGGTCGAGGTTTCTCTGACACTATCGTTCCTATATCAATACCAGCTTGGGGAGGCCCGAGGCAAGACTGAAAAGGGCCCTCTGATGACGTCATCATACTCAGCTAACCGTGACAAGCACTTTTGATAAAGCCTAAGATATGGCCACCCAAGGATACGTTCCTGAGACTACGCCATAACTGACATAGCAGGAGGAAATGCAAAAGGGTGTAGGGCCTACATGATACACAACTTTGAAAATACTGCAAGTTGGGAAGACAAGGCTGGCAACACAAAAGGTAGGCAATAGCAAGTTGGCATCGCCCCCACATATAATTTCGCACCCCATTTCTCGGCATTCACCATCAATAAACTACAAAGTTTACCCCTTTGAAAGTTTCACACTTTCCCCCTTTGAAAATATGCTTGGAAGTTGGTATCTTGAATTTGTTCACATCCACGTCTTTATGGGAATCCATGAAACTATAGACAACAACCAAGAAGATTGAAAACACCACATTTGTTTTAAATTTCATCCTTTTAACTCCAAGAACATAGCATACAAAAACACCAACCTGAGACTTTTTTTAAAAGCTTTGAGGCTGGATGAGTTAAGGCTGCCATCATCTTGCGTTGACACTAGTTGTTTGAAATATGTGCAAAAGTAGGAAATAATTCATCCTCATCGCAAACATTTATACTGCAGCAAGTAGCCTACACAGTTTATTAAATCTGTGCTGAGAAAAAAAACGGACGGTTCAAGTTTATACTGGCTAAGAGCTGGCCAAAAAATTTAACATCACCTACCAGGTCTACCTTAAACCAACCATGTACTAGTCAGCTTCAAATAACCTCTGACTTCAAGCATAGGCTAAATTCAAATCACGTGAAATATCTGTAGAAAAAATGAGCACTCATAATACTCGAAAAATGCCATTTCGGTCTTTCGCCAATCCTATATGACACGGCGCCCGTCTTTGTTAACACTGATCAGCTATTGTACCATTGTGTTTTCATTTGCTCTAATTTTCGCTAATGATTGGTTTACTGCATGCGATGGCTTTTATGGTGCTTCTGCTTTTTGGCTGAGTCATATGAAACAA
>JGI24159J19872_10010897_pt1 | contig 11928 bp, 7 predicted proteins | sample Ectturendosymbi4_FD_19872 | JGI IMG/M metagenome (IMG submission 19872) | reverse complement strand
CTAGTGTGTTGAAGTTACGCAAGTGTCATACTTTGTTTTATGTGTGAGCTCGCCATGTCTTGTGGGCCTTGCGGCTGAAATCAATAAACTATGAAACTATGCCTACGAAGCACACCCTCTTCCTTCTTGCCCATTCTATCTGGCATTACCCCATCTGAGACAAGGCGCTGTGCTTCATGCTTGAAACTTTACGCCAAAGCCTTTAATCCGAAATATCTTCTGCACGAAACTCTGCACCTAAAACCTTCTCCTAAACATCTCTGCTCCAGGAAACGTCTACGCTTCTTTGTGGAATTGTTATCAATTAACAGGGTACCAACCACACCAATCCCTCCAGTTCTCCAATCCTTCATTATCGCATTTGTCCCACAACCACCAGGCTGCGACCACCCCAGAAATACCTGGGTTCAGCTCAACCGCCTGAGGACTGGTTTTGGCCGATTTGTGGCCAACATGAAATTAATGGGCCTGTTCAGCTCAGATTTATGTGAATGTGGCAAGGTGCAGACTGCATACTACATCTTGCATGATTGCACCAAATTCAAACCTCCGTGCCACATCAATGAGGTGGACAACCCTGCTCTCTTGGAAAACCTTACCCATTCAAAGTTCTGACCAACATGTATTCCTGTTCATGTATGCGAAAGAAGAAGATAGTAATTCCATAATAAACAGACAAAAAAAGGATTTTATTAGCTTTGTTTCATTATTTTAATGTCTTATGAGGTAGTGTCCCATCTATCACATACTTATCAAAATGCAACAAAATAAGGTAATGTTCTATGTGAGCAGAACTGTGAAGTGGTAATAAGTAACATCATGTATTCAAAAATCAAGAGATTAACCAGGGATAGATTAACATTATCGGTACTGGCCCACGTATACATACGTGAGGAGAAATTATGCACAGGGTACCAGGCCACGTTTATATGTTATTAACGAAAATCCTGGTTTTGTGGCCCTGGGAGCCAAAACAATGTGCCATTTTTGTGGCTCAAATGTTTTTTGGAAAATAGACAATCATCCGAGTCTTTGGAGCCTGTGAGCAGCTTTTTAGCTTACCTGGAGTCGAAATTATGACTCACAAACCAAAAATTGAATATAACCTCAAATCCTACAAAAGGTAACCTTGGTCATTTTGGCTAAAAACCACAACTTGCCAGCCAATTGAGCTAGAGAGCTGTTCAAACCCTCTAAACACTCGGAAAGTCTTGTAGTTTAGAATTAAAAATTTTTGTTTAGTTTTGGGTTTGGGGTTTTTGGTTGATGTCACGAAAGGGGTTGGTTTTGCATTTTTTTGGATGACGTCATTGGTTGATCCAATGAGCCGATTTTGTGGTTCAAAACTTGATTGGATTTTAGGCTATAATATGAGTCTTTAGAGCCCTTGATCAACTTTCTAGCATTTCTGGGTCCAAAGTTATGGCCAAAGAATTCCAAATATTTCAGGAATGCCCTTGGGGATTAGCGGGGATTTCCCTAAATAGTTTGTGGTATTTTTGCCATAATTTTGGAACCAGAAATGCTAGAAAGTCAATCAAACCCTCTAAAGACTCATATTATAGCCTAGTTTCCAATAAAAACTCAAGTCAAAAAATGGCTCTTGGCATTGGCGTCCAGGGCCCGATGATGTCATCCTAATTTAAACAAAATATGCATAAACATACTCCCATCATGCAAACATCAATAAAAAAACGACATCCAAATCTAAAATAATTTTTTTCATTGCAAACTACAAGACTCTCCCCATCTTTAGAGGATTTGAACAACTCTCTAGCTCAATCGGCTGGCATTTGTAACAATCATACAGTAACTTAAACTTACTTTTCAAATACAAATTGAGGCCCAAGGGTAACACTGGACACAGGAACTGTACCATACACCCAGTTGTTTGTTACTTTTAAAATGGTAATGCACTATGTTATAAAGTCTGTTTCATATCAGGTGATCTTCAGCATGGTGTGCGAATGGTTTATTGTTTTCACAGGAAACTGTAGTTTTCAAAGAAAATTATCCCTAATATGCAAAAAGTTGAGTATTTTACAGATAGATGTGCAGCCTGATATAAAAATTGCAAAAGCTTTCATAATCTATCAACATTCAAAGCAGATTTTGGCATCATAGTAAATTTTTGCAAGAAGTAACACAAATCACAATGTGATGGCATTGGTGGTAATGTGAAGTGATATATCAGAAAGTATTCCCCATCTACACAAATGAAATTCTAACAGTAACATATATGTTGGCACGCTGCACTGCAAAATTTCAAAGTATTCATTTTATTAGCTTTTCAAGTGAAACTTTTGCTAAGCAGCAAGAGGCAATGCAGCTTCCATTTTAGCAATCCTATGCTGTCAAGGATACACAAAACTTCCACTACTTTCATCCAATTCGTTCAACACAAATCAGAACATGTTTTTTTCTAAGGTGATTTAGGGACCTAATTCGGGTCCCTAGAATCAGAGAAAATTATCATTGGGTCCCTAGAATCATAGAAAATCGGGTCCCTACAGGTCCATACCAGGTACTTAACATTTTCCTTAAAAAAACCTGAATTAGAATGAAAGGATTAAGTCATGTTGACACTAATTTTTTGGTGGTGCAAAATTGACCGAATTATCAACCCAAACCCATATTTTGAAAAGAAAATATGTTGCAGTTGTGTATGACAAAACGTGGTACATTGGTATACTGCAAGACGTTGACCAGGAACAAGTAGATGTTTCAATACAGATTATGCATCCCAATAAATTTTCCTTTATTTGTTTTAGCCACAAAAAGATTATTTATGCTGGATACCAACACAGAATCTTATTTTGCACTATTGAAGCACCATGGCTAATATCAGCTTGTGGATTCTACTATGTCTCTATTAGATCAATAACAAAGCTACTGAAGAGATTTAAGGAAATTATCTCTACTAATGTTGCTGTGTGTGTGGAGACATAATTAATATAGGCTACTACTTTTACTTTGTTACTTGAGGTTGTTGTTGCGCAGAACTTCGTTACTGTTCAATTGTTTGTATCACATGTCCAGCATAAGGTAAACCATGAAGAAATGTTGGACCATAACAAGATGATGAATTTTTTAAGTCAATAAATTTGACAACTTTGTTGTGTTTTCGAATTATTTCACAAAATGAAAATAATACCAACTGAAGTGTGTATCAGGCAATACCATTGGAGAACTTGCAGCAAAAAACAACTGTTGATGTGAAGTAAGATTTATGCTTGTATCAAACCAGATGAGATCTCCGGATCATGCAACTCTGGGTTTTAAATTGAATTACAAAGAAAATCAACTAGTCTGCAAAAGATTATATAATTAGATAAATTGAGGAAAAAGAAAGTAGATACCACTAAGTAGATTATAAATCACATTACATTTTAGACTTCACAATATAAATGTTCATTTTCCTGACCATGAATCTAATAAATGTTTAGTTTTGCTAGCATTAACTCTTTCGTGTCCAGTAATGTTCGAGGATTTCGCACCAGAAAAAACAGATTGCATGTGGCTTTACGCAAGCGTAACTCGGCGCCCAAAGCGCTAGAGAACTGTTCAAAGGCTCAAAAGACTGGGCAAGTCTTCTAGTCTACACTCGAAAAAAATTTTGCTGGTGAGGTGCGGATTTTTTGTGAGTGACGTCATAATTGGTGGACTTTTAGGCCACCTTGGCCCACTTCACCTGGCCCTGGGCTCAAATCGATAGATGGTAGTAATTCACTGAAGTTTTTATTGGAAACAAGGCTACAATCTGAGTCTTTTGATGCTTTGGATGACCTGCTGTGGTTTCAGGTTCAAAACATAATCTTAAGTAATAAAAATAATTGACTAATTAGATAATTAATTAATTTGTTTATTTTAGATCATATCTTTTGAACCAGAAACGCTAGACAGTCAATCAAAGGCTCAAAAGACTCGGACTCGAGTCTAGTTTCCAATGAAAACTTCAGCGAAATAATTTAGCCTAGCGGTTGGGTCCTAGGCCAAGTAACATGAGCCAAAATAGCCTAAAAACTACTTCACTTAAGACATCACTCACAAACAATCTGCAACCCCCAACCAAAAAAATTTTTTTGAATGCAGACAAGAAGACTGGCCAATCTGTTTGAGAGCTTGAACAGCTCTCTAGCGCAATCGGCTGAGGAGCTATGGCATTGGTAAGGCGACTGAAAATTGCTGGTTTTAGGGCATTATCTAGGTGCGATATATTTGTCGGCCAGCTCTCAAAGTGTTAAGAACTGTATTGACAAACAGTAATTTAAAAAATTTGAAAAATTTTAATGGATATATACTAGTACTACAGTAAACCTCGGTTAATCCGGATTCAATCTGACCGGCGATTTTATCTGGTATAGGCGAAGATCCAGATTAATTGAAGGTGGTTGTTTCTACAGCCTGACGTAATTTTGGTACTGAGATATCGGTGAGAATCGTTTAAAATTGAACATATTTGCGATACAACAGCAGATTTTCGCAGGAACAAAATGAATTTATTGATGTATTTACAATGGTGCGTCAGATTAATAATCGCCATATCCAGGCAGTTATGAACAATCTTAAGTTAATAATTTTAGATTACTTGGCTGCAAAAAAATCTGGGGTTTTGGACTGATGCATATACTTTTTACTCAATTGGAAGGTAACGCCCTCCAAACATCTTACCGAGTACAACACGCTCAGGGGTAATGCTCTACACTTCACACCCAAACTCAACACTTATCAATACACTAAAACACTGGTGCGGCGGGGTGCCTTCAGCGATACATTCAATGTGATGAGCTATGCTCGTGTGTGACGCAATAATCGTCTCTACTATTAGTCGAATGTTGCGTGCAGTTGCTGCTGCTGTTGTAATAATCCTAAATGTTCGTTGTTGATTGTGAGCACGCATGTGTTAAGTCTGAAAGCTGCTGAATCTTTCGTAGCGACCAGTCAGTGCACTTACTTTAAAAAATCCGGATTATGAGATGTGAGAAGAACTGATTTTATCCGGTATTGGCGAAGATCCGGATTAAAAAATCCAGACAAACCGAAGATTTTTATAAAGATAAATGAAAGAAATCATTCGTACCACCAGTTTTATCAGGTTTTGGTGAAGATCCGGATTAATGGAGGTTTACTGTATTTAAGATGTTTTTTTTGCCTCCAGTTCAAAAATAAGCATGGCTTACCCAAAAACAGCACTATCCCAATAACACCAGCATTTAAACAAAAAAATGAAGTAAATAGAAGTTGTACTTCTTGGGTTTTCGGTATTTAAAGTATCACCATGCTTGAATGCACATGAAAAACATGTTGCATTATCACACCGATTAATTAGGGTTGAAGGTCGTTTGTAAAAAATTATATGTCTTGTTTTGTTCAGCATGGAAGCTAGCACTTTATTGCAAAATATTGAATGAAAATATTCAGAAATGTCGGAGTTACAATCAGTTGAAGTTCCATCAGCAAAATTCCAAAATTTTGTTTGGCCCAAACTTCTTTAACACCTTCACTGCGAAGACAGTTTGCATGAACCACATTTCTAACATCACTTAATAACTCCATAACTTGCCAGGCAATGGTGTTAGAGAGCTGTTCAAATACTCAGAAGATGCGGCGAGTCTTCTAGTTTAGAATAGATTTAAAAATTTATTTTGAATGTTTGAGTTGAGTTTTTTTTTTGTAGGTGACATCATAAGTGGGGCAGGTTTAGGCGTTTTCGGCCAAGGGCATTGGGCCCTGTTTGCTTTGTAGGCGTTTTCGGCCAAGGGCATTGGGCCCTGTTTGCTTTCTATGACACTAGCATTACTACTGACCAAGCGTCAGTTACCTGCAGTGTATCAATCTCAACTGCAGTTCAGAAGGAGGGTTTGCCGAAAAGTTGTTTTGTTATACATGAATATTTGACAGTATTATCATGATAACTATTTTCTATTGCAGGTCATTTTCTTAAAATAGCAGTTATTTAATATTGTAACTTTTCTGGTTTAACACATCTGCACAATCTCTGTGAAGTGGTGGACATTTCTATGGAGGATGTAGGTTACAACGTGATGGCAAGCACCAGTGAAGAGCAAAATCGCTTTGATGATATCATTGGCAAAATAGAAGACATTATAGTAAGTGAAGAATTCCAAGCTCTTCAGTGCAATTTCATGGAAAAATATTACATGGAGTTTGATGATACTGAAGAAAACAAGTTTGTTTATACTGATATTTTCCGAGAATATTCCTCAATTGTTGAAAGATATTTAGAAGTGCAACTAAAATCAAGAATTCCTGGTTTTTCTATGGAAAAGTTTTCTTCTTTGTTACAAGCTCATAAACATGAAATAACACATGACATTTTTGAAATGTTTTCAACATTTACTGACTTTCTAGCTTTTAAGGAAATGTTCTTAGATTATAAAGCAGAGAAAGAGGGAAAAAATGTTGATTTAATGGAAAATCTTGTTGTACAGTCATTAGTACCGTCATGTGTGGTTACATCCACTTGATTTGTCCTGCTCGTCAGTGTGTAAAAAACTGTTATGCTGCATGCATTTGTCTGAAAGCGTATATATCTACATCTTTCATTTTGTTTATGATACTGAATGTGATGGAAAGTTAAGCAAAACTGAAAACAAAAATCTTGAAAAACAATTTTTTTGCTTATTTGATGCCATGTCTTATTGTCAGATTGTACTAAAGTAGACTCGTCTATTTTAGTATAACCTGAGCAGCAACTAGCTGCACTAAAGTAATGTTTTGAACAATTCGTAGCTTCTGAATAGTCTTTCATTCAACATTGGTTGTTGAGCAGAAAGAAAGACAATTTCATCATTGATGGGACAATGTTTGGTATTGTGTCAGGCAAACTCTTTTTGACCGACGTTTTACTAAAAGTTTTGCTTAGTCTGCTATGCCTTTCAGTTGCCTTTCGGATGTTCTATTATATTTTGTGGTTCTCAGAGTAGTGCCAATTTGGTCGGTTATCTGTTTGGTAAGCTGCTTCTTAAAAGCTAGGTAACAAGTTCGATTGGGCATGGCTATTTTTTTGTCTCAACTATAATACGTTGACTGATGGCATTCATTCGTTGGATAGCTACGTTAATACGTCACAGTGCCTCCGGGTGACTCTACAGCAGTGAGTCTTAGCCTTTTCTCTACACTCCCCCTTTAAGTCCTTTGTTTCAATGTACAAATTGTTTAAGCAAATGTACCTATTGGTTAATTTATTGATCAAACTTCCCGTGTTGCAGAGAGCATGAGGGCTCGCTGCCCCATTGAAATCTATTTACGCCCTCCTGGGAAGGCACGGCCCCCAGTTAAGAACCACTGCACTACAGTAACGACGGTAGTTCTGCCTGACTTTAAAAAGACGTAAATGCCTTTACCAGGAGGGATTATGTACGAAAGTAGTCAAAATTTGTGCTTAGACCGAGAAGAACCATTTCAATTGAATGTCGATCGAGTACTTGACTGGTGCTTAATCCGCCGAAGTAGAATTGCGCAACAGTTTTTGCTTGCATGTCACACGACCTTTTTCTGAAGTAGGGTGTTCATTCTCCCGGGAGTTTAAGCGCGAAAGCAAATTTTACCTCCCATGACTTCGATAAGAAAAGGTTTGCAAATTGGTACGTGATGTAAATTACACTAAATATTTATTCTGAAATGTGTTGTGTTTAGAAATTCGCAAATACTTATTTCTGTGCATAGCTTTGATTTGCTTTTTGCCGTACTTGTTTGCACTACTTTGCCGATTGCATATGCTATTTTCTCTACTTATATTTCCTTTTGTATTTCCTAGGCGTTTTTTTGTCGCTGTTAAGCTAGTTTTGATGCCTCTGCTTTTGCTCGGTTGAAGTTTTTACGGAGTGGTCAACGCAATCTCTGAAATATAATTTTGTAGAAATAGCAGCTTCTGACTGCATGGAAACAGTGAAAACCGGACGAACACCTTTTTTCAACCGGCTCTGTGTAAACTCTACTTTCGGGGCCCAGAATTATTTTTTGGGTCCCAACTGGCTGAGCACCATTCTAAAAAAACAAAATTTTGGCATGTAGGTATTCAGCCAAACCTTCAGCCCATTTTTACTGGTTGAAAAGTTCCTGCCTAATAAGTTTACGGCAAGTTGTGTTTTTGCGGTTGATTGTCAGAGGTCAGCATTTTCCATGTTGGGTCGTTACAGTGGGGGATCCAGGGGGTAAGATTGGGGCAACTGACCCCCCAAACGTCTGTAGCGCCCCGTTGAATGGCGCCTCTTTGCCATAAATGCGCCCCTTTTTCGTACCTATCGAAGTAGAAACAGAGAACTCTAAACCAGTGCTCTTCAACAGGGGTTCCGCAAAACATGTAGTAGGGTTCCCTGAATTGTAAAAGTTCCTCATTTTTTAGGGGAAATAATTTTTGCTTCAATACGTTGATGCGTAAATATGAAATTTTTTAGTTCACCGGGCCGCAAGCAGACTCCAAGGAAGCCAGTTAGTTATGCAGGAGGTTGAGTGCAGACTAGGGAATGTCACAAATTACGTCCGATGTCTGGAAGTACACCTTTTACAACACAAAGTAACGCAGATGCTTTGAAATGTTTCAAGTGGAGAAAGAGGGGAGGAAACAATATATTGGTGAGCGATTTCAGGAAAATGTTTGCGAGACAAATATCAAAAGTACACCTTCATTGGCAAAGATTNCAAAGCAAAGTGCACAAAAACTTCAAAGTTGATGCAAAATGTTAAAAGCGTGACAACCTCAACATTCAAAAGTAAATTTGTTCTGCGTATTGGATTCACTGTAAAGACTTGATGCTCGATGTCCAATGTTAGTTTGATAAACTACAATAAACATGACGAGATGTTTCGGTACGAAAATGACCGGCACAATTTAGTAGGTTTGCTTACAAGCAGTGAAACCCTTGGAATACAAAGAAGCTCTGCTTTCTATGCGCGTTTATGCTAAACTGTAAAAATTAATTTTCAACTTCGTCGGTTTTGAACAGTGTTTTCCAAGGTGCTTAAGTACATAATAGCTTCGTTGCAAGCAGGAGGGTAGCCCTGCGAGACCGTTGAATTAAAACATTGTATCAAAAACTGTCTATGGAATGAAATCCTTTCTCAGCAAAGAATCAGAGTATATATTTCGCCTACGATGTAGGCATCATCAGCTCTTATTCAAATAGAATTGTATCAAAAACATTTCGATTTGGGCAAAACACGTAGCGCAACAATTCATTATGTTACTTGAAAGGCAACAGTGGATGTCTGTAATCGCATAGATTGTGTTACTCACGATTGACATCGCTTAGACAAACTGGCGATTTTTATTCAACGTTGCTGTGCATTTTTTGTTCAGCGAAAAGTTTGTTTTTTCCCGGGTGCAAAATTTTTTGTTGCTGGGCTTGTGAACGTTGTAAGCATCTAAGAAAATGCAAATGGTAATGCAAACAGACAACACTATTGTTAAGGTGGAGTAATAACATCGTCATTCACGGTTCTCAAAGACAATATTTTTTTCATAAGACTAAAGTCGTCAGGTTAGAAAAAAGGGAATTATGTAGTTGTTTTGAGTTAAGTTAGCACAATCCGAGGCACGAAGCTCAAAGTGAAGACGCCTGCGACCACGCTTACAAAAATAACGTTTGCCCAAATTAACTGCAGTGTGAAAGAAACGCTGTGACGCCTGTAAGAAAAAGAACGTGCGATGTAGCAGAAAAGCGACATTTCATTACCAAGGTTAGTTACAAGAATTTTTCGTGCTGGTTTGAACGAAATTAAACACGACTACATAGATTTCAAATAGCATTTTTATCTACAGTAACATGTTGCAGCAACAGACGTAAAAGCACTTTGCAAAAAACAAACGACACTTGGCGTTATTCGGGATTTCCGATCGCAACAGTATCTCGGGTTTCCCGCGCTGGGGTTTCAAATAGATCTTGTAAAACCTTTCAAGGCCCACGCCGGCCACTGTAGTGGCCCGTACTCTTTAGGCCATAACTCGCCAGCTGCTGCACCTAGAGAGGTGTTCAAACCCTCAACGGGTTCAGCAAGTCTTCTAGTTCCGACTCATAAAAATTTTTTTTGCTGTCTGGGGACACCCCTGGGAGACGTCACAAGTGGGGGTGCTTTAGCGTTTTTATGGCCTACTTTACCCGGCCCTAGGCCCCAATCCAATGAGCTAATTTTTTCGCTCAAGTTTGTTTGGAAAGTACACTATCGTACGAGTCTTTAGAGCCATTGATTGGCTTTCAACATATCTGGAGACAAAATTATGCCACAAAAAACAAAAAGTGGTCAAAAGTTCTACCCCTGCAAACTCTTACCTGGCGTGAATAACACCGAGTTTGTGTATGGCCATAACTCGCTGCTAGAAAAGGCTCGTAGTTGAGACTGAAAAAAAATTTTTAGCTTGAGATCTCGTTTTTTTGTTGGTGTTTACATAATGAGAGGATGTTTATGCATATTTGTTTACATTTGGGTGATAACGTCATCCCCTGGGAGTCGAACAATCGAGCCGATTTTGTGGCTCAGTTTTTTTTTTATTCTAGACTACAAAATGAGTCTTTGGAGGGTTTGATGGACATTTTAGCATTTCTGGTTCAAACGTTACGGCAAAATAAGCAGAAAGTAATTAGGGTAATCCCCGGATTTTACTCAGTATATTCCCCATTGAATTGGGGTCTTCTGGCCATAACTTGGGCACCAGAAACGTCAGGAAGTCGATCTAGGGCTATAAAGATTCATATTCCAGCCTAGAATCCAACCAAACTTTGAGCCACAAATTCTGCTCATTGTCTGGTCTATGACGTCAAAAAAGAAAAACCAAAAACAAGCAAGACCTACCCTCACTCTGACGACATCCACCGAAAACCCTAAACCCAAGTTGTTTTTTTCCAGTGCAAACCACAAGACTTCACGAGTCTTTCGAGGGTTCGAATAGCTCTCTATCATACTCTCGGGGCGAGTATCACTATCCGCTCAAGCCGCCATTGGGAGACTCATGCTGTTTCTGCAATTTTCTGATTTTGGGGTAAAAGGGGTTTTTGGTCCATAACTTTGGTTCCAGACACGCTAAAAGGTCAATTAAGAGCTCCATAGACTCGGATGATCACTTGGTTTCCAAAAAAAATTTTGCACCAAAAAATCTCATTGGATTGGCGCCCAGGGTCAGTAAAATTTGGTCAAAAATTCAAAAACATACCTACTTTATGACATTCCCCAGGAGAACCCCAAACCCATATTTAAAAAAATTTTAATCGAAACTGGAAAACTTGCCGCATCTGTAGAGGGTTTGAACAACACCTCTCTAGCCATAGCGGCTGGCGAGTTATGGCCGAAAAAGTACAGTGGCCGACACGGGCCTTAAAGGGTTTTAACCCTTTCTGTCCCGCGTACGCCACTTTTTTGCGACACTGTAACTCGTCAGCCGATTGACCTTGAAAGCTGTTCAAACCACCTACTGCAGGGGTTCTTAACCTGGGGTCCATGAACCCCTAAGGGGTCCGCTTGATTGGTCACAACCGCGGTTGTATATGCACCACGATTACTGTAGAAAAAGGGAATATTGTTTTTTGTGACGTAATCATACACAACGATTATGTCGTAATGAATGAACCAAAAACTGTACGCGTGCAGGCTGAATTTTGCGCTTTTGAAATATTTAAAAGGTTAATAACCAGGCAAGGTAAATAAATTAGAAATTTTAGCCATTCAGAGAATGTCAAAAAAGAGGAAGTGCAGTGAAAACTACGTGGCGTTTGGTTCTACCTTCATTACTGATAGTGATGGCAGTGAAAGACCGCAGTGTTTTCTGTCTGGTAAAGTCCTTGCCAATGCACGTTTGAAACCAGCAAAACTGAAGTAGCACCTCACATCTATTCATCCTAAAAATGCGCTGGATAGTGTTGAATCTTTTCGTTGTAAGAAGGCTCGATTTGAGAAAGGTGGGACTTTGCCAAA
>JGI24159J19872_10010895_pt1 | contig 11930 bp, 10 predicted proteins | sample Ectturendosymbi4_FD_19872 | JGI IMG/M metagenome (IMG submission 19872) | reverse complement strand
TTGAGTGGATGTCCAGACAATAGAACCAAAGATCTCTGATCTGTGTCCGCAGGCAACAGAAGCTCTTTTTCTTTTTCCAACTACATACCGCTGTGACACTGTTTTTCAACAGTAACTATTTTTAAAACCAAGCACGGATACCAGCTTCAACCAGAAGACGACATCAGGTGATGTGCGTTGCAGACCACAAGCCCTTATTTCGGCAATCTGGTGAAACAAACTCAGTGACAAGGTTCTCATTGGAATTTGTGAATGTGGGCGATGAACAGAAATTTCCTAAAACTAGTGTTTGCATCATTCTTGTGGACTTAGTCTATCTTGAGTCCGCGAACATTTATACTGGTCCGAAAATAGTCCGTGGCTTAAAAAGGTTGAGAACCAATAATGGTTACTTGTAGCAATCAACAATGCACTCATAGCTTAAGAACATCCACAACCAACTCCCCAAAGAGTTTGTGACTTTTTTGATGGCTTTAACCTCTTGCGAATAATAGCAGTCCAAAACATATCTTGATTTTGGCTGATAAACTAAATANAAAGGATATACTTTGTTGTTTCAAAACCTTGTACTATCACTGGTTGATTTNATGCAGTTTTTATGTTAAAAGTAGCNAATTGCACTTGTGACTTCTAGCGAAGCTAAACCTTCGAAATGTACCTGCCACACAGGACGGCTTCCCCTTGGTTCGTCCCGCAGAATAACCAGGTACGCAATCGCACCGATGTGTCTCAATCGTCTGCCACCCATCCTTCAGGTCACAGCACTTGTGATGCACAACGACCACGCACTGTCCTCCGGTACCGCTGAAAACTGTGTACTGTACATCTGGTCAGAAAAAATTGAGGTTATGCACAAGATAACAAGACAACAGGTTAAAAAAGTTGTTATTTCAAAGCAAGACTTCAAGTTTCGAAGTTTTAATTAAACGGGCATAGTCTCTTGCAGATGGCCTGTGTTAATCAATTTCTGTGCAATATGTTGTTCAGTGAACTCGCATTGTTCATGAATATCGTGCAGCACCATCAAAACTGTTTTTACTGCAACAAGTGGCCTTGATCTTGAAATCGCAACCAAACCCCGGTCATAGGCGTAGCCAGCGGGTCCCAGGAGGCCATGCCTCGCACATTTTTAGCATAGTCATTTTGTGCATCAAGATGCGGTATCCTCCCCAAAAAAAACACTGTTGATCGCCTAAAATAAAAAATTTTGCCCCCCAAAAGTATTTTGAGCTGGCTGCGCCACTGACCCCAGTTTGCCAATCTCTTAGGTCCTTACAGAACGCCAGGTCACTTGACACACACGAGTCAGCCAATGAACCCCTCTATTCAAGGTTTGTTTTGTGCATTTCTGGTGGGATCCAGACTTCCCAGGCTTCAGTGTTTCGACAGCTACTGTAAGAAGACTTCGGTCGCAGTGATGGTATTTTCCTTTCCTAGATGTACCTTCTATGTGTCCGATTGTGTGAGAGTGACTGGGTTCAAAAGATTTTGAAATATTTCACTCCATCTTTTAATGAAAATCGCGGCTCTCCGTCTGCATTGAAGTCCTCCTTATTGCTGAGTAAGACACAGTTTTGGTCTTTGCTGGATCTAACAACATTAAACCTTTCGCCGAGGAAACGCCGGATCGTTTGCCGGAACATTTTGTTGGCTTGTCAGGAACTGGAATCCTGTTTATGTCTGAATATCTCCCAAAATTACTGTTGGAGTTTTTTACCACGAAGGTTGCGAACTTCCGTGCCTCAGCGTATACCGCGCATGTAAAGAAGATTCAGTTTTGTTCTGCAGCCTTGCAGGCGACTATTTTTGCTCGAATAGCATCCTTCACATCCTGGTTCCACCACGGGGCTACTTTTTTGCCATTATTCGGCACACCGATTCGTTTCAGTCTCCATACCCGAGCAGTTGATGAAGCCACAGCTGCTTTGATCGGCTGCCACTCCACTTTTGTGCCTGCTGTGCATTTCGTGAGCCCTCGAAACAAGGAAGAAAAAACTTCGATCGGTAAATATAACAAGAGAAGGTGATTTGATTGTGTGGGCCATAGAATCGTCGAGCTTTGTAAAAGTATCAAATGCACGAGAAAGTATTTCGAAACAGATGTTCATGGTATTGGTACTGGGATTTATAAAAATGTTTCTTCACGCACAGTCAAATACTATTTATGCTAATGCTGAACGCCTGATGCATTGAGTATTTACTGTGTGACACGTTTGTGTTTTTATTTTGCGCGCTAACGTTATTTGCTTCGAAGACTCAAAAGTGCTTTTGAAAGAAATTCTGTTCTTCTTCCATGCGGCCTGATGCTAGTAAAGTTCCAGGTGAATAAACTGATTGAAATTGCTGCAAAAGACACCCAAATCGTTTAGGATAAAATCAGTTTTTTCCGCAATTTGTGCAGCTGAAATGCAACATGAACTCTCAACGTAATCAAGTATTCTTTTATCAAAGGAAAACAAGGTTTCGCAAAAGTATGAAAGCGTCCAGTATGCTTAGCTTTACAAGTAACTTACAGTCAGTCGGTAGTGGAACTTTGATATCAAAGGTTGTTCCACATTCAATTTTGTTACGCGTATGAGGAAGCAATTGTCAAAATTGAGTTTAAAATGTCGCTCCATTGTTATTGATTGAATAAAAATTGTACTGAAACTGCAGCTTTCTAAGTTTTAGTTCAACGTTTTGCAGTTTGAATGCCAGCAACAAAACGTTGCTTAAGCATGCTTTCAAGGAAACGGTTTGTGCCTAAACGTGGTAGAACAAAGGCAAGCGGATAACAAAATGCCAGATTCCAAACAAAAAATCAAATTAATAATAAGGACCTGTTTACAAGTACTTCTATCATAAAAATATAATTACATTTTTTCATCGGAAGTTAATAGTTTGATGATGGTGCTGCGAAAGAAACAACACAGAAAGTGTAGGGTGTATTTTTACGAAAAGGGAAAGTTCTCATATCCTTTTTCACTATAAAGTAAGACATAAAACAAAAACAGCACCTGATTTACTTGCACGGATTGTTTGGCATTCCAAAAGTGGAATCAAGGTGAGCCAGGCACAGATCATAAATCCAGGTAGCAACTGAAAAAACTTTCCAACCATTCCTCTCTGGCAATACTTTCAATGAACTCAGCTGAACTTTATCTTACCTGCCTTAGCAAATTCCAGTATCTATTACGACAAGGCTCTGCTGAAAAATAAAAGGTGTAAAATATACCAATGGCAATCAGCGCAAAAGTTTATAGCTTGATAAAACAATAGCGGTTAAAACTTATAATTCAAACGTGTTTTAGTTGTTGTAAACTATTAATTCAATGGCCATTTAAAATGCACCTTCTTGAAAAATCAGAGTGATTTGTAACTGAATCACTAAGCTGCTTGAGTTTATTTTCAAAGCAGCGCATGTAGCCCAAGACCGCCAGGTTTCCGCAGTTTCGATAAAATTGATGCATGGAAGTAGCCGAATATACTGTTTCATTCATTTTCAAAAGCACTTTTCATCGCAGGAGACTCGCGGGGGCAACAGGCTCATTAAAGATCCCGTAACTACTCACGCTGCTCAGCAATCTCTGGTAGATCTGCTGGCTCGACACAAAAGCCCGAAAAGGAGGAGCCGTACTCTCTACCTGGCCTATGCGGCCAGCATCTGTTTTTTTCGTGGAAGTAGCCAGAAAAACTTGTCTCGCCAACTTTTCTCTGGCCATTCTGGCCGCATGGCAGAACCATTGCAGCCGGAATCTCTTTGTTTAAAGAAGTGGTGCGAAATTCGTAACATTGACGAATTTTGCTTGTTCATCTGGCAAAAAACAAAGGGACAGGGTTGACAGGGTTGTAAGCTAAACCTTATTTTCTATCTGTTTCCTGCAACACCCGTAATCTTTACAAGGAAGTCCGCCTCTAATTTTCCAAGAACATCACAAAAGTTATTTCTATTTGTTTTTTTTATTTTTTTGATTGTTTAAACATATGCACGAAGCAATTTGAAGTCATATCTGTTGGAGCCAATGAAGCTGAGCCTTGTTAATAACAGGTAAATCAAATCGATCCTGTTCTGCCAATTGTTTGCGATTTACTGTGATTCTCTGTTTCACAGTATTTTATCAGATGCTGGACGTCACATCTGCCATGACATTGCTTTTTCAATGGCGTTTTTTTCTGAGCTGTTGCTAATACAGGAGTGACAAACACACGCTGGTGAATGTACGTTACGCTGGCATTTCCAAAATAAATCTCCAATGTATTAGTACGTCAGCACCTCAAACGAAATAACGTTGTGTCACCAAAGTCTCGTAGTAAACTTATGAGTTGAAACGCAAGTTGAAACGAATCCTGTGCGACGTCGATTCCATTACTCTCTCTTGAAAAACAAGAGTTCCCTGCACGTATCTGTTGCAATTCTTTTTCTTTTATTCAATATTACGCTGAAAAACTTTTCCCTACTAGACGGGTTTTAACTCATCCATAATTACTACCACCTGTTACTTTCAAAATGAGCGAAGCGCAGGACAATTTCCATCACATTCTCTTGCCAAACATTGCCGCATAACCTTACGACTAACGAGGTGTGGCACAAAAGCAGCACTTGGAAAAGTGCCTTTTTTTAAACAACACAAGATTGGGTCAAAGCAAGAATAAGAAGGTTGATCAGCAAAATACGGCGGTGACGTCTGGTGACCTTTTCACGAAAGGAACAATGCGTAGGATAATCGAACTTATCAGGAAAGCAGAACAAGAGAGAAGAAATGTATTCCCGGAAGAGACGCATTTCAACAATGCTTTTCTAATTGGCTATCGTGCTCCTGCAAGGCGGTTTTCATTCCTTTGACATCTCAGCACATGCTGCAGTGGATTTGGAGTTTGTCCTTCTGGAAGATTATCAACACAGATTGGAAAACGAAGCATTACGTCGACTGCAAATTCCACTAGCAGCATCGTTTTACCTTTTTCGACAGAGGTATAGTGCGATCTGTGCAAATGATCTGGACTAGAATTTTAAAATGAGTGTGGAGGTACGTTGCGTTCTGGTGCATGGAAAGATTGCCAGGGATGACGTGAAAAAGTATCGTGAGCGATCTTAACGCAGTCAAAAGTTTAAGTAAACATAGTTGGGTCATTTTCTCACGAGTGACAAAGCACAAAAATGCAAATAGGGGAACCACAGCGCAAAAACGTTGAAACCACTTGAGAAGAACTGATAAAAAACGATTTATTACTGTCGCGTTTTCACTGCTGTACGTTTCAAAACTAAAACTTTTGGGTTCTTTTGGTTGACTGTTCTCTACATATACATTTTCTGATCAAGTCACTAGGTTCTGAAATAAAAAGTCTCAAGCTATTTTTCTTCATCTGAGGCAGTACTTGACTTTGACTTCGTCATCTCATTATATTATGATATCTGTGCTTTTATCTTGAATTTCTACCTTGCACAAATTTTCTGCCGTTTGCTAACTCGGGTTTCAATTGCAAAAAGGTTTGGTTTTACACAGTGAATTAGATTCTTTTATATTTACATTACTCCATTAGGCCAACACTCTTTGTTCGTAGCTGGCCAGCTTTTGCGTTTAGTAATAATACGAACACACTGAAACTTTTCTTTGCATTCTTGATGTTGAGTTAAGACCTGCAGGCAAAAGATTGAGTCGATTTATTTTGATTTTGACCAGATTCATCAGTGCTCCATTGTATTCCTTGCAAATGTTATGTTCCATCCTAAGGTTTTTGTCTGTCACTGCAGATGCAGCAGTCCAGCGAGGCAAAAACATACTGATCTGACTGGTAGCAGATGTGCATTTTTGTCGTGCAGACGTATCACAAATTTTTTAAAATTTTCTGGCAATTTAAGAGAGAAATGATAAAAGCGCTTTTAACGTAAAAATGTAACTTCTTACAGAAATTGCCTGAGCCGTTTCAATACAAGATGACTGTAAGAACCAACAAACGCATTTATGCTGAAGTCAAAATGAAATGGGGCCTTGAACTTGCTTTGAAGCGTCATTTCTAAAAACGTTGACACCTGTGTGCCAAATCGTACCATTTTCCTTTGACGACAAGTATGCTATTGTACTGCAGAACGGTCTGATAAAACTTTTTTTCAGACCAAGTTTTTGCCAGTCTTTTGAGGGTTTTAATGGGATTCAGAAGATTGCGTGCTTGTGCAGTGGCGCTGCTCACCGAGAGGAAGCAACTCAGTGGCAGATACCGTTAGAGCTCCTCAAACGCTTTTCTGAAACACCACAATTATTTTCAACATCAATACATAGAAAATGTTTACAAAGTTTGAGTGAAAATGTACAGTAAAACACTTACGTTGGTGAAAAGATAAACCTTTTGATCCGCGGACAGTAACTACCCTAATGAAACTATTTGACCTTTGATGTAGTTTTCTCGTCTTGTAGTAAGAGGGACCTTAATTAAGGTAACAACCATTTTTGCAACACTCTACAGTACTTGGGAGGAGGCTATATCAGGAAGCTGACATAATTCTTTGCGCACAATCTGTCTTTCAGAGTTAGTTGTGTAGAATTTTGAAAGAAGTAGACGAACTTGAATCCTGGATTTTGTGTTGTGGCAAAATTCAACTGACTTAATGCTTGAGGCAGGGCTTTGGAGTCTGAGTCGATGATTTTTGCAATTTTCCCCTTTTTCGGAGTCTGGATATTTTCATTCCGGCGTTTCAAAAAATTCACTGACGAAGATTCCAGCAGTACAAGTATCGCCACTCAAATTTAAAATCTACCATATAGCGACGTTTCTTCATGTAAAAAACAATAACTTTTAGAGCAACAGTTGCATTTAAAAATGATGGCAAAGTTTCAGCCTACTTCACAGCGTGCCTTCATCAGGGCAATGGCGATTGTTGACTTCACGAGCAGAGCTGAAATCACTGTACTATGCGAAAACCAAAGGTTTAGTTGCGTCATCACAATGCCATTGTGATGCTTCGCTTCCACACAGTTCGTCATTACTCCGGACCTTTTGCCACAGCAAATAGGTCATCGTCATTCTGCACATAGGAGTAGGCAAGGGGGACCAAAAGGGCCATTTACCCCTCAAATTTCTTGCATATCTTCTCGTTTTGTGCTTCGAGAGGCGGTGTCCCACACATAATACTGCTGCTTCCTAGAAGTCAAAACAATTGGCCCCTCCCAAAATCTTAGGCTGGCTGCACCACTGTGCCTACGTCATGGTTTACGAATACGACACAGAAAAAATGTGAATGTCCCAGACCAGATATGAAAGTGGGCCTCATTTTGAAGTCCGAACCCGGCCCGAGCGCGAAATAACAAGCCCGAACCCGTCCCGAGCCCGACATTTATGTTTGAAGCCCGATTTAGCCCGAGAGCCAAATTTACCGAGTGAGTCAACATATGCGCAATAGTATAGCAGTTAAGGTCTGTAAAACTGAAGAATTGTGCAAATTGTTACAAAAGCATGAAACTTTTTACAGTCAATCTCTATATACCATGAAGTTTATTTTCAGATGTGGAGACATCATGGGGGTATAAAAAATGTAGTGTGCGGGTGTAGCTGCAGGTACACGGTTTTATCACACCCAAAATAGCAATCACTTTGGCCAAAACATTAACTTAAACAAGCACCAACTCAGCTTGTTAGTCAATGCTAACATTGCGGAATGTGATATTTCTCAACATCAAAAAAACTATCACGAAACTACCCACAATGGCGCTATAGGCATTAGGGAACTATTTAGGATCGCGTGCTAATTTCCTCACCGCTGTCGCATTCTGAAAAAGAGTGTGACACTAATCCGAGCAGAGAACAAAAGAATGCAGCTGTGTTTGCAAACATAATTAGCTGAAGAAAAATCACAATCACTTCACTCACAGAAGTCACCGCAGTGAGCAGAACAAATGTACTTCAAGAAAGAAAAAAATCATTACTTCGAATGGCATAAAAACTTGTGCATGCAGGCCCGAAATCGGCCCGAAACATTTTGACAAACTTAAGCCCGAACCCGGCCCGACCCGAAAAGCCCGACCCGACCTGCAAGTCTGTCCCAGACAGACCTAGGTTTTCTCTTGTGTACTAGATATTCTCACACCGTTATATATTCAGTTCCTAGCATGCTGCATCATTCTATTCTATCCATATGTATGTGTTGTTTGTGCACAAGCTGTGGCGGTGCAACTGCACTCATAGAGGTGTTCTTACTCATCTTGACCAACAATTAATTGCAGCGTATATGCTGTGGCATTGCTTCTAGATACAAGCGTGATACAAAAGTTCTTACTCAAAGAGAGACAGAGACAAAAGTGTGTTTTTAAATGTGACTTCCATTTCTTGTAAACATGCACAAACGACAAAAATCCACTATTTTGTAACATTTTACTTTTACCAAAAATGGGAAGCATTATGTTTGCCGCTGCAGCACTGGTGAAGTTGATGAGAAAATTCTTGCGATTCAATGCTAGCCCTAGATCAAAAAAGCATGGGCCGTCAAGGGCCAGCAATTTGAAGCGACGTCTGAAGAGAAGGCAGGTGGATTTTTACAATGAATTTGAAGGATCGGACATACAAATAAGACAAACCTTCATCACACAGACCGAAGCAGTTGCGAAATTAAACATTTTTTCCACTTGAGACAGTTACATGTGCTACGAGTGCAATTGAATTCCGCAAAGGAATAATTGATTTGGTTGTCCACAAGTCCGTTCCATTAGGGTTGTTTTCCAGACGTGCATTTTGAAGTTTGAACGTCTCATATTTCCAGAGTGGCAAATGCTCAAGTTCCCCCGCGGACGCCCATGAAGAGTCATAAGGTTCACCATGTGTGCAGTGGCGTTACTAGAGGTATGATCCAGGGGTGCAAAACTTAGCCGAAGGAGGACCATTGGCCACCGTTTATGTATGCAATAATTAGTCCCCAAAAACTCATATACGAAAAGCAGATATTCCACAAAAGCAGAATTATTCCACAAAAGCAGAAAATAGTTGTCGGGTGATTTAATAAGCTTCAATTGGGTAAATGACTTTAAAGTAGAAGTTCACGTTTTCATGTAACATATCGTATCTAAAATTGATAGCCATCAGTGACTTGTGACAGTGGAAGGTCAGCTTATGATTTGTTGGAAGATCCACCACACCCAGGGGCATAACGATGCTTGATGACGCCCGGGGCAAGAAGCAAGTTTGGCGCCCCCGTGTTCGAACCTGATGGCATTTGGAAGCCAATGTACTGTATTGAAGGAAGTACTTGTGACATTAGTGGGACTTTTTGGCTCCCGGGGAATTGTTTCCCCTTCACCCCTCGTTGCCACCCCTAAATCGTAGTAATTAACCCCTGAATCAATTCCACTTTTCCTCCAAGCATCAAATGCTTGACTTAATGATGGGGCATGGTGGTAGATTCTGGGCACTGCCTGAGTAAACAACAAAACAAATGTGGTAAGCCAAAAACGGAATTTCTTGAGCAGTTCATTGATCTCTCCGTATTGTTACAACTTCTCCGGTGGCGTTGCGGTGATTGTGTGGTTCACCTTGAACGGTATGTGCGCGAAGAACAAAAATATATATGCGTGGCGTGAGCAAGCGATAATAAGAGAGATTGCGACGCATGATCTCTATTGTTGCTTGCTGCCACGGTGCGAAGCTTTGCGCATATGCCGCTCGGGATTTCCGATCGCAACAGTATCAGTAATAAAACCACATTCCTTTAGCAAACTAAGGAAATAATGCTCAACAATTTTATCTAAATATGAATCTGCACACCAAACAATTACAAATAGGTATGAACAGTGCCGTAGCAACCCAACTCTTACCCCACATCAAACTCCTTACAGGTCCCCACCTAATGGTGATTTCCTAAAAAAAGGATTTCTAAAGCGTTGCTGTATTAGCGTTATTATTCGTCATGGTTAAGTTGTCGTTGTAATTAATCTATCCCTCCTAGGTCTACTCAACTGGCGAACCGCGGTCAAACAGCAAAACAAAAGAAATCATTGTATAGTGGCAGAGTAGAACACATGAAAAATATCACGTAGCAACAACCATGAAAGTATAATAAACAATGTCACTTTATCGTAGTATCAAAACAACTTGGAGCGAGTCTTTTGGCATGCAAAAGTCTTTATGACAGTGTTTCACAGCCGGAGCCCTCGGCCCCCGTTGGGGACCACGGAGCGGTTCCCCGGGCCACGAGCAGAGGCCTTTGCTAAATAGCTCTGTCGTGATATTGCTAAACCTTATTGATGAGCAGAGGGCCACAAGTCTTGGGAGTCTTTGGAAGGGGAGCAAAAACCATGAAGATTGAGAAACACTGTTTCGTGACATCTTCCAAATCTAGAGAGCGCACACATGAAGTTTCGATTGACAGCATGGTTAATGAGGATAGTCTGCTATTTGTCAAATGAGACCTGTTGAAGGTTTTGATCAGCTTCAGTTTTCTGAAACTCCTTTCAGCGCTGGCAACAGTATTGGGGCAGTTTAGCATAATCCGAGGTGCAATAAATACGTTCGGATAAACTTGATCAAGACGTGTCTTAAGAACAGAGCTTAACAAAAGGAATCGGGTCTTACTCATTGTCCTTTAATTAACGACGATTATTTAGACATGTTGTAATGAAATGCACGTATTAACAAAAGTTTGTAGGAAATCACAATCAAGCTTATCGTTCAGTTATTGTTACCGAAGGAACAAACCTGAGGCCGATCAAAGCAATGCTCCGCGATGAACGTTTCCATTCACTAGCGCTTACGACGTAAATCTTGTTTGAAAAGCAAGCGCATCGTGCTTTCAACTGGCCGAAATACGCATGCATACACCTTTCTGATGTTTGGACTTGTTAATCTCCTAGTGCACGTCACATGTTTAGATTAGTAACATTTTGCATCTCAAATAGACTATAAATGTTGACAAATACAGACCAAGGGGATCTACATGGACATGGGCGTCGGAAAGATTTTTTCCAGGAAGGCAGCACAAGGAGATTTTTCCAAAATTTTTCTAGCGGAGGCTAAAAGTGGCAAAATTTGCTTTTTCCCGCTCGAAACTAAGAAAAAAACTTTTTTGCTAAAATTTTCAAAATCCAATGGGGTCCAAGCCCTTCCCTGCCCCCCTTCCGACGCCCATGTACGTAGACGCAACATGGTTAACATCCATANTNCACTAACCGCACTACTTGGTTGGGACAAACTTAGCAGTGATTNCTAAAAAAACTCTTCTAACTACACGGCTCTNTCTTGCTGTCTGAACAGCAGGCTGAGCAAAATTTGTAACTTTGGTCATAACCACCAAAGGTATCTTGCTTCTATGCAGTACAAAATATGAGAAGACTACCTGAGGTAGCCATAATACATTTTTTCACAACAATCACTACAAAAAATATATTGATCAGGTGTAAGTCTGTCTTATGGACGTATACAACTAAGCACATAGGCTAGCTTCACGCTCAACACTCCAAGCAATGCATGGTGCCACTTTCGCTAAAGCTTCAAATTATTTTATTACCTCGAAAATGTACCAAAAATGATCAGGAGATGTTATTCTAGGTTACAGCGGCAGGCACTGCTCTGTCTATGAATGACAGAGCAAAATAGAACACGAATTGATAAAAACTACATTGATTTCTAGTGTTTTACATTTCAGACGTCACTCAATACAATACAATTTGAATTTCGGGATTGAATCCTTGTTTGGGGAGCTGACCCAGAAAAGCCTCCACGTGGCCACGGGACTGAATTTTTGGGCCCCTGTGTCGCTAGGCGGTAAATTTGCGGATATTTGTCTGATGCGGATAATCGCGTATTCTGGTTTAAACACACAAAAATCTCGGCAAATGAGTTACGCGATTAACTGGATTCGCCCGCACTGACGCCCGAAATCACCGGAAAACACCCCGAGAAATTTTTGAAAAGCGCTAAAAACAAAAACCTGCTAAAAATCCAAAGAATACTAATTATCGAAATACAAGCCA
>JGI24159J19872_10010893_pt1 | contig 11932 bp, 8 predicted proteins | sample Ectturendosymbi4_FD_19872 | JGI IMG/M metagenome (IMG submission 19872) | reverse complement strand
TGCAGTTGCAAAAAGTGTCTGTAACCCTATGATTTCGCCGGCTTCAATGTCTTGTACTACGTTCTGTATTGTCTGATTTTATCAACCTGGATTCTGCAGAGTGTGTGTGTTCATACTATGGACTTCGTGTCTGCTATAAACAAATAAATTAAATTAAATTAATGTCAGCTTTTGAGGATCAGTTAGAGCAGAGGTGGGCAAACTACGGCCCGCAGGGCAGTCACACGTACATAGATAGTACATATTTGGAGTCTATGCTAAAGTAATTTTATCAATTAGATTAGAATAATCAAGTTTTTTTTCATTTGTTTCATTCGAAACCACATTTTTACTCAACCGGAAGTGACTATTGTTATCTTCATTTTGTGGTAGTTCATGTAAAACTTTTTAAAAGTTTTCCAAGCGATTATAGATGTAATAAATGTAATACGAGCATGCGGCCCTCGGTAGCAATAAATGTTCAATGTGGCCCTCCGTAGAAAATGTTTGTCCACCCCTGACCTACAGGAAAATTTAATGTGAATATTGAAATAAACGACTTTGCTGGGAATATTCTGCAAAGCCAGTTTTACGCCTGCTTTTACATCTTGCTATCAGATACACAAACACACCCTAAACGCCGATTCACATATACCTATCTGCGACGCGGCTATCCTACTTTAAGTGCGACTGGTGCCGAAGCCCCAAATGCATAGTGCATTGAATACTGGTAGTCCTAACCTTATCCACGCTGCAGATGGGTATTACACTCGTGATAGTAGTTGCATAGAATTGTTGTGGTTACACCACAGTCACAAAGTGTCCGTAAGCTACCACAAAAACCGATTAGTCAGTAGTCACCAATCTGTTGGCAGATGGTTTGTTTAAAAAGAAACTGCTTTGTAGTAAGAATATTTTGACGCAACTACAGTAGTTGGCTATCAACAGCCTACTTGTCGCTGTGTCAAGATGGAATTCGTGGTTGAAACCATTTCGCTTTGCTGCGAACTGTTTCCACTTCCGTGAAGCTGTTTTTGTTCACGTGGGGCCGACACAATTGTGTTCGGGAATGGTGTTTTGTTTCAAATGTGTAGTGCTGTGGAAGTTGCACAGTTTGCACAGAATAATCGACATAGCAGTACAAGTGTACGATTGCGTCTAGTGTTATTTAGGTGTCTCTCGTGATTAATCAGGCTAGACCGTATTGAACGATATTCACAAGTCTATGTTAGGTTTGATAGGGTTAATCATATCAAATTAATCTTCACGACAACGGAAAATCACCATGCAAGATAGAAATTCATGTTGGCCCCCACTTTTTTCTTGGCCCTGCGATGGCCCCCCGCTTTTTAATTCTAGAATCGCCACTGGCGTATATCAGTTCCAACTTGGTTAAGTTTCACAGATCTTGCGTACTTGCGACGCCACTGCGCTCTTTCAACCAAGTATGATCCTATGAATGAAGAAGTCGATCTGGTACATACCACGCTATGTTATTATGCTCATGCAGACCCGTAGCCAGGTTTTAGGGTTTAGGGAGCAAAATATACTTTTGGGAGTGCGAGATTTTTGTTTTCATTATATGTTTTGAAACAAATTTTTCTTAGCCCAACAAAATTTGGAGGACCACAGAAAATTGGGGAGCACTGCCCCGAATGCCCCCCGTGGCTACGGGCCTGTGATCATGTGCGTTTTTCAGATGGTCGACAATATCCTGTGTTTTGTGATATTGCACCTTCGCGACAAGCAACCATTTGACAACCATGCGTGGCAAAAAATAGGTATGGTAAACCTGTAAATGAATCGAGCGACGACGCTCATCACTTACCGGATTCAGCTTCTCTGTGCAATCGTTGTGTGATGATACGGCAAACGACAGGGCTTAGGTAAACTAGCTAGACTTCTCGTATCGAAACATCCATTCCGTTATGTCTCGCATGGAGTGTGAAGGTCAACACGCCAAAGACGAGTTGTCTATAGATACGGTGTTGTGCCCTGTATCTGATTTTTGGTGTTGTCTGTGATATGGTGTTGTGCCTTTTATTAGAGTGTCTCTTGTACGTACAAGCATGTCATTAATTGTTTTCATGCGAGGGAAAAGAATGTTGTATGCAATGCTTGAAGATTTGTTGAATGCTTCGTTCACACTGATTTTTTTACACTGGTTGTTTGACAGAGAAACACATCTTTGTGGTTGTGCCTGTCCTTGAGCTGGACGGTCGTCATTTGTCATTTGCTAGGTTGTGGCGCGTAGTTGCATTGAATTTTACCAAATAAATAAGGTCTTGAAATATTACATACCCTTAATTAAAGCATGAAGTGATTGCAAGCAGCTTTATTTATTCAATGAGGATCGTCAGAACATCGTGTTTATCAGAAAAACTCTTATGCAGTAAGTTATATTATTGTATGACGGAAAAAGAGGCGAAGCAGTTTTTTGAATCCCTGCTGCTAAGAGTCAAGCACTCCAACGCAACAAATTTCTATGAACCAGCCAAAAATCTAAAGGTTTCCGGAGATTATTTTGCTTATATTATTTTCATGAAAGCTCCATTCACATATTTTAATGAAAAATGCGTTCCTCTGCTTGTTAATACAAAAGGCAAAATCTGATATCTGATCGCCACGAAATTTTCAGCAAGTTTCATATCTATGAGAAATAATTCAATTCCACCCCAGATTTGAGAGAAAACCTGTCACTGGCTAATACAGATACTTAAATATCTCCAATCTTTAAATGCGTCCACAGTGGTCCTTTTCATGAAGAGCAGGCCATGGAAAAATACAAACTTGCACGTAGTACACATCCAAAATGTTGCACTTCTGCGAATTCGAAAACGTCTAACAATGATTCGAAATTGCATGACACATGACAGGAAAATCCGCTGACGCACTGGTGTAGGAGGCGGGAGTGCAGGGGGTGCAACCGCACCCCCAAAACCTTTGATTTGGTAAAAATCCGGGCAAAATCTGTGGAAATTTGGGCAAAATGTGTGAACACCTTCGCAAAATTGCAGTATGTGCTTTGATTTTACAGAAATGGCACCCACAACCGATATACGTTTTTTTTTGGAGATCATGTTTTCATTTAGTTCTTTTCAGCCAAGTTAGGCGAAATTTGGGCAAGTTTGGGTGAAATTTGGGCAAAATGATGCTTGAAATGCCTTGATTTGAAAAAATGCGCCCAACATGAAATGAAATGCAGTCGTTGGTTTTTTTTGGGGTCATTTTTTGGAGTTTGTTTCGGGAAAGCTTGGGGAAATTCGGGTAAAAATCCTTCGCATCCCCAAAAATATTCCTGCTCCCTACACCTATGCACTGACATGTTTTCTGTGTCGAGACATGTTAGAATGAAGCTACATTTTTTGAAAAAGTGGATAACCTCGAACGGACGTAGAAAGTCTGCATTCACACCGACACTCTCTCAAGTTTCTTCAGTTATTCAAAATATTTCTTAGACAATCTTCTTGATACAAACGCAAACGAAAGAAGTTGACAGTCTTTGGGTAATACTCAAATTCTCACAAACGTTTCATATATTTCATGTTTTACTTTTATGTTTGGCTGGTTATACAACACAACTCTTTAAGAATTTTCGTGAAACTGGAATTTTTTTAAAGAAAGCTAGACGAAATGGAATGCGTCGAGAATTGCTCAAAACTTTTAAGTGGCAAAATGCGTGCGTTTTCCTTACAAAAGATTTTGTTCATACACTACCTTAAAAATCGAACTATCTTTTTCAAAGTATTTTACAAGGCAGCGTTTGCGTCATACATGACATTATACAATACAATTAGGTGTGCTGTTACAAATGCAGAAGAACANTGTTTTTTATATTTTTTTGAAANTTTTAGCGTAAAGATAAATGAAAGAACATGGTAATCAGTAAATCACAAANTGAAAGAACTCACTTCTGTTTGGTACGTAAAGGACAGAATGGAACAATGAAAACAGCGAATAAGAAATTGTTTTCTGTATCATTTCACTTTGCCCGGTCCAACCGGAAATTGATTTAGCCGTGCCATCCTGACAATGGTCTATATACAGCCAGAATAAATTTTGCCATGAAAACTACTAACCACCACTTATAACACTCGACGTGTCTGATTCATGGAGCACGATACCGAACAACATAAAGACAGCTGAATCACAGTATGGGTCATATTGATCATAATATCGTTTTGGTGAATTGGGGCAAATCTACGCTATACTGTTTCTTTTTTCAGCAGTCATCTGTTTCAAAGCACTTTTACTAATTGTTTTATGCACGTTGACGAAATATGTGTCTTTTAATCACGATTGATTTCTCCATTTCTCAAAGCTACTCTCACTGCCACCTAATGGGAGGTAACAACGCTCGGAACGTGCTTCAGAAACAACCAAACCACTGTGCGATTTGAAAACGCACTAAATAAAACGTACCTATCAAAGTACATGAACATACGCGTAGGAAGTGGGCTGCAGGAAGAGCTGTGGCACCCCAACACATTTTGCTTCTGGCAAAAATCAATTCAAACATAAAAAATCCATAAATCCTTATGTTGTCCCAATAATGCTATTCCAAAATTGTAACTTTTTAAAGAAAATACATTTTGGCAATTGAACTCTCTGTTGAGATTAATGGAGTAAAAATTGCATTTAATGTGTCTTAATACCACTTGGGGAAGTTAAATACTTTGTAAAATGTTTTGCAAAATCTTATTTTTGGGCATGAACATACTTTTTCGATCAAAGCGCTGTAGCTCCCAGAAGTTTTTATCTCCTGTGTCTACGTATAGGAGCATAGATATTATGACTCAAGACAAACCATAGAGCGAGAATACAAATTGACTTGGAAGCATGGTTATTATAAAAAAAGAAAATTACCTTATAGATTAAAAAAAAAGTAATCACAGGATAACCTTTTAAGCTTGAAAAGATGAATAAAGTTGTTATTACCCCTCTATACTTACGCGTTGACAGTATATTTTGAGCCATTTGNACACATGAGCGCAATTTTGTTGTAAAATGTGAGGGGACAGCTTGGTGTGAAACCAATATATTACGAAACNTAAAGAGAAAAATATGGGGTAACATGGCATATTATATCCCCACTGTCTGAAAAAGTGGGGGGACGCATCCCCCGTGTCCCCCACCTAATTGCGCCCATGTTTGTACAGCATTGCATAATAGGCAAATATTTGCTTAGAATCCTTATACTGTCTTCTTAGGGTTTGCCCCATTTGAGGTTAGCATTGGAAATTGCCTGTTACAACAGGGTGTGACGTTCCAGCCACTCATATATTTTTCCTTTATTTCACTTTTGTTTGATAGTTGGCGAATTAGCATAATTTACCTTTTCTTTCTTATTTTGATCCCAAACACATCACTAATTTGTGGTGTTGATGGATTAACACTTCTTTCAGAAAGGTGTAAAATGTTCCCAAAGGGTATTAGCTACTGTATGTCACACTATTAAACCTTCATCAAAACCCAATAACTAACCATATCCATACTAAGATAATGTGATTGATAAAAGTTCCGACAAATCACCTGCTCTACGGTGATCAGGAATAGGACCGAAGCAACTGTAGCCATTATACCAGCGACAAATTTCTCTCGTTAATGACGGAAAACTCTCTAAGTCTTCGCACATTGCAACAGCTTTTAGTATTGACCGAGCAGTGGTACTTGATCAGCCTATTTTATGAACAATGTCAGAGCTTTCAGTAGAATGGATGATCGGGTACAGAGCGAAACAGCAAAACGTCACAGGAAAACTTTTGCAATCCAAAATATATTATCTTCGGAAGCGCATCGCTTCAAAATGATGATTTTGTTTAACATTTAGCAACATGAACAACAAAATCCTATGGAACTTTTGACAATTGTATTTGATGAAGACCTGATTGTGCCCATTCAGTACGCGAAATACATACTCTCCTAAGATCATGGTGTCTGTTTCTTGGCTTTGAAAGGATTTTTTCGACAGATTTTTTCGATATTTTTGAAGCTGTTACGTAATGTTTAATGCAAGGTATTGTATTTAATTCGAAAAGCAATGAGCAGCTTGGCTCAACTTATAGTACATCAACGATTTCTAATTCTAAACCGTTAGTTTCGAAGGTTTCAACTCATATATTATAGTGATTAAGCATTTATTATCAAACATTGTACAATTTTCACGTATTATTAGCGAATCTTTACTTAATTAGAGGCAACTCTGATATAGTTCTTTCTAATCCGTGTTTTCTGAATTATCTGGAAAACAATTTACACTTATTTGTTGACGTTGAAGCATATCTCGCCTTGGAGATACATATTACATCTGCATGTCATTGTAAACTCATCATCCAAACATAAGCTATGGACGTTTCGCCTACTATCCCACCCTGTTCCAAACATACGTTCTATACTCGAGATAAATAAAGTATAAACGGTTGCAAAGAACACAGCTGATGGCTGTGGAAAACATTAAGAAACAGTAATTCTCAAACTGAAAATGGAGAATCGCGGTGATTTTCATTTTTCATCGAAATATGTTTCAAATCGTTCATAGCCTTTCACAATCTACGTGCCCAAACTGTTTTAATTTTTAAGCACAGGGCCGGTGACTGTATTTCCTGATCCTATTGGATTTTGATGCAATTGAAACTCAGTCCAATAATGTTTGTTAGTGCTTGGCCGCGCATATATTCTATCGTTTATAACTCCGCAGCGTCCGGGATTGAAACGTTCTCCAAAGCTGTATTTTGTTGCAGGCTGCGGCGGCGCGTAAACTTCAGGCGGCCAGTACTTGAAACCATTCATTGCGTGCACGTAGAAAGCCGTGGGTTTATTCAGGCTTCTTGTGGCTGTTCGGCTTCGTCTCTGCTTGGACTTGTCTGGCCTGCGTTCACTCTCAAACACGTTGTCCTTGATCTGAGCACTGCTAAACTTTTCCGCATGCGGTTGCTTCTTAATTTTGGGCAAAACTATCGGATTTCCAAAATCGCTACCCCACGAGTACAACTGCTCTGTGTCCCGCAGTCGTGCCGAAGCTTCGTTGATCGTTGTAGGATATTTACGACCATTCCATGCTTCCATACGATCTAACCATCTCAAATACGTCAAAACAGCAGGAAGCCTTGCCGCTGGCATCTTCAAGTTATCGTGAAGAGCTTGAACATTGCGCAAAGCCCTGTTAGGTTCAAGTTGATTGGGGGAGTTGTACACAGGGGCAGAATGCCTCACGCCAATCTCCTTGCTGGCAGGATGTTCTCTACCTAACTTCTTCATCAGCGGTTTTCACAGGCTCGTTCGGCCTAAAGCAAGGACTCTTTTTGGGCCTTCGGGCCGACGGAGATGAACTTTTCGCTGAACGTGGGTGAACGCAACAGTGTTAAAGACGGTCGCTCACCTGGAACAACACCTGTAGCAATAATCACGCGCAGGACTTTTCACAACAGGCCAAAGCACCCGGCTTTGCGGCAAGCAGGGTCGTATTTGAAAGCGAGTCGTCAATTCCCTTTACAGGATTTAAGTGCGACGACCAAAACTTTCAAGGGTCACAGCCCTTCTGACGCTAGCACAGTGCAACTGAAGAGGCAGTCGACCTCACTCGGCGAAGACCTGAGACAAAACAAGACTCCAAGCCGGCCTTCACTTCTAAAATTATTACAAGGACTCATTGAGTACGTCACAATGCGATCGCAACTTCGTACAATGGATTCAGATTGGATAATAGTTTCGCGTTTTGTTGGAAAGTCACCGCATGTTCCTATTGTTGTTACGCATACACCGCATGAAGCAACGATACGTGAGAACTGGCGGTCTTTGTTTTGGTAGCATCATGACACTTGTCTTGCTCACACGAAAATTGTTAACAACGCAAAAAATCTGCTTTGCAAAGATGTAACTTTGGTTGAAACAAAGAAAGTGCACCGAAAACCACTACGCAATAGTTGACCACTCGCTTGTCTAAAACATTTTTGCAGAAACATGGAAATTCAATTTATATTCTATCTGTACGACATGCTACCATGACTGGTGGAAACCTTGTATCTCTAAAAGCGTTTTAGTTCTTGCTTAATCTCGAATAAAAACGCAAAACAACAAGTAGTTTTGAGAAGTTGTTCCTAAGCACAGAGACGAAAAATAAAAAGTCACTGATGTTGTCTTCGAGAGCTGCGCTGTACTGTAAAACACTTAGCTGCGTTTGCAGAGTAACAACGTTCAAACAAGTTAACAAACAATCTTCAATAACCTTCCAAGCACAATAGGTTTGATAACACCAAACTAACACCATCGTACCAGGTGAATGTGAGATTAACGTCAGAAAAACACAAATGTTTTGCCTGCTTTTAGTAGTAATCTATGTAGGCATTTTGAGATTGAGATTAACATAATGTGGTTTAGTGCCAAAAATTTGTTGAATAGCTCTCCATTACAAGAAAGAGACATGCCTTGCTGTAGACAAGGCAGTTGATAACTTTTTATTTGAAAAATTTTGCAACAGCAATAACTAAAGCCCCAATAGCTTAAAGTACTTCCAAAAACCAGGTCTCATGGCTTCGCCTTCGAAACAAAACTGGAAGACGTTCCTGTTAACGTCACGGACGTCACTGGATGTAGCAGAATTCGTCTACGTCTACACCGATTTTTTTGCTTACAAATCCTTAAATTATTGTTGTTAATTTTTATTAGGAATGAGCATCACCACAAACAAATGTTTTGCTCCATAAAGTAGGCTACTTGGTTAAACGTAACGTGACTCTCGTGGGGAGTCAGAATGATAAAGCCACTTGGAAAACGCTGCGGTTTTCTGATTAAAATTGATTGGCAACACATCAATTAATGCTCTTGCTGCAAATGAATTCTGAGCAATGCTGTTTTAAATGCAAGTAGCAAATTTTTTTCAAACAAAAGTGACGTTAACAGAAGTAATGCCATTACTGATAATGAGGTATAACATAATCAAAAATAGCAACAATGGTGATACTGCCATTAACGATGTGAGGGATGATAATAATGGATACAGTGATACTGTTTGTTTAATGGAGGTTGCATAAATAAAACTGAAAACCTTTTGTGGAACACATTCATTGATAATAATAATCATATAGCATGCACGCTCTCGGAACGAAAGTAGAATTTTATAAAAGAAAGAGAATATATCTTAGGTTAAAGTTCGGCTGCTCGCCTATTCTACAAACTGAGCTTTGTAACCAGAATGTTTTCTTGCTTTGACCCTGGCCCGAATTCAAATTGTTTTTTTTTTAACGAGGGAGTGAACAATTGTGGAGATGGCGATTATTGCATACACATGTATTTGTAGAGGAGATGAATTAAAGATCTCAATCTCCAAACCTTGTCATTTCGATCTTTGTGGTTTTATCATAGGAGCTTCACCAGGGTTTTGGCCCTTTAGTGCCAAAGGATGATATATTTGTACATAACAAGTTATTCTCCCGTGTAACATATTAGTTGCTGTTGTCATCTCCAATCCACAGACCTGTTAATGCAAATGATCCCTTGTTTTTTACATTTACAAACGCAACATATTCAATTTTTTAATCGCTACAGCTGCATCAGTAGCTGATCCGAAATTCAACCCGATCTGTTTAATCAAAGGATGTATCACACAATAAGTTCTTCCAACGACCTAGTAGTGAGTTCGAATCCTACACTGATATTCCCAGTTACGAAAAACTACGCAATGACTGTAGACTCAGGAAGACATATACCAAGTTGATAAAACAAAATGAATATGAGTACAACGGCTTATCGTCTGCCCCGATCGCATGTAGTACTATACAGCGAACGTTCTCATCACAAAGGTGTGACATGATGACACAACAATGTCAGATATCGCGTTCACTAGCGAAATATTTTGTTTCGCTCTCCTTCGATCATTGACAGCTATCCAGCAGCGCGGTGGCTGCTCACCTACTGAGAAAAATACTCGAATTCTGTTTGCAATAAATGCACGTTTCCCAAGCGTTTCTTAACCCAACCACTTACTTTCTTTCAGTTTTATTTGAATTGTCTCACTGCGCTCAAACTGAATCTTTCAACGAGGTTTGCTGTGATTGGGCACGTTCTCCTAAGGTTTTCTCTGAAGCAGGTTTGTTTGAAAGTATATAATCGTCATTTAGTTATTGTTGCATTTTGAAATCTCCTGAAATACCGTGATCTGGGAACACAAAGTTTAACTGGGAACATACAAATGGTGGAAATTTTTCATTAGAAAACCTTTCAAAAATATCGATGAGAAAAATTTGTGCTTAATACTTGATGTATTTATCCACAGGGTCAATCCATGCACAAACATGGACTATGGACTAATCCTCGATATTTTGCCATATTTGTCAACCCAACGTGAGTTCGAAAGTACTGTATGCATTACTGTATTACGGCGCAAGAACTACGACTTCGGGAATTCGATAACAGCACGAAATTAGATTTTGCTCAAACCAAGTGTAATCAAATCATCAGCAGAGGTGTACAGGAGTCGGAGTGTCGGAGTAGACTCCGGCCGGAGTCTTAACGACTTTCGAAAATAGGAGTGGAGCCGGAGTTGGTTTTTCTAAGCAAGAGCAAGAGCGGGAGTGGAGCCGGAGTCAGTTTTTTAATAAGAGGTTACTTTGATTATTACTGATTATTATTATTGCAGATTGTTTTTTTACAAAGCATGTCATAACAGAACCTTCAAATGTGCAAACCTACTTCACAGGAAGTCTTAAAATTTTAATACAACTTGGATGTAAGTCAGGTTAGGTTGGCGAGTTTCACGCGTGTAAAGATTTGGACGATTTCTTGTTCACGGTGATACGTTAAAAATCTGCTGGCCAATGAAATTTAGCTCACATAAAAAGTTTAGGTATAGTGTCTTGTCAAGCAGCATATCCAGTTTTCTGTTTTGAAGGACAAAAAGTACCGTATCCCTATCTAGTTTTCTGCCAGATATAAAACTGAGTTAGAGAAATCTCACTACTGTCAACATGGTCGAGTGGCAAGTGACTAGACAATCGTCAGTTCGAGTGACTCCTTTGTTGTATTTGGTTTTTCTTTTGATGTACTTTCACAAGATTGTAAGTAAAAATTTTTGGACCCCTTGTGATGTACATTTCGAAAAGCAGACAAGTCTTTTTGGACTAGGGTTAGGCCTAGCATTAGGATTAGGGTTTTGTGTCAATGTTTAAGGTTATGGTTTCGGGTTAGCGTTTAGGGTTGGGGTTCAGTGTTAGTGTCAAACGTTTATTAGCGTTTAGTGTTGATGGGTTTGCGGTTAAGGTAAATTGTTAGGTTTTAAGGTAGGCTATGGGGTAAAAAAATGTATGGCCACCTTAATTCTTTATCTGAGAAGCAACTGGCATATATATATTGCAGTGATCAGCAGATTCATTTGATACGTTTTTTTAGTCTTTTTAATGCGTAAACCGGATACGGTCGTTTATACACTGCCAAAAGTTTAGATCAGGGTTTCTTAATCTGGGGTGCTAGCACCCCCAGGGGGTGCTGAAATCAATTTCAGGAGGTGCTTGGGAAGGTTACGTATGTGGCGGTCAAAGGTAAAAGGAATACGTTTGGACAAAGGTGTTAGCCAATGGTAGGGGTGCTGGACTCCTTGGGCGCGACCAAAAGGGGTGCTGAGGTAGAAAAAGGTTAAGAAACGCTGGTTTAGATAAAGAAGCGACTACGGATACGCCTGTCCTGACGCAATTCAAATAAAACGGTCAGTTTGTCATTCATACGGCGTGGGTCTCGTGGTGTAGTGGTTAGGCGTTACGGCTGCTATGCCAGTGGACTGGTTTTCGACTCTCACCTTGCCGACTTTACTTTTTTGTTTGCTTTTTTCAGGCTTACTTGTTACCTTTATGGGTTAGTGTTAGGTTAGCATTAGCTTAGGGTTAGGGATAGGTTGGCATTAGGCTAGGTTAGCCTTAACTTAGGGTTAGGCCAGGGTTAGTTTTGCATTAGGTTAGGGTTAGGA
>JGI24159J19872_10010891_pt1 | contig 11933 bp, 7 predicted proteins | sample Ectturendosymbi4_FD_19872 | JGI IMG/M metagenome (IMG submission 19872) | reverse complement strand
AGCAGCAACCGCATTCATTACAACGCATCACACATGCACACGTCACAATTGTTCTTTCCGTAGTCCTCTCACAGGACTGAGCCAATACCGTTCGTATTGTGCATCACCACGGTCAAGTTTTCACCGTACATATTGTGGATCGCCACAGTGGAGCCGTCATCATTCGTTCTGTGGTTCACCACAGTGGAGCCTTCAAACTGCATTGTTTCACTTTGATCAATGTGCACTGGCTGCAGAGGCGTAACGAGGTTAGATGGCGCCCGGGGCAAGTAGCAAGTTTGGCGCCTCCGTGTTCGAACCTGAGGTCTTTCGAAAGCAAGTGTGCTGCGGAACAGGACTTTTCGGTCTGGCCGTTTCGGTCTGACCCATTTCGGTCTGGGGACATTTCGGTCACGAGATTTCTGTTCATAAACAACTTATTACATTTGTTTATTCAAATGATTATATAGGCAGGCGAAATGCCACTCTAGCTAGTGTTACACAAATTCCCGTTGAGGAGTCAAGATTGCGATTAAATCTTAATTGTAAATGACGACTTTGAAGAATTTGTATTTAATTGCAAAATGTCGGTAATGATTTAATTTGCTTGCTGATGATAATGAAAATCGTACGTTGATGCTGATTAACTGTTGGATCTGGATCATGTTTGCAGTTTTTTTAAATAAAACTTTTCGTTGATTTAAGCATGTTTGCATTAAAATGTTATCATGTAACATTTCATAGTCTGACCGAAATGTCCACAGACCGAATCGGCCAGACCGAAAAGTTGCTTACCCAGCGTACTGTACTGAAGAAAGTACTTTATGACATTGTTGGGACTTTTCGGCGACCCGCAGTGATTCGGTGTCTCCATAGTGGTTCGGCGCCCGAAGCACTGTGCACCCCCTTCGTTACGCCTATCATTGTGACAGATGTTTCGCTTCTGAAAAATCGAGAAATGGACTAATGTAAGGTCTTACCTCAAAAATGTTTAGCTTGCGTGCTGCCATATACTTAGCCTACATCTCTTTCGCAAAGGAATAGGCAGATTTTAGCGTTAGGGATTTAATGAAAACAACATTTTATTCGTGTTTGTTGAATCAATCTGAATATGTATGCCAATTTTAGCTGGGGTCTTAAGCACGTAAACTCCGAAGTGGATGACCAGAGACACATCTATAACTAAATTTGCGAAACTGATGGAGGCGGTGAAGAATTTCAAAGCCGCGGGTTCGCGAAGGAAACAATTTCAATCTTAACCTCGCACGCAGCCTCATACGTAACATACCACCGTAGATGCTCTGCAAAAATTCACTAGGTGCAAATCAGCAACTCTCGAAAAGCAGATGAGAATCTCAGCCACTTTTAACTGGTCGAACTTTGCATAGGTGCAACAAAGCAAAAGGCTTGATTATNCGACCATTTCCTTGATTGCTGGCGTTTTTTACTTGAGAGCTGTCAAGCTTAGGCCAAAATAGGGTTGCCAAGATGTGTTTTGCAAAAATACCGGCCTTTTTATCAACAGTGACAAAAGTCTTATCATCGAAAAAATAATAGAAATAAGGCGTAAGCCAAGTCGTAGTTATTTGTGAACACTGCGCGTTCAAACACAGCCTACCCATATCTTTGCCATAGGCGATAGTAACAGTGATTGAGGTAAAAACTTTATCCGAGAGATTAATCTTTGTACACTAATCACATTCACGATGAAAACTGCTTTCCACGAAAACAAATTTAAGAAAGCACTGATTCAACGAAAATTGTTAAGACTTATTGAATACAATTTCTCAATCTCTGTTTTTTTACGCAGTGGATTATAAGGTTCACTAGTAGCTACCATGTTACTCTCTTCCTGTGTATTTCTGATTTTCCTGTATTCTTCTGCAATTGCCTGCAGTAGTTCAGACAACAACTCCACCTGCGCTGGTTTCACGGTTAATTGCCAAAATATGCTCCTACAGATCACGTTTAAGACGAAGGAGTATGCTAAGTATGACTTGACAATGGAACAGAGAAAACAGAAACCATGAGTATTGTTACGTTACGAGTAATAATAATTTGCTCCTATTTCGGACTGAATGAACTTCGCTGAAGGAACTGTCCTGACAAGTTTCACCACTACAGTTATTATAATTTGAGAAGTTCTGCGCTAATTCTTTTTGGAGTCACTCCATCGCATTTATTTTCAAAATACCGGCTTCAGGCACAGAATTTCAAAATACCGGCCAGACATGTGAAATACCGGTCGTCTAGCAACCCTAAGCCAAAACGTTGTGGAACAACATTGCCAAAAAACTTTCAGAACGGTGTGTAGCTTATTTTTGTTAAGTCTTGGTTACGTATTAAGTGAAGTTTTGGAAAATACGGAACTTACGCCCTCATGGTTTGCACCACGTGAATCGTGAAATCTCTTAGTGCCATACGCTTGCTACTTCGGGCTTTTTCCGAGGACGTTATGTGAAAAAACAGAAGTACAGTACTACACAATGCCCAAACAAGAAATCTTTTTCAACCCTATTCCTTGGGAGGCTTGCATCTTCATATTTTATGTTCTCAAAAGACCACCACTAAAACTTTAAGTTTTTTTTGTAAGTTTTATCAGCAGAATGGGTGCTTTCACCTTTTTGCGATGATTTAAACTTGCGCATACCTGTATCTGGATTCAAGTGACTCATATCCACAAATGTGAAGAGTTTGAGTCAATCAGCAATGTTTTAACAGGAAATCGATTTCACGTAACACTAAGCATCGCCAATTCTACAACCTTAGGTATTAATGCTTTTCATAAATTCTATAGTATTAAAGCAAGGGCAAGCTTTTCTCTATATGACAGTTCTTAAACAAACTGCCTTTGTTCACACCTGACGTGGCAAGAAGCGGGCAATAGCTTCTTAGCCTGACCGCGCATGGCAATGCAGGGGCTCTTTATAACAACGGTTTACTTTTATTCTTTCGTGTCCTATAGAGTGTGCCTGTCCGGCAGACATGGCGTTGGTGACCAGTGTTTGTCAGCAACAAGTTCTTGGCCACATTACACATCCTGTACAACACATCAGGTATGCAGTTGAACGGAGGTGATCAGTGTTGCGATTGACGTTTGAAAAATAAACGGAAAGTAACGAGAAAACAGATGAGGGGAAGCCCGCAAGAAAAAGATACTGTGCATCATCACCCAAGTTGCAATCAAATCACTTTACTGCATGTTCAAAATTATTTTACTGAATGTTGCTACACAAACTCACTTCATTATGAGCGCAACAAGAATTTTTCAAATAATCCAACAAAACCGGGATTTAGCGTTGTTAGCAAGATAATCGACTGCAGCGTTTGAACTCATAAGCACACAAAGTAAACCGCGATTGGGGAGCGACCGATTTACCGCTTGTAAAAGAATCGACAAAAAGTGATTTTTACCAATGATTCAGTTCAATCAACAAGATTTTCAATGGTCCTCAATTGTTTATTCAACCACCAAGACTTCGAACGATCCTCGATTGTTTACTAACAAGTTGGAGACGCAGCTAATCACGTGATAACACAAAATCACAACTTTTGAAAAAAGCATTAATTTGTGCCTAAATGCTATAGCGATGCAAATGATGTAAAATAACTAGGGCCTTTTCCACCTCAGTTTAATTTTCCTGCTAACAACTTTGCACAAATTTTGAGGAAAACTACTGTTCTCTTTAGAACGATTCTTATGAAGCAATATGGTTGGTCTGCTGCGACATCGACACGTCATCATAGTACAAAAATCCACGTATTGTGATCTTGAGAAAAGAAAGGTCACCAAAGAGTCACATGAAGGATAAAAAAGGCATGCTTGGAACAGAGAACTCCCGAATTTTCACAAAAGCGATGTGTAGTAATTTAAAAAAAGGTAATGAAACGAAATATCAGTGATTGTAAAAGCAATTAAAACAAACAGGTTTTGAAATAGAAAGACGTAACTGCAATAAAAACAAGCAATTCTCAATTTCAACTTGTCTCCGATTCTTTAGACTGGTCGCTGCTAACGCACTCTGCAGACGAAATCCAGTGGCCTTGCAGGTCGCACTGACGAAGTATAGTGTTCCCTTTCAACATCCACTCATTGACGGCGATCTCGTCCAAAGTGGGACGATTGCCCGAGCGACGAGACAGCATCGAGCAAATCAACGACTCGAGTTCGGGCGAGACTGGTCGACGAAAGGAGACTTGGGCTTTCACAATATCTTCGTCTTTTTCCCACGGAATATCTCCGCACGCCATAGCGTAAAGCAAAATTCCAAGCGACCACACCGTGCCAGAACGGGCAAAATATCGCTTCATTGTGATCCATTCAGGAGGAGGGTAGACGTTGGTGCCATGGGATTCCACAAAGACAGTGTCGCGCAGCAACGAAGCGGCACCAAAGTCGATCAACTTTACATTATTTTTATCCAGGTCAATTACTATGTTCTCGTCCTTTACGTCGCCGTGAACGACCCCGTATTTAAGGCAATGTTGGATTGCTTGCAGAATCTGCCAAAATAAGACCCGAATAAGCTCCTCATCCATGGGGTGGCGTTGGTTGATGAAGTCGTACAAGTCCATGCTCGACTCGGGCCGCTCGAGGACCATCACGAAGCCCTGGGGACGACGAAACCAGTCGATCAATTTGATCACGTGTTTATGTGGGGCAATTCGTTTCATGAGAGCAATCTCGTTTGGCACAACCTCCCCAGCATCGCGTCCCCAGTTGTGGATTTGATACAATCCAATAAACTTAATGGCGACTGGTAAGTTGTCTTCAACGCGAAATCCTCTGCAAACGTGGCCAGAACCACCTGTGCCAATGACGTCTTCCGTGCGGTAGAGTTGATCGAAACGGCGTGGGTTCGATGCTCGACCGTGGGGTCTTTCCAACAAGTTCCTTGCGTAGGACATTTCTGCACATGAAGGTATTGTGTAACTTTAAGTGAAGTAACGAAGCAGAAGTTCAACCAGTGACCGCCATCGAACTTTTCACTTGCAGAGGGAGAGATTTCTAACAATTTTTGCTCAGCAACATGCCAGTGACCTCATGTTTGTACAATATAGGTCAAGTGTGGGCAATTATATTGGCTCGGGGGCCACTCCAAGAAAGCCAGGTCTCGCGGAGGCCCACACGTTCTACTGGACCAAGTCTCGGTTCAAGTTATGTTTCGGCGAGCCGCTAATTGCCCACCCCTGCTATAGGCTGACAAGTGCTGATGTTATTGCACTGCACTGAAGATACCCAATGCTGTTTCTAATCTAGGGTCGTGTCACCCGACCACCGAGGACTTGTGACCTGACCAGGATTCGAACCGAGCCTACCAGCACCTGAGCCCATACCCTAGGCCACGTAGCCAATTGACTTATCAGAGTGAGAGAATGAACGTTGGCGATTATTGCGGAAATCAAAACTTTTAGTTAGACTTTAGGTAGTCTATAATGGGCGATAGTTTGGGAGTAACTAACCTCTGAAAAATATTTGACTTATTCTTAGACGTCAGTTATTTTTCTTTCTCTAACCCTTACCCAAACCAATATAACCACCTATGGCCTGGTCTACCCTGCAAAAGATTTTGACGAACTGTTTCACTGGTTCTCAGAATATTTAATATCTCAGCCACCGCTTGCGAAAGGCATGACCTGGAATATCGCTCTGCGCATGCGCAGATGGCGTGAAGGCATCGATTTCGCAAGTCGGATATTTCGCTTGACAGCGGAGTCACGTTTTATTTTCGGCAGTAGCAAGAGTCTGCGTATCATTTCTTAAGTACAAGCATTGCTGAATTTCGGTTGCATCGATGGTTGCCGGAGTTTGAAGAGAAGTTGCGGTTTCTCAAATTTGAAAAAAATTCGGACCCGGATTCAAACATTGTGGAATAGGAGCGGAGTCGGAGTTTGAAAATGCGACTCCGGCCACCTCTGTTGTGAAAGTGTCTTAACCAAGCAGTTGGTAACAATGTCTCCTATATTTTTACGTCATAGAACTACACGACAATGAAACTTTTGCGGTGTGGAAGATGCTGTTTGTGTTCCATGGTAGGATATATAGTGCTTGAAGAGCTAGACGTAAATTAGAAATCTGTCGCGCGCATTTGACAAATCCAAATATTTGTTTTTTTTAATTGCAATACAAAAACAGCGTCTTATCTAGATCTCTTTATTTCATTAAAACAGCCGCCAGTTTTAAATGCGCTGTCCACGTCCTTGATGCAATACGCTGACCGGTTTAATTGCTATCCGTCGTCGAGAGGTGAAGTGACGTTTTCCACTTGCACGTTTTCCTAATTTTCAGGGAGTCTAAGTTCAGGGATTGTTACTGTTTGCTGCAAGTTTCAAGCAAATGTTACACATTAAAACATAAAATGATTCGCATGGTATCTTGCCTACAATGCCTGCCTGGAAACTACTTACTCCAAATCAGACCTCAAACATTAAACACTCCATCAAAAAATGAAACTACTATACACTTACTACTTGAATTCTATTCATTTATTACAGTTGTTTTCATGCGCTGAAAGCACACAGGCATTACGCACAAAGCCCAACCTCTCCAAACATTGACAAAATGTCGTGACCTCTGTGGTGACGGGATTAAGACATGTAAAAAATCTGTTAAAACTTGCCACAAGAACATCTTCAGTTTTGAAAACAAATACAGGAATTCTACCAAAAATTTTTACTTTTCAAAAATTGTTGTTGACACTTGCTTTCAAACAAAAAATCGTACAGCACAATTGCAATCAAAACTACTCTTGAAACTAGAAAAAATTCAATATTGGATGAATGCAAATAAATTAACTCTTAATTACACAAAAACTAAAATTAATACTCTTTCCTAAAATGTCCCCTATAATCTCCCCAATCAACCTCTCTTCCAGTGGTATCCCAATAGAACAGTGGTTTCCAAACTGGGGGTAAGTTACCCCTCAGGAGTAATATACGATTCTTCGGGGAGAACGCACAACCAAAAACACAATGTTGTTCTATATCATGAGCCACACATTGCGAAATATTGAGGGTAATAGTAATCGCTATCTTTATTTGGGTAACGGCTCAAACAAGTTTGGGAACCATTGCAATAGAACAAGCAGAAAGTATAAAATACCCGTCATTTCAAAAAAATTTCGGTCTATGTGTTGCAATGGACACGCGGTTAAAATGAGAACTACATATTGCTCATGTAGGTAGAAAGGTTGCGTGTGGAAGTCCAGCACTGTACAAGTCGGAACAGGACTTTTCGGTCTGGCCGTTTCGGTTTGAGCCGTTTCGGTCTGGGGACATTTTGGCCACGATATTTCTGTACATAAACAACTTATTACATTCATTTTAATTAAATGATTATAGGCAGGCGAAATGTCTCTCTAGCTGGTGTTACACAAACTCCCTTTGGAGAGTCATCATTGCGTTTAAATCTTAGTTGTAATTTTGACTTTGAAGAATTTGTATTTAATTTTCAAAATGTCGACATTGATTTTGCTTGCTGATGATAATAAAATCATATGTTGAAGCTGATTAACTGTTGGATCTTGGATCATGTTTGTAGTTGTAGTTTTAAATAAAACTTCTCTTTGATGTAAGTATGTTTGCACTAAAATGTGAAGATTTTTGCAAGATTTCATAGTCTGACCGAAATGTTCCCAGACCGAAAAGTCGCGTACCCGTACCAGCTGCAGCCCCAGGTTACATTAATGTAGATCTGCTTCGTAAAATTTATTTTTCTATTGTTTATTGTCACCTCTACTACGCAATTCTTATTTGGGGCACCGCAAATAAAACCTTAAATTCTTTCGTTTAGTTAAATAACCGAGCTCTACGTAATGTTTGTAAAATTCATTACAGTTAAAAAATATTCATAAAGGATATGTATCTTTCTACATATATTCTAGAGATAAGAAACATATAAATACGGACTGACTAAATACATGTACAAGGTATGTAATCAAACGTTACNAAATCACAGATGAACATGAATACACATCAAAATATCATAATTTTCATACAATGCAACTAGATAAGGTACTAATTATTCCTTTATACAAAAAAACTGTTAAAACAACAACGCCATTCTGTTTACAGAAGCTCCANGCNACGGAATGAAATTCCGNAAGACTTAATAAATAGGCGGTACCATACATTTATAAAATCATATAAACAGCTCCTCTTTCAAATATAAATTTCATTGATTCCCTGCATTATAGCATACGCACTTGCTCCGTTCGAAGCAAGCAAAGCCGTCTTTGTAATATTCGTTGCTCGTGCCGCTGCAGCTCGATATCACCTGTGACAATTTGTTGCTCTTGATGTGCTATACATCTAGTGCTTTTCTGTTTTGTTTTCTGTGTGTGTAATTTTCTTTCCTATTTCTTTGCGATAAATCATCTTCTGATTGCCTTTCTTTTTGTTCGTTTCAAAGGTTGGCTGACGTGTTGACCTTGCGGTCATTTCGCCAACCCCCGTATTCTTCTTGTTGAACCCCGCATTCTTTCACATCTTGCAAAAAAGAATACAATACTTTTGAAACCAAGTCTCTCTCGCAGCATCGGACACATAAGAGGTACATTTGGGGAGGAAAAAACATCACTGCAGCCGACGCTTTCCTAGTCGTCAAAACACTGAAGACCTAGAATGTTGTTATGAAATCCGACCTTCAATGCTCAAAGCATTGAACAGAGGAGGTCATTGGCTGACTCGCGTGTGTCACGTGACCTGGTGTTCTGGCAAGGCACCAAACGATTGGTAAACTCTTCTTATCAACCCCATAAAGGAATGCACTAACTACCCGGACATATCTCCACTTGTTATACCCGAATTCCTTGAAAAAAGTTGCCGCGAAATATTTTAACCATAGCTGGAGAATGCCCAGGGCCGGATTTCTAGTGCCGGCCGCCCATAGGCTATATAAATTTTTCCGATCCTTTTTCACCCTCAAGGAAAATTTTGTCCGTGCCGTGTGAGTACCGGAATTACGATGATGCAGTTTTTGAAAAATTACACTTTAAATCCATCGGTTTTAGTCATAGGCTCCTCACCTCACTGGCGTGCACTGAAACAGGAAAAACAGAAAGGCAGCAACTCTAGATTGGGTGCTGCGAAATACTTACCAAAACAACACAAAAAAACTTTCTAAAAATTTTTCCCGCTTCTGGAAATTCTACTGCTCTAGGCCAGTGCTTCTTAACCGGGTGAATGGTTCACCCCATGCAGGGTGAATGAAAGAAGAGGATTTATGTTGCTAATTTTTTGTATCTTCTCGTAACATGCATTTGTCATGTTTTTTTTACCCAAAACACATCAGCAATCGTGAATAAAATGGCGAACTTCTGTAGTTCTAACTTTGCGTTTTCAGCAGTCAGCAACTCAGCACTTCAGAAAAACCACGGTGCCATTAACTGCGTCTATTACGTCATGGTGGTAGATTTCAACAAGAGATGCCATGTTTTATTGAATCGAGTAGTGGAATCTCTGCTGTGCTCCCTGCTTGAGCATACTGTACTCCTGTGCAAAGATTATTTGCTAGAATCGCAGTATTGTCGAGAGTTTCATTCCCAATGTCGAGCGAAAACCAAACACCTCAACACTCATCAGTAGGGCAACCAAAAGTCGTAAATTTTCTACATAATTTAAATTTATGAAACGTCCACAAACCAAATTTCACAGCGATACAATGAGCGACTAAAAAGTTATTAGGTCAACAAAAGTATACATTTATTGTTAGGTCAAAATTACTTGCAGCAGAGTTTTTCGCTTTAATGATATTTTGCTAAAGCTACAACAACAGATATTGATATGCTTTTGCAAGCTGAGTTGCAATTCTAATAATAATAATGGATTTGTTGCGACTTTAGACATGATAATTTTGTTTGGATGATTGAGTAGGCTAGGCGTGGAAAGGCAAAAAACGTGGTCCTGCAGTACTCCGTTTGGTAAATGCACAACCCATTATGCGTATAGAAACTTTAAGGCAATGGTGTGAAGCAGTACTTGATGTTGAAGTATAACAATACAGAACATTCTCAGTGACTTCAGTATTCGTCCACTGTTTGTTACTTCTAGTGTCACTGAGTCTTTCACACTTTTATTTTTGGTTCTTTGGTAAGCAATGCACGGAGTTGCTGTCGATTTTTATTGCGAGCAATATAGCCACAAATATCGTATACATCATTGAACGCGTGATGGATTCCAAAGTTCAAAGGTCGCAACATATCTATCACTTGCTCGTTCAGCGCACAGAAGTCACTAGATAGACATTTAAGACTTAATCATCGGTTTAATTCCTAATACTGTATATGCTTTGCATTCCGCATTTCAGTTGCATCAGCAGAAAATTGGTAGGTCAAAATTACAAAGTCAAAATTTTACGTTTATAGGTCAAAAAATTGGTTGCCCTACTCATCAGATTATAGCCTTATCAGTCGAAGGGCAGGCCTAACCAATCGAAGTGCAGGAGTAGCCTGTTTGTGACATTTGCTTGTTAACAGTTTGGTATTGATTACAACATCTAATATGCGCTTATATCTCAGATAATACCTGCAGAATATCTCCGAAACACGCAAAAACTCTTTGTTTTGAAGAAAGTAAATGTAAATCAATGGATGAAATTGATCAGGACACGCCAGCTTCATCAGCTTCGCAGTTTGAAGAACGAGGTGTAAAAAGGAAGGTTATCATCACGAATACGTTCCCTTCAAAAATAAGGCAAAAGTGTGATGGTTATATCAAGTATGTTTTTTTCTTCCCATAAGTGAAGTATTGAGCTATTTGCTAATTTAAATGTAGCAAGCAGTTTTTGGCTCATTCCAACTCAGGAGTGGTTTACCAGACAAACACGGCATTCATCAAACCAAAGTCTCAATTTTTCAAGAAACAGCACGAAAATTTGTGCAGACAGCAAAATTCCCTCCAGTCATCAGTTGTGAATGACCCTACTAGTGAAAATCCCCTTCTCCCCTTTTCTCGTTTCAAATAGCGCGTGTGTTGATGAAACGAAAAAAATATTTTGCGAGGTTGAGTTTGTAATCAAACCATATTTGAAGATCGTAGCCAATTTGCTGATGTTGTGGATAAAGTAGAGCAAATTCCGTGGTCTAAAAACGAACATTCGATGTACTTATCACATCGGCCTTACATCCACAATAGGGTGAATGGAAATGCAGCAATCGATGGCAGGGGTGAACGAAATCGAAGAAGGTTAAGAAGCACTGCTCTAGGCTATAGCCTCGAAAGCCTATGTGGGAAATCCGGGCCTGAGAATACCCAGTGCGGTTTTCGCCATGGGCGTAGCACTACAGATAATATTTTCACTCTTCAAAGTTTCGAGAAATCTTCGGAGTAAAACATGTAACAGATTCCTTCGGGAAAATTTTCGGGAGTGTGGTGTTGGATGGCTGTTAGGCTGTTTTTTTTCACGAACATTTCGGTCATTTTTTGTTGAGACATTTTGGTCATTTGTCTCAGTTGTATTAACTCGGCGTAACAGTTATCATTAGCCTATATTTTCAGACATTCTGATTGAAATGACTTATTTTTTTTCGGTCATTTCAAAAAAATTTCGGTCTATGATTGAAAAATAACCATCTGTTACGATTTGCTTGCTACCGCCGAACAGGGTCTATAACATGCACACATCACAGTTATCAGCTGCGTGCAACCAAGCGGGAATGGCAATTAGCAATAAAACGACTGAAGTATTTTGTCTCTCCAGAAATCCAAGCCAGTGTGCGCTGCGAGTAAGTGGCAACACACTGTAGCAGGTCGAGAGAAGTGGAAGTACCTCAGGGTGGTATTAACGGCTGACCGAAGGTAAAACAAGATTGAGACAAAGCATTGGTGAATCAAACGCAGTTTTGTCTTTGTGTGAGCCTTGAATGTCGAGCCACTTCTCCGAACCGAGAGATTTCAGCTAAGGTGGTTCGGTCATGTGAATAGAATGCCCCTGGAAAGATTGATGAAGCAAGTGC
>JGI24159J19872_10010889_pt1 | contig 11934 bp, 7 predicted proteins | sample Ectturendosymbi4_FD_19872 | JGI IMG/M metagenome (IMG submission 19872) | reverse complement strand
ATTCCTCCGGACTTTTGCAACTCTGTTTGAAAGTAAGCGGCAGCCAGAGCTCTGGAAATATCAGGGTTGCAGATGGAATGTTCGGATGATGTTTCCGATGAAATAAAAGAATAACAGTTTTTTTTACGTAAAATCACTTCGTTTCCAGAGAGTTTGAAAAATAGCGGGAATGCTTTGATGACATCTCGATCTTTTTTAGCAATTTTTCGTATGTTTTCCTCTGGTAGTAACGAGTGTATTTGAGTTTTGGTATACACATCCTGAATGATCAATATATTTTTATATTCACTACTGTTAGGAGGTTTGCCCCAAGATTTTGTGGTATATATTCTATCACCCCACACAAAGAAATCATCTGTCCTGAACAAAAATAGAAAAAAGTCTACGAGTTTATCTTCGGTTAAAAACAAGTACTTTTTCAATTTTTTAGGTTTTTCCAAAATTTTCACCGCTTCTTCAACAGTTATCCATGACCTCTTCGACGTTATGTTTCTGGATAGATGTTCGACCGCAAATTCCTCAAGACGTGCACAACAAACTATTCCGTTTTTGACCACGCAATCTTTGCAATTATGTTGAAAAGTTGTTACAATGTCTGAAAGTTCTTTCGGGGTTTTTGTAGTTAAGTCTTTCGAACACGGGATAGAACAGATAGGAATCATCTGTGCGCCATGGCAAGCAAGAAATTCAGCAACGACTTCGCTTTTGCTCATTTTCAACAAGTTTCAAACGTTTCCAAGACCCAGTGTTCGAAATTAGGTAAAAATCTCAGTTTGTTTCCTGAACAATCAGTTGTTTTTCTTCTGATCCAGAGTGAAACAGGTCTGTTGCTGCGTGCTCTTCTCGCAAAGCTATTAGAAAACACTTACGTATAGTGTGCAGTAGCTATGCTGAAAAAGTGAAGCATCATAATAAATACCTATCATTGCCGATCAATCAGTTGCTAGTAAAGCATTAATTATATCTTTCGGAAGCCAATATCTGGTGGCGTAACAGAAGATTTGAGTCAGGGGGTGGAAAATTAAGTGAAGGGGAACCCACTGGCCACCGTAGTGGGCTCACCAACCAACACCCGGACAAAAGTTGAGAAATGATAATGAATCCGAAGGTGCGTGGTTATACCAAACCCGGAATCAGCTGAAAAACACTCGGAAAATCGCACAAAATCGCAATCTGCTGAAAACCAAAAGGATATATTGAATACCGAAGTGTAAAAATACTGAAAACTAAGTGGGACCCGGTGTTAATATTTAGCTTGCCAGCGGGGCGCTGCCGCATTAATAATAATAGCAAATGTATCAATTGCTACGGGCCCTGCGCTTTTGGGGGACCCGCGGTCTTCTACAATATATCTTATTCATTACATCATATATAAGATTTTTTCAGTCTAACAAGTCAGTATTTTCCAAAATTTCCCAAAAGTAGTAGGCAAGGTTTTCAATTGAACACTGTCTGTGTCCAGAAATTCTTGTTTGATTCATTTTGTACAGATAGGTTATAAAAGGCATAAAGATTGCGGTCAGAAGTGTTGCCATTTTAGCAGATTAAATCTGCTGAATCTAGCAGGATTTTCTCACTGTTAGCTGTAAAATTTTCAATCTTCCTGTTAGCTGATTTTCTAGCAGGATTTCACCAACCGTTTGGCAGGTTTAGCAGGTAACAAATTCCTGACTAAAAACCTGTTTTAACAATTTTTCAAGATGAAAACTTTTGCACCTTCTTTATTAAAAAATATTCTTCTCTTCTTTATGACGTTTTTAATTGGGTAACACCAGGACAAAGCACAACCAGCTGCCTGAAGTTATTTGGGATTTTTTTATGGTGCAACGAAGCTGCTTCAAGCAGATAAGTGTATCATAATTACAAGTAGGTCAATTAGGTGGCTTGGTGAAGCCTAAATGATTTGCATGTGTGGTTAGTGAGCGAGTTAGGTTAAAAGACAACATTGGCAGAATACGTTTTTATCCCACGACACGATATTTCCAAGTTGTTCAGTTACGCTAGTAAGTAGCAATGCCTGGTATAAAACTTCCTGGTAAACCAAAGCTGCCAAAATTTTCGACATATATGGTTGCAAGATTCAGAACTTACTGTAAACGTTGGCTCTGTGTCTACTGCCTATCCCGCTGATTCAAGAAAAGCCTTTAGCGAAGTTTGCAATAATGCAATCACAGCGAAACATTGTGTTCTTGAAAGGCATAACCGATAGCAGAAGCACTTAGTTAAGACTAAAGAACTGTTTGCATAACCCCTAATGTAACACAAAGTTTTAAGTTACAAAGACCAGAATTAGAAAGTTGTAGGCTAAAGCTATGTTAAGATTATTTATAGCTGAGCATTGTTCTACTCAGTAACAACATGCAACCATTTGAAAGAGATCGTCAAGAACTGTGTGTCATACAAAAAAAACGAGGTAAGCTGCAGTTGCGTTGCTCAAAATGGTTACTGAAAGAAAAATGTGGGCCGAAAAGTGTACTGGCCAAGATCGGTATTCTCAACTCAAAGTCATTGAGAGCGAGTCCAAGATGAAGAATTAACATGTATAACTTCTAGATGTTTCTTTTAATCATCTTAAAAATAACATGTTTTTAAACAGAATTTCACTGCTTTTAGCAAATTTTAGCTAAAAATTTGTGACAGGGCTTTTAGCAGAATCTAATAATTTTTGCGACACCATTTAGCAGATTTAGGTTACAATCATCTGGCAACACTAACGGTCAACACGATACACTCAGCCTGTCATGGCGCAATTCGAACTGGAGAAAGCATGCAGAGAGTAAAGCTAGTAACACGGATGCCTTGCCCACATGATTTATGATTTAGCAGGTGTTGAGATGTTTTTTAAATTAGGGCCCCGCGTTCTTAAAATGCTACAGGCCCAGCGCTACTTTAATCCGGTACTGCAGTGGGGAGGTTTTCACCCCTGCCCCCCCCGTCAGTTACGACATTGCAAATAACTCTTTGATAATGATGGAAACACTATCTGCAAATGCACGAGTGAAACCGCGAAATAATTTCTGCAACAACTACAGGGTTAAAAACAAACATTGGAAACGTAACGTTTGCTGCTGACTCAATTTTTTACCCTTTGTTTTTTTTTATAACGCTAACAAGTTTGTTTCCGAAACTCATCTTTGGCTTGTGTTTTCTTTCACATCACTTTCATGTTCTCAATCAGGGGTCAAAACTATGCGAGCTTTTCCAAGCACTCCCTTGCAGGTGTCAAATATCCACAGACAATTTTAAAGGTTTTAAATTTGTATCACGAGGATCACTTTTCCAGTTCTCTGAATACTTGGACGTTATAAAGTTGACGTTTGAGTTTGGCCTAATTTCATAAAAAAAATTTGGAGACATGGAATCATTTCGTCTACCTTTCGGCAAAAATATAATTCTGAGTGTTTGGAATTTTACAATTTAAATCTATTTTTTAATATTTTCTGTGACTGTGCAGAATCTAAGTCTTTGGTCAATCTTTAGATTTTTGCGCCTCTAAGAAGGACTGCTCCAATCGTAAAACGGTGTTTAGCTGACTTTCATTTAGAACGAAATTAGTTCTAATATCTTTAATACAAATCAAGTCCTTTTTTATTCTGACTTTTAGTTTCACGAGTGGCTGCGGGCGCACTCAGTGAAATACTAGGAAGTCATGCTGGTTGGGGCGCCAGCCTTAGTTGCGAGCTGTGTAAAGCAGCACTAACAGAGTTTTTCAACGCGTGTCCGACAAACTTTCTCCAATTCTGACACCTCACGAATTGTGCACATCAACAGTTCTGCACACTCGTACAGTATTTCCTATAGAAATTGCTAGCAGAACGGAAAATGATTAGCGCAAACGCACAATTTACGCAGCAAAACTTCAACAGCAATTGATCCTCGAGTACGGTTTCTGAAAAGCAACAGAAACAGAACTAAGCATTCTATCTGTGTAACAAATCTGTGCCAGCAAGCGTCACTGTCAGGCATCTCGGTGCGTGGCAAACAGCTAGACAAACAGACTTACAATAGAATCAAAACCACAGCTCAGCACAGGCCCGTTGCCAGGATTTAAGGTTTGGGGGGTCAAAAAACAATTTTCGCGGGGAAATATTTTTGTTTTTATTATATGTTTATAACAATTTTTTCTAGACACAGAAAAATTTGGGAGGGCAAAAAAGTCGAAAATATCGCTAACGGGTAACAGGAGGAGGTGAAACGGAAAAACAAGTTATAGAGTCGCCGCTGACATAAACTGCGCTCATGAATACAAGCGAGTAACGAATCGTCGAACTCGGAAAGGCGACACAATACATCAAATACAATATGGTTCAAGACTGCACTAAATGTAACAAACGCGTTTGATCCTGTAAAAGACGCATGTTAAATTCGTCGACACGGCGTGTTGTAGTGGCATGCGAATGGTCATGACGTGTTAGTTCGGTTCATCGTCTCTGCGTGCCTTTAACAGTGCTGCTGTTGTTACGCAAAAAAGTGTATAATGAATTTATTGGTGTTTTCCAAACCGTTATTAATTAATCTGTGCAACGTGCACTTCGCAGTTTTGCTTAGAAGACTCCTAATTTCAACGGATTACAACTAAGGCTTTGCGACAGCAGGCACAACGCTTGTTTGATGTTCTTGGGTTCCACCATTACCCTGCTGCTGACGCATAACAACAAAACTATTTCCAGATAAATTACGTTATCATCTGATTATAACGCCCTCTTTCGTTCGTCTGCCTACGAACTGCAGTTTGTCTGATTTTGGTAATAATTTTGCTTATGTTCAGCGGATTAACCTAAGAAGAAAGTTGTGATCGGTGGTGACATTTCGCGACCGCGTCATGAAGCTTATTCGCCTTTTTTCTGCAAAAAATGCGAAGTTTTTTATTCATGTGCAGGAACAATAAATCGCAATTCCAAAAATTTTTGGAAGGTTGCAATTCTGGCAATATTCGTAAATATATTGTACAAGACCTCGTCAGAATCATAGCAACATAAAGCTGCAAAATTAACCAAACAGATATTTATCTACAAATACCCATGCTCAAGAGTCTGCAACACTTCGCTTCGTGGCTTACCATTCAACATATTCTCGAACAACAAACCTTTCAGAATAGTGAGTCAAACACGTTTTTTAAATGTGTTACATGTAACTCCTACGAAGCGTTATGCGTTGTTACAGTTGCAAAATATATCAAGAAGTTCCCATACCAAAGGCAACTGCTAAGAAATTCAGATGAGGTTTGCTATTCACAACTTTAAAATCCGCATTTGATTTTGCAGTAAATCACTTTTGCAAACAATCTGTAATTGATCTTATTAACACTTATCTGCACTGCAAGTATCTGCCTGGTTAAACTCTAGTAGTGATAGCTGTGGGTAGACGACCACTCAACGTCGTGAGAGCATGAGAGTCTGAAGAGAAACTTCATTCGCGCTCGGAGGGTTCGATTTCGTCATTTACGCTCAGAGAGCTCTACTTCGGATTGGTCGGTTGCAATCATGTGGAACATGAAAGTCATGCGGAACTGTCGCAATCTTTTCACAGCGTTGCGCTCTNAAGAAAAGGGCTTCGGTTGTTGAAGCTCAATGTTATTTGCTTCATACTTCATACAGTATCAGTTGNCAACTAGATTAGCACACATCGCGGTGCCGTTCAAATTAAATTCAACATAATTGAACACACTGCTACTATCACAGTTGATTGAAGTTTTGCAAAACTACTGGTAGTGTCGAAGTAAGCAACGTACAAACGCTGCCCATGACATAACCCTAATATAAAATTGTTTCTTTTATTTGGTGGATCGATCAATACACGGTTTCTTTGCTTTAGAGCAGGGTTCTCCAAACGTCGGCCCGCGGGCCAAATCCGGCCCGCAAAGCATTTCATCCGGTCCACGAAGCTATTTCATCTGGTCGCAAAGGCATTTTGCCAAGAAGGAAAATAATACAAATTTTCTGATTTTGCAGAATACAACACATCGTAAAACCTCTATTTAACCGCCATGGCGCTCTATCTTTCAATCCTTCCCCATAGTGGTGTTCTATTAGAGGTGACGTTCAATTAGAGGGTGGCACTCTATTTTTCGACTAGCTGGTCAGAATTTTGAGATAAAATTTAATAATGAAAAGAAAAAACATCTAACACATTTACATAATTAGCAAAAGACACGAATACAGGGTGATTACTGGTAAGTAATCACAGATTCACTCGACTAGGTCTTATTTTAAAGGTAGGACTTATATTAAAATCATTCTGGAAATTCAGGCTAGGTCTTATTTTTAGGGTAGGTCTTATTTTTGGAGAAACACGGTAGAAAGGAGATTTCGGCCGTAACTATTTCCAAAATAGAAGAATTCATCAAAGTGGCGTTCAGTTAGAGGGTGGCGCTCTGTTTTTCAACCCTTCCTTTATAGTGGCGTTCTATTAGAGGTGGCGTTCAAATAGAGGTGGCGCTCAAATAGAGGTTTTACGGTATGTCCATTGTCTCGAAACAATCACATTACGTAAGATGTCCGGCCCTCGAACTCTTGTATAATAGTTTATGTGACCTTCGGACAAAAAAGTTTGGAAACCCCTGCTTTGGAGCAAGAATTGTTTACGTTTGTGTTTCATACAAATAAAGATTGGAAAGATATGCAGAATATGCGCTGTGCCAGTTGATGATAACTGTCAGCTAGATAAGAATCACTCAATGTCGATTGAAAAGGCATTCTCGACCTGATACATAAGGCGGCTTTCGTTCTCATTTGTCAGTTGGAAGCAAAATACCAGGTGCCCTTAGCAAATAAAAGTGTAATTGTTATCAACAATGCTCTTTGTTCCGACAATGACCAAAGGGTACATCTGTCGACAGAAACATTGTTCCTATTGTTGAAGTTCCCTATTGTTGAAGGACGCCACAAGAAAAGTACTTCTGGGCGAACAATACAGATTAATCGCCCCGAAGGAAAATGGTGTTATAGTTTCGTGTGAAACCTTTACAGATTTCCGCCGTCCTTTCAAAGAAAAATCTGAAACACTGAGGTTGTCTGCTGTTTGCTTATACAATGGTAGTAACTATAACATATGTCACTTTCTACTTCCATGCAACCGCGCAGCACACAAGCAGAACCTAAACACTGAACATAAGCAAACAATATTCAACACTTACTTTCTGCAGCAAGTCTGTAGCCAAGTGCACTCAATTTCATTTTGCTCAGCTCAAGTACAACGAAGTAATTTGTGTGGAGCTGACGAATTGTTAAAATATTGGATTGTTAAGTCACTGTGCCAACATTGCTGATGATAACGTTGCTTACAGCAAGGCAGTATCTGGGCACGATAAGAACTTCTTTTCAGTTCAAATACCTCGCGCAACATTGGACTAACAGTTAGTGAGAAGAAGAGTCTATGATATTGTGCTCAGGCACGTCCAGCCATCCAGAAATGCTGAAACACCTGCGACAGCTAATACGACCAGGTAATTTCTAGGTCTTGTGCAATTATCAACAAAGTTTACGGTAGATTTGGCTGCAATTGCAAGGCTAATTCAACCAAAACGAATATTGGCTTTGTCGTGAGTTCCAAGCAGCTCGCTGCTTTTGACAGACAAAAGACATTGATGTGCTGACTTTTCTTAAAATCTGACTGTTGCAGATGTGACACCACAGGCGCTTCTGCCTCAGGTTCAGGAGGAATTTTACTCAATGTCAGAATGACAATCGGGGAGTCATTGCACATGCTTCATGGAGTTTGTCTGATGTTAAGCGAAGGTACAGTCGGACTGGGAAACCAGTATTGATGTCTATTTGGGACCAGGGCCTCCAAGAGAAATCTTTTCAAGCGGAACAAAACCAATTTGGGCTCCTAAGACTTGCAAACTTATTTTGAAATAAATAAAAATTGAGGCCAATTAATGAGCATCAAACTTCGACAAGACGCTCATTTATTGATCATCATGAAGCAATATGTTAAAACATACTTGTATTCAAGTAACGTGACAATATTACTATTTTTAAATATGACTTTTAAATGTTCATAGTAAAATCTTGTCAAGTAAGAAATTAGAAAAAATGCCGCAGTCTCAGAATGAATGGAGTCGATCGAGGTTGAATAAAACGCTGCTAGTGAAACGAGACTGCGACCTCATTGAATTACTCTATCCTTGGAATGAGCTTACTTAATATAACAAGAATGAAGGGACAGAACGAAATATTTTGTCAACAGACTATTGCTTCTATATTTGACCGCGAGCCACAATAAATAGCCAGAAGGGTCACAGGCCGGCGACTACTGCTTTAGAGCATTCTGTCAAAACACTGTAATTTCTTAGTTTCTCCTGTACAGTTTCGAAATCTTCAAATTTCTGGTTGTGTCCGCTAATCCTAAACTCACATTCGATTAGAGCCTGGATCTGCTTTCGGCGCAAATTTGACAATCAGTACAATGCACAACACAACACCGCAGTGCGTATATGGATTGCGTCCCTGCATTGCAGTTACATGTTAATTTTTAACGTTTTAGTTATCTTGGACATATGCGCAACGTTCGAGGGCTACTGTTGTTAGATACGATTTTATGGTCAACTGGCATATTTCCATTCAGATTTCACTTGAATTGTCTCTTCGTTTGAAAATCTTGGTTTATTTGAGAGTTTGTAATAAAGATTTTCTTAAATTTTTGAAAATGAAAGACGTAAAGGAAAATTCAGTTCAATGGACAGACTGGGACAGTAATCGTGAATGTCTTAAATTCGACAAAGTAGGCAAATATTTAAAGTTCAACAAAAATAATTACTATCAATGCATCATATCAGGAAAATGCACTGCCAGCAATTTACAATAAAATACATCACACGAGCTTACCAAATCCTTCAGACCAAACCAGTTTTATTACCGGGATTAATTTCGCCACATTATTCCGAGTTTGTTAGTAACATACACTCAAATATTTCTTCAGTCTCGGGCCCCTCTGTAGCTGTCGGGCCCTGGAACAATGTAGCTGGTGGACCCCCCTCTCATAGGCCTTGTTTGGGACTGTTAGTGATTCAAACTGTACTTGTTTGGAAAAGCGTCGAACTGAAAAGATGATCGTAAACCAACGGAGTGTGCTCATGGTCCAAGGACCAAGAAATTCGCAAGCAACAAAAGTTGGGTCTTGAAACGTCAGGTGCACGACTTTAAAGGTGGTGTGTCGCCATGGGAAAACAAACACTGCTCATGTACTGTGCCGACTGAAACTAAAAATAAAACTAAAAACAAAATTGTGCTTATGTTGCAGCATTTGTCGCCAGTAGCACATGCTGTGTTGCCGTGTCAGCTTGCTGTTGCCTCCGCTGATCATTCTGAGCGAGCAGAACTTTCAAAACTGCTGATTTGTCAAAGGCTCGTGCAAAAGGAATTTGCAGGTGAGGCAAGGACTGTGTAATTACGGACAAGTAGAGCTTCGGTGATTTTACTGTTTCATTCCGTAAAGGTATCAAAAACTACAGTAGAATTTGTCTAATTCGTCATCGCTTAATTCGTCAATTCGCTTAATTCGTCACTTTTGTGTCGGTCCCTGCAGAATTCCTATCTTTTGTGTACATTTCCGTTCGTCTAAGTCGTCAATTCGCTCAATTCGTCACCTCTTTCTATCCCTGAGAAGTGTACAGTATTGTTCGCCTAATTCGTCATTTGCAGTTTCGGTTTTGATGTTTAAGCAGTTAACACGTGTGGGAATTCAAACAAATTAAGGATCTTTATTTGAGAATTGTGGCACTTGCAATCTGTTTATCGAATTTATGCACGAGGTGCGAAGCGCGAACAGACTTCCCACTGAGAGAACGCAGAAAGTCTTTACAGTTTATCAAAGATTTCAGAGGTGCTAGATTCAATGCAAGAGACTAGATAGAGTAGACAAATTATAGAGTTTAATTTCATAAACAACTATAACGTAAACAACCACAACGTCATAAAGTTGCTTTTTACCGCAAATAAAAGCACTATGTATACGAGTTACTATGATAAAGTACACGAGCTGCTATGATAGAGTTTCACCTGTTTGCATAATTTGTCACTTCGCCTAAATCGTCACTTTTTTCTAATCCCCTTGAAGTTACGAATTAGGCAAATTCTACTGTATTTTTAGAGTGCTCTGACAGTGGTCCTTTACGTTTTCGAGCGTCCGAGCCGAATTAAAAAATAACATTTGCAGAGAGCCGTGTTATGGGTCAGTCTGACCATAACATGGCTAGTTTAGAAAATGGTGAAAGTAACAGTAAACTAACATTAAAGAAATAACCTGTGAAAGCAGTCAATCAGGAGATTGGATTGAAATAGTCAAAGACAAAATATATTGTGTATTAATTATGTACTATGGTAATGTTTTGCAAAAAGTTATAGTGTGTCTAGTGAGTTGAGTAATGTATATTGCTACGTATTTAATGTATTTGGGAAAATGCAACCTATACGGGGAAGTAACGCAGTTTCGGAAACAAGAACAACACTCAAAAAATTTGAAGAGATAATAATTTGGCTGCAGGATTTGATAAAATTATGTGAGAATCCGAGACATAGTGAAATAACTGCACACATGCTTATTAAAAGTGATGAAGCAACGGTGAAAATTACAGCCAAAGTAAACAATGACGATTGCCGCATTTATGAATGGAAATGGCAAAGTGAAAATGAGTTATAAAGTCTGGAATTAATACTGATACTGGCAGCACGAAACAAGGACAAGGAAAGCGTAAAGCAAATATTGAAATATTGTGGACCTGAAGCTTTTGCAACTTATGATAAACCTCTGACGGATTTAAGCAATGAGGATGTTGTACAGATCCTGTTTAAATGGATCGGTTGCAATAGCATTCATGGACAGTCATTTGAAATACGTATGCGAATAGAAGAATTTGCAACGACGTATGGCTTAAAGCTGGTAAATCGTCAACGAGCTGTATATGTTAAACGTCTTTGGGAAGTGTCTAAAGCTGACGAAGTGGCTTTACATTGCTGGCTTCCAGGCGTAACTTACAAAACATTGACTGAAGATGAAATAAACAGGAGTGTGCTTCGAGCCAGCGCTATTGGTGATACGGTAAAAGCAGTACAGCACGCTATGTCAATATGGAGACAACCGGCAACGGAGAGTGATTGTTGAAAACGAACGTATTTGCTATCCTTGGTTGGACTTTCGTTAAAGTGTAAACTGTTGTATGTTTGTATGTTACTATTATTTTTGCGCACAGTAACTTATAATTAACGCAATTGTTATGAAGTGTTGTGTAGAAAGAGGCACGTAATGCATCGGAAATTAACTAAAAAGGATTGAACAATTATTATATTTATTATCGTTAGAACGTTACCTTTAAGACACAAACGACGCTGCAAAACGCCGAAGCGTAACGAATGTTGACGCCGCGTATTGTTTTTCTGTAAGTAATCAATGTTTTCAGATATCACAATGAAAGCAGTAGTGACTAACTTAGTGTCAAGTAAATACTTTACTTTCCATATTNTTCAGAGGAANATTTAAAAGATTACTAGTTTAATAAGTCAACAACAAGCAATGTCACAAGTGCTAACTTGGATAACATGGCATTTAAAACCTGGAGAAATGCTTGCAATAAGGATGTTCGAACTGAATGAGAAAATGGTCTATAGCATAGATATAAAAAATAGACCAAAGAAAGGATTGGAAGTCATAAAAATAGTGAATGAACCAACATTAGTTGGAAAAATATTATATCACTGGAATAATATTGTGACATATGACATGTTATCTGTCTTCCAGAGGAAAAATATTATATCACTGGAATAATATTGTGACATATGACATGTTATCTGTCTTCCAGATAAAAGCCAGCATTGAATGTGCTGATACTCTAAATAGTTTTAACGACGATCTGGTACAACAACAACAACAACAACAATTTTATTTTTTTTTACCTCAACGCAAGTACACTTAACAATACAGACACAGTAAGGCCGG
>JGI24159J19872_10010888_pt1 | contig 11934 bp, 10 predicted proteins | sample Ectturendosymbi4_FD_19872 | JGI IMG/M metagenome (IMG submission 19872) | reverse complement strand
AAGCAAGAATAAGTCATTTTTAATAAAGGCGTAAGTTTGCAACAAAGTATGAAACATGTTGACCATTCAACAAAAAGCACAATGTGTTCTTTGGTACCATGTACATTAAAATTTATTAATTTTCTGACATTTTGCCACAAGTCTTCAGAATCATTTGTGTTTTTAGTAATCGTCTTCGTTAAACCAGCGTCGTTTGACATCTTTGATCGACCTGCCAACTTTGTTTCTATAATGTTCATAAGTGGTGTCGTACTTGCTTCTTCCTCATTTCATGAACGCGAAAGAAGCTTCTTGACATATGTTCTTGCGTTTCCTCAAGCAGCGTTGTGGCAGTATACGAATTGTTTGGGAGTCATGAACTGCTGAACCGCATCCGATCTATTGAAAACTCTTTGCGCTTCGCTTGAGAAAATCAATGCCGCGAGTTAGAATTGCGTCATAGCAACTGTGCAAACATGTTTATATTTTTTAATAAAAACAAATCCAAAAACGTCATCGCATTCCATCCGTCGGTATATGTCGTATCAATGAGTTTTGTGCCGAGCTGAGCTTCTCGTTCGAAATAAGTACGAAACGCCTGTTGTTTACTCACAATAGAAGCTCGCGAGTTTTCTCGAACGAACGACACCGTGGCTGGCTGAGGTCACGTAACCGGGTCTAACGTATCCGGAAACTTTCTCGAGCTGATCGCTCGCTTTGTTCTCGCGCCGCACAGGTCTACCTGCGGCTGCACGACGAACCGCACCAAGCGCGCAGCGGAGACACCGAGAAGCTCGAATCTGCGATGTCGAGCGCCGACCTGAAGAAACTGCGGAACAAGCAACGGCGACAAGAAAGAAAAAAGGCAGCGGCCGAGGAAAAGAAAAAGGCAGAGCAGGAGAAAGCCGGAAAGCGTCGGTGAGCCTTTGTTGATCTTTTTCTCCGTTGAAACAGTTCAGAAGTAACCGCTTTTTTGTAATTATTTCTAGCGAAGTAGCGAAAAAGCATACCAAATAAAATACGTGATGAACGTTTGTATTCAGAGAAGATAAATAAAGGCATTAAAGTTTTCCAACGTTTCTGAATGAAGTTTTAAGCTTTCTTGATTCAATGCTGCTCCTGCAACGTCTCAACATCGGAACTGTTGTTTCGGAAAGTAAATAATTTGCAGTGTTGTTGACAAATTGTCGCGCGTGTTGAAACATGAGCCGGCAAGGAATCAACCCTGATGTTGGTCAAGCCAAATAGCAGCAGTGAGAATGCTGGGAAACTGCTCGTGAAGCTGCTACCTGTGTAAAAACAAATGCATCGATGGATTGCTCTGAGAAAAATACTGTCTCACAGGCACATCATGTAACTACTGCCGAAAACTGCCTGGTATGTTAAAGCAGCAACAGCTGGGACAGAGCATAACGCACTGAAACGCGCAATCCTCCGGACAGGGGTAGCAACATCAGCGAGAAACTTCAGATAATTATCAAGCTATTTTGCTGAACTGGCGCAGAAGTTTGATAGCTTTCCATCGAAACAACGTGCCAGCGCTGTTTTTAAGGGATACTTAAATTTATCGCTCTGCTGGAAATCTTCTTGAGTTTGCGTTGCCATCTCCGCAGACAACAACAGAAGAATCAGAAAAATGACGACGAAGCTGAGACCAAGAAGGAAGACGACCTCGATCCAGAAAAGCTGGTGTCCGTGAGTCGCTTCACTTCGCTGTGTCTGAAGTGTTTTCACTCGTCTTGCACGTGGAATGCTTATTTTTGAATATATATTTTCCGACCATTTGAGGGTCTTTTCTGTGCCTTGTTCGCATAAAAAATATAACAGTGGCTTGTGCTTTCCCACGTGCCAGATCAGTCAAAAGTCTGTCGGGTTACCGTTCAACGTCGTGACAGGCGGAGAGGGGAACGCCCAGCAACTACGTTTCTTTTTTCGGGCTTCACAGTCCGCCATATACGATTGTCAATAAACGAAGCCGCCTCAATCGGTCGCAAACAAGAATTCAGAATGGATTCGGTTTCGATGTGAAAGGCGGGGCAGCAACTGCGAACCTGTTACCTTAAACTGATCCGCGCTACGTTCAGGTCGAAGATCCTCTCGGACAGGCGTCGCGCTTCTTAGTGCCGCTGCAGACGTACTGCGCCGACCGCGCCGACACGCACCTCTTCGCGTTCAAGATCGCCGAGCGCCGCGACAAGCTGCTGCTGATGCTGCGCGCATTGCTGCGCTGCGAGAAAGCGCGCGACGCCGTCGACGAGCCCGAGCTGCACCTGTCCAAAGTGCGCTTCGCACAGAAAGGTGAGCGGGCTCCGTTCGGTTTCTGGTCAGGTTTGGACCTGGTCGGTGTCTTTCTGCCTTCGCACAGCTGCTTTGCTTGCTGGAGAGAAACGCGTATTTTGATCAAACCCGATCGCAGACGTCACTGGCTCTTCTCTGGGCTTGTTACTTTTAAACCGCGGTCTGCGGTATTACGTCACAGAAACTGTTTAACACAGGCTAGCGCTCGGTCGTTTGTTCACTATTTTTTATTGTTTACATACGGTTGACCAGTTAAGCCACGCTGAGCGTTGACCTCTGCTCGACCGCGCGTCCACAAGTTGAAATCAGCAACGCTTTTTGACTGGCGTTGTAGAAATTGAGCACTTGGCCAACAAAGTAGGCGCGTTTGTTATGCGCTTAAAAATCTTGTTTTAATTGCGTTTTCTTTCGTTGATACCGTTGGCAGTTACGTGATAAACTCTCTTCAGAGTGAGTGCTGTGTGTTCTATATGTTGCCGATTTGACTTCAGAAAAGAATACCGCTGTATCCAGTTATCCAAGTTTGGTGCCGTTGTGCGTTATTAACTATCGAGTCCAATAAGCCATCATAAGATCGGGCTTAACTAGTTTCAGGTTTTGCACAAACACTACCAAATGTTGTGGCAAAAATACTCCGGTTATTTCCAAACGTGGACTTGCTTTTGCATTGCATCGTTACGCTCTTTACTCTGGAATATGTTCTGCTCTGTCGCTCAAATATTGTCTGTGGCATTAGAGTGGGTCAGCATACGCGTAGCCAGTGGGAACCATACCCCCCAAAATTTCTAACAGATCTTGTCGTTTTGTGCTTTGTCGGGCGTTGCACCAAACAAGATACTGTCGATCGTTTAAAGTCCTAAATTTTGAGCTATGGCTACGCTACTGGGCGGCCGTGGAGGGCGCGTGGAGCGACGGAGCTCAGGCGCTACTGTTGAACAACAGACGCTATCGCTTTGTTCGCTGTGAACGAGAAGATCGCGGACACTTATTTGGAGCAGACGAGGCAGATATTTCGGTTGAGTTGCTTCAGATTTTGTATAATGACGTTCAACATCTCTTTGCTACGAACAGTTTTCAACGCGAACGGAGTTTCGTCAGCGGTGAGCAGCGTCATCAGCAATCATCTCGCCCAGCTCTATAACGGTCTGAACGCGGATGAATACAACGCAAAGTTCATGGAGGCCAATGGCAAGTCCCTGATGCATCTCTTCGCCGGTGAGTTGCATAGCTATTGGCGCATTCTACCCACAATAGACCGGCTTGGCCGTATCCGAGGTTCGAATTTATACGTTTTTCTTGAGGGAACAAATGACCCTGTCAATATGTGTAGTAACTGCACTCGTGCTGCTTTTGTCTAATTGGTGATGAATGTCAAAAATTTGTACCTGGGGTTGTTCTCAGGAAGAAGCAAAGTTTGGAATATCTTAACCACCGCGGGCGAGGCGCAGTTAACTTGACATGCGCTAAGTAAATGCTTCCTTCGCGTCGCTACCGACCCCAGGCACTGAATGCGACAGTAACTTCAGAAAGAATCGTGTGGGCACACTTACTTCGATAGCATTCAGCAACGTCAGGGGTCGAAAGCCATGAGCGTTGAGCGCACCCACGACTGCGGGCTTTCGTGCTTGCATTGTTTGAAAACAATTCCGTAGCAGAAATCCACAATTCCGCCTTCTTGGTTTTCTCGTATCTCTTCAAATAGAGTAAATAGCCGTCTTTTGACAGCACTTTAATCGCCATGCTTCATCGGCAAGATAGCGAGCGTAGTTGTTACCTCGTTGTTTCACGCGCACTGTTGCAGGTTGCAAAGCGATGTATTACCTCAGCAGCGCCAAGAGGGACCAGGCAGTCGATTTGATATTGAATTTTCCCGAGTATATAAAAGGCGTCACGTTAAAGGTGAGTATAAACCATATATGCCGGCGCTTCAGTGAACTGATCACAGCTGAGCTGTGCTGTATAGCCACAAAAACCGGATTTAGGTTTCTGCTCAAAATATTTGGGGGCATCCCACTCCGGCACGGTGGGCTTTCTNATCTCTATGAGGTTTGGGCTCTATGGTCTGTGCGCTTATTCAGCCCAGTGAAGCAATCTTTCTGCGAATGGGGAACTCCCTGACTTGCGAAAAAGCTCTCCACCGCTCTGGGCAGCTTCTGCAGTTGCGAGCGGCCCCAGTGCCATGTGCGTTCAGAAGGGCATTCAGGGGGGCTTGGCTTCCATTGGATTTTGAAATTTGACGTTTTTCTATGAAATGTTTGGCAAAAGTTTGTGTCTTAGTTTCGAGTGGGAAAAAAGAAATTTCACCACTTTTGCCCCTCCCCCTGGAAAAATCCACCATTGACCCTCTGGAAAAAATCCTTCTGGCGCCCATGCCCAGCGCATTGACCTCGCTACTCCTGGAGATTCTCGCGCAGGTACAAAGTGTGGCCTACTGACGACTTGGAAGTTCAAAAGCCCTAAATCTTCCCCGGGATTGGTTGCTCGCTGGGGAAGGGTTATTTCTGTTTTTAATCTTAGTCAGGCTTCAAACTCACCTGTGATAATGTTTCCTGCAGATGCTTTATTTCATTACAACCTCTGAAAAAAAGCAAAAAATATGAAGTCGACGAAGTGCGCAGTGTTGGAAATGAGAGCTTTGCTGGCAACATGCGTTTTTACAAAGTTTTCAATACTTACCCAACCAGTTGCGCGCATCCGCTACGGTTTAATTCCTGGGCTCCACGCGAATAAAGATCTTCGAACGGCACGTTAATGTCAGTGTTACTTTGACGAGGAATAAAAGTGATCTGGATTGAGGATGTGAAGCGTAAAAAAGACTTTGTATGGTCATTAATCGTTTTTACTCGTTATTTTTTTGTTCGCAGAACTGTGTGAAAATTTTAAACGCGTTGCAAGACAAAGAATTCGGCCGCCTGCCCGAGAGCACGATCGTCAGCTTCCGCGCAAAGTGCCGCGGTCTTTTTCCCAGAGCTTCCGTGTTCGCCGACGAAGCCAGCGAAGCAACAGTCGCCGCCGAAGGCTCGCCGCCAATGGTCAACGGCGTCGCTGGGCCCGGGGCGTTGGGCGACTCCGAAACGGACAAAGAAAACACCATGCCCACCAAAAACCACGCCGACGCGATGCCGGCGGTGGTTGAAAACCGCTGTTCCCATGGCGACTAACATCCAGGGCGCGTTGCCATGGAAGCGTTGTCGCTGGTCGTGACCGGTTTTGTCCTTTATTTATGAGTGTTGACCGACCGGTCGAGCTGCATGCGTGCTGCTGACGTCATCGGCAAGTTGGTGACGTCGACGAGAGACCCAACCTAATTTTTTTCTCGGTTTACCCAATCCTGGTCTTTATCCGCCGCTCTTCATCTTGGTCCTTTCTCAAGACCTTAAAACGGATATTTCGTCTTTTGCATTGGACTCGGACACGCTTGCGGGAGAGCGCGCATCTTTCGCCTCCCCCCTGCATCTTGCAACTCCGATGGCGGACAAGTCCGGTTTCTTGTGATACGCCGATTGATCGCAAACAGCGCCGCCGAACAGGGAAATATAGGAAGCATTGATTGGACCGCTGTGGAACCTGCCAGGGGTGCTCAACGAAGCAAGCGAAAAGCGGCAAGTCTTGACTATGCAATCTGAGGTAGCACGCCCACCCATTTTGACGGCTTGCAGTCTCGATGCGTCAATGCTCCACTGGCCCACGGGGCTCTCAGAAAACTTGACCAAGGAATTAGTTGATGAGAAAATATTTTTTTAGGCACAATTGTCAGAACGTGGCAACGTGTCGGACGCGTTTGGCAAGTGCAACAAGTTTTACGGAAACAGACCCTTGCTTGCTGGTTAAGCGGAAGTTTTGCGCTCCCGCACACTTCACCAACAGCGCGTGGTTCCGGTGCCGGGGGGACATCTCGGTATTCCGTGCCCCCCCGCAGGTCCTAATGAACAATATACTCGTTGTGTGAACCTAATTCAAAACAACGCTTCGCAAAAAAAGTTACCGACCTGTTGCTTGCGAATGTCTGCGGTCTGTTCCACAGGGTTGTCTACGCGTTCTCCTACTTCTTCGCCACATAAGTACTCTTCAAATCCGCTGTAATGTAAAGTCTTGAGAAATTAAGACCTTGGCGATCATAAGTTTGCGGACGAAACGCATACGACATCGTCGCTCAAGCAAGGTTGCCGAATGAACACGAAGTACAGAACCGGCAGTTGTAGATTGCCGGGTGTTCGTTTTGATGCTTGTGAAAAGTATGCTCGCTCCAACAGTAGAGACAACCATTGTGGACAATCCAGTTGGCGAACAGGAGTCCTCCTTTGATAAAGGTGCAAGTCATGTGACAAAACTGATCTTGGAAACTGCGATAGAATATCCCTTCTTACTAGAATGGATGGCAATGGACTCGTTGGTGTTTGGGGCGCTTGTTTAAATTCAAGTAACTTTTGCGTAAACAATACAAAAAAAAATTTTGTCCAAAACTCCATCTACGGAAGTTCAAATTCTAAGAAACAACCCGTTTCGTAAACTTACAAATTTTTCGCCAGTTTTCGCTCGGCATCGGTGAGTTGTGCAAGCCAGGCCTGTAGATCGTGCAACGTGACCAAACCAGTTTGTGTGCGTGTGCTGACGTGTGTGCGCGCGGAAAAGCTTTGCGTCCGACACTTCGCTTGTCGGTCGATATTCCGCCAACGTCTTATTTCACCGTCTTGGATGTCTTCCTCGGAATTTTGGGAAGCGTATAAGTTTCTAGCGCACATACCGCGTTTTTTAATATTTCCAATAACTATTTTTATGCATCTGTTGCTTTGAGCTCGGGAGCTTCGCGTTGTCGGCGTCAGCTTAGGCGTCCCTTGTCGGGCCCTCAACCATGACCAGGTAACGCACGTTTCAGCGTTCTATGCTCCTTGATCTTCGCGGTATTCCACATGACGATAACAAGGAAGACAAAATACTGTAATAGAGCAAAACAGTGTAGACAAATAAACGCATGTCGCCTGCGCCAGGGTCAAAATGTCTTTCATCAAGCCTCTCCCGATAACCTGCAATCGCGTGCACGTCACTCGATAAGTTACCAGGCGCCATATGTTTGGGTTCGTTTTCAAAATCATTTACTGGCCACCAGCAACGGTTTACAACGTAAGTACCCTTGCAGTGCGAAAGTGTGAACGGAACGCGTATTCGTTTCTGCACGTCTGTCATTGACCTGCGACCGTGCTCGACCAATTGACCTAAATCACCATTCGCTGTAAATCCTAACATGAACGGAACCAAAAGCATAGCCAGGAAAACCTTAACGTATTGAAAGCTGCGTCAGCGCAGTCCAGGTCATGACCCGAGTCGGTTACGTCTTCCCGTTTGATCAACTGCCCATAGGGTTTCGTTGCGTCAAATGCTGGGTCTCGTGCGTGCGTGGGTAAACATAATGGATTTCGCGATCAGCGGCTGCATACGCTTGGAAAAACTACGACACGTGACTCGTGTGTGTTATTTTCTTATCAAAATATATTTGTTTACGACAGGGATGGAGAACCTATTTATTATCACGGGCCACATGAATTGTGGAACATCGCTGGCCGGCGATGAATAGTGCATTATCGCTGGCCGGCCGCAAAATCAATTATTTGATCCTAAAATTCTACCTTTAACTATGAGGAAGAGTAACTTCCTTGACTTAAGAAGTACCTCCTTGTCGTGGAGCTTCGTTTTGACGCGATGTTGTACGCTATAACTTGGTAACGAAAATTCTGGTACGGGTCACGTCAAGTGTTCGCGCGGGCCGCAGGTTTCCACCCCTGGTTTGCGGTTTTGCTGCTGGGCAGATTCGGTCCCGCTTATAAGCAATACCGGNCAAAGTGTGTACGGCAAAAAATAGGCGCCTTGTGCATGCGTCGCAGCAGTAATACGGAAAAGTCAACACCATGTTGGTTTTTTTGTTCATTGCAATTTTGCGAGTCGCGTGCAATCAGTCGAGCTGCCACAACTGCAGCGTTTTCCTAACTGGCGATTAATGCGATAGCGCTTCAAGGTGCCAGCAGCAAAACCATGAGTAGTTTTTGAAAGGAAAAACGCTGTTGTGTCGACACGATGAATGTGACGTGGTGCACTGAAGGCCATGTCTTCATTTTTATTTTCATCTGATTGGCTCTTTTTTTCGCGAATCGCATTTGGTCGACCGGGTGGTTACCGCAGATTTGTTTGATTGGGCGAGAAGCCACTTGGCGTGAAAAATCTCTTGGAGGTCCTGCACACACGTCTTGATGTCAGATAGGAAGAAGCCTTTTTTGGGAAATTTGATCCAGCGCAACAAAACCGAACGTCGGCCGAAACACAAACACCACTTCTTCCGACCCCAAGTGCACGTTCAAATCAACAACGGGCAGTAATTTTGTGCAGCTGGCAGCTGAATCTTCGCGTTGTGCGTTCTTTGCGTCTTCACGTGATTCGAGCTATCACCCGAGAATTACACTGNAACACGCCCTTGTGCGNTGCCATGTGTTGATGTACACGTGTGGTCATTTGCCCGGATGGAAAATGCACTCTCACAACATCGGAACAGCATTTTTCGTGGTGGACATGACCGACCGCATGAGAAGCACTCAGAGTTAATTGTATTGTCACCAAGCTTACTGTTGGCACTCCCCATGTTGAAGTGACTGCTCTGGTTTATTGCGAGTCGCGTTTTGTGTCGACACTTGTGTTGCTTCTTTGCGTTACTGCTTCGGTGAAACCCACTGCTATCATAATGATACGACAAACTTCATGATACTCCAGCTATGATTTCATAATACCCTAGCTGTGGTTTCATCTCCGCCCTTCCTGCTCCAACGCTTGATTTATTTTGTGTTTTCCAACTAAAATTGAGTTATCTCGATTTCAAGAAGTTTATTTCCGCAGTATATTTGCATCTGTCAAGCATTTCAACACGTCCTTTTCGTAGTTCGAACACAGTCGCAGCGAAATTCTGCAGCTACGTCGAGAAAAACGCTCTCCCCCTCTTTAAACTGTTATACGACTGTGCCTGGTCGAAATGCTTGTGGCAAGTGGTAACAGCTTCGAAAAAGTCTCAAAACTCGGCAAAATTTAAAAAAATAAACGCCCAAGATGTATTATTTTGTGCAAAGTTACGTGAGCGACTTGCCTAGTATTTCCCTCCCCGCCATGTTGCAGACTCCGCGCGCGTAACCAAGCTGCGATTCACCGACGCATACGAGTTGCACCAGAACACCTTGTGGTGTTCGTTTGCTGCTACAGCGTTCACTGTAAAAGGCTGTGATATGTTTTTTCTGATAGTAATGGCCTTTTGCGAATATTTTGCATCTCTTCTGTTTGTTGCTTCCCCCCCCATTGGCCAGCGCCTGATATTCTTCCGCGTCCGCTGGCGCTCGCGTCGTGAAACGTTTGCGCGTGCAGCGACGTAACGTCATCGAGGGATGCCACTCGTGAATCTTTTAGCCCCGATGCAAGATCATCACTGTGTGTGTCGCGATCGGCGAGCGCTGTGTTGCGATTCCGGAGTTTTCGTTTTTATCGCCTGTTCCCGCGATGTCGTCGGCGAGTCGCGCGTCTCCTCAAAGCGGCTGAGCTTATTTTTCGCGGTTGATCAATTGCGCGTCGCGCGAGTCTGCTGATCGTGGTGCAGTGTGTGCGTGAAGCGACCGTTCTGTCCGTGAAAGAACAGTCCTATCTTTCGCCACCAGTCGCTTGTTCCTCACGCGTGTCGTCTTTTTCTCGCGGCGAACGCAACGCGCAGCTTGAACAGCACTTCGCCTGCGCGAGCAGCTTGTTGCGCCGTTGGCTTTGCCGCTTGCGCACTGCATCGTGAACTGTTGGTTTGTAACTTGATATTGTTTTGCCGACCATTGCTTTCCACGTTTTCAGTGGCTTAAAACCGTGTTTCTTCGTTTGAGGATGTTGGAAAAAAACAGCCCCACCTATTTTTCACGTTTTGTACTGGTGGTGCAGAACCATCCATTTCGAAAGCACAGCATGTACCCCTGGCGTCCTCTTTGCTTGAATAAACGGCAACTCATTGACTGTACTTCGGTTGCTGTGCTGTGCGCGGTTACAACGACACAACTTCAAAGCTTTACGAAGTTTGAAAGTTTTCCGTTATCAGAGTTTTGAAAATTTGCCAGCATTTCCCATAGCTCGCAACTTCATTCCTCCATCTACCGGGTTCGAACGGAGGAAAGAGCAACTTTTTTCCCAGGCCATTAACGCTTATCAGGTAGTTACGTGTGGCTGATGAAAAGTGTTGTTACTTTTACATTATGCACATGAACGTGGTTTTAAACCCCGCAAAATTAATACCACCAAAGCGGAACAAAAATTGTTTTGTACCAAACATTGTTGCAGCGAATCATTTTTATGGTCCTTGGCGGATGAAACATTGGCTCTCTTGTCCTGACCGTCTGTTGGTTGGGTTGAGTAGTGGCGTATCTAGGGTATGGCTGGCGTGGCATGTGCCATGGGCGTAAAACACGACGGTCAGACATTGTGACAAAACGAGAGCACTCGCATGCCATATCTACAAGGCCTCGTCCTTCTCACGCTATAAGAAAGGCCAAGTCAATCCGTACTGCTGCATTTCAGGCATGAAGATATTAATCTGCGTCTGGTTGAGACGAGTTTAAGTCCGTGGTTGTGAAGATCTGACTGTTATGGAAATAACTGGTGTTGATTGCCCGGTTGACCCCCCGTGGTTGCGGAGCTGATCCAACCAATGCCCAATCTGATATACTTTATGTCGGTAATCCAGGTCCTTCGTCATTGCCATCTTTTTCAAAGTTTTTTTTGACCTTTGCTCAAATGAGCGTTATATATAAGCCATTACAGAGGCAGTTGTTACACCTTGGAGCTAAAATGTCGAACTAAAAATTTCCGACTCATGTAACAATCACACCAGTTTTCTACCGTCCTAGCAACGGTTCACCTTGTCTATACCGCTGCAGTTTTTACTATTATTGAAAAGGTTACACAACAAGCAGTAGGCCGTACCAATTTTGGGCAAACGTCTGAGATCTCTACGTTAGTTGATAAAAAGTTGGCAGTTGAGCTCATTCACAAAAATGACAAAAAAAGTTGAAGCAGTTGGTGTTTGATATTTCTATGAGCGTTTTCAATAGAAACAACCCAAAAAATGGAAAAATACAAAATCTCAACAAACGACAAAGCTAGAACAAAACTTTTTAATGAACAAGAACTAACATGTTCCTATATGCGAGATTCTATTTGAATAAGAGCTGATGATGCCTACTTCGTAGGCGAAATATATACTCTGTAAGATCTTAAGTGTCTGATTCTGTGCTGAGAAAGGATTTCTTTCAATAGACAGTGTTCCTATATGCATTTGATACATTTTACTTGCTTGTTTTATGTGTATTTTGAGGTAGTTAAGATTCTTGATTTTTTGATGATTTCAGGCATAATTTCTTCGTTTTTGATGCTTACTGGTACTTGCATGGAACTTGAGTAGAGAATATAGACAAAAGAATCTTGTTGAACATTGCAATCCACATTGTAATGATCAGCCAGGGTTAATGAGTGCATTTTGAAGCACACTCAAAGTTTGTTATAAATCAACGAAAGATACCCTGTAGAAAATATTTTATTTGTTTGTGAGCAGACACGAAGTCCATAGTATGAACACATACACCGCAGAACGCAGGTTGA
>JGI24159J19872_10010886_pt1 | contig 11937 bp, 8 predicted proteins | sample Ectturendosymbi4_FD_19872 | JGI IMG/M metagenome (IMG submission 19872) | reverse complement strand
GGTTGAAAATCACTGGCATAGATCATGCTGAAACCTGGAAAATCTTACTCCAACAAATTTCCAGGCTTTTTTCAAGAGCTGAAAAGCACAACACTCACAGAATATTTTAGATCAGTCAACTTGTCATTCAATCAATCATGTATTTCTACTGCAATTCCAAAGTTCCTGCAAAGAAATAAAAATAAGGTCAAACGCAACATTGCGACAATAAACAGCACAGAAGTGAAAAAAATTAAGAAACTCAGACTAGAGAAACTTATTAGTTCTGTTGGTGCATATAATTCAGTCAGCAATTCACGTAATCAATTGTTTGCGGATAAAAAAGGGCTGAAAAGTTGGAAAGAAGACAACCGATCTTCAAATACAAATTGAAAGCACTAGATTGAACTGAAAAATCACGAGATCACTAGGTCAGTCCAAAAATCACTAGGCGAAGCAGCAGTGAGGGCTGCTGCTGCGGCAACACTCACATACGAGATCTTGCCTTCGTTAAAACGATGGCGAGTTACACAATTTTTTTTGTGAAGTGACTGGACAAACTTTTATTGGCCTTCGTGTCTGGGAAAAGTGTAGAATCTAAAAATGTAGGAGGATTTTTCGTCTTGAACCAAGCAGAGGTTTCGCATATCGTAATGGCCCTAATCTGGATAGAGATCGCCGATGCGATTGAATTACACTGGCCGACAAAAAATTTTTTTTCTTGGTGCCAAAGATGTTTCAACTGTTTTTACCTAAGTTTGGGGCGCTGACTTCAAAACATAAAAAACGAAGACTTCAAAAAACGAAGCAAGCGTATTCAAAAATACGCTTGCTTCCCAGCAAAAGAGTCGCCGCCGCCGAACATCGCACTTTCCGACATTTTGCAGCAAATTCTTCTTTTCACTTGGTGTCGATTTCCTTGTATTACCGGAAAAGCAATATGAATTTTGTGCTACTGGCCTCTTGTGCGTCAGCATCTGTGTGCTCAACAACATCAGCGTGAAAATTTGAAGCCCACAGCTGAAAAATGGACAGTAAAAATGCGTCAGGAGTGTAGAGTCCAAAAATATTCGTAGTTTGTTTTCAGTTTCAGTTGACTTGAGTTCGGAAAAAATACCGTTTTGCCTCTGTTCCCCCAAACGCGTTTCGAAGGAAGGTTTGATTTAGATTCGTAAAGTTAACCACGGAAAACGGTGATCTCTGGAGGATCAAAGCGGTTGAGTGCTGTTGCGAATGCAGAACAGTCAGGAGCAGCATGCAGAACTTCCGCAGTTACGCGAACGTGCGGTTGTAGCTAACGAAACAGCCTTTGCATCGGAAAATTTACCCATGCTCGCTTAACACCTCTGTGGAATATTGTTTGATTGCTGGGTGTTTCTTTGCTGATGTGCGGTCGTCGGTATTAGTCATTTGCTTTACGAAGCCATGCAAATTATCAACCATGACAGGCAACCTTGACGTTCCTGCAAAACCTTGTTCGTCTTCCGCAGCATTTCGTGCGTGTGAATAGAGTTGGGGTGCCGCCATCTCGGTGTCTTCTGCAGTTACAAATAGTGGTTCAGTTTGATTGTCGCGCCTTTGTCCGTATGACCAAGTGTTGAACTGTCTCTCTGCTGCAGATTATCGTAGGGTGTTTAGCGTTGCATCGAGATGAGCTATCCGTATCGTTCGTCCATGTACAGGCGCTTACATTTTGGTTTCTGGACAGGTGGTGCCTTGGCAAGTAAGTTTTTTCATCAATTTTCCAGCGCAGATAAGCGTCGCACCCTCATCACAACGGAATGTTTTCGCGTGAGATTTCATGCGTACGGTTCCTGCATAGCAGCAGTGCTGTTTTTGCTTTGCTGTTTTGTGTAAGCGACCACGTCCACAAGCTGTTTGAAATGTCAAGCTCGTTTAGGACATTGTTTGGTACGTGCTGAAATTATCGCGACATGCTTGCGGAGTCTGCGGATTAGACGCTTTGTCATGCGTCATACATGTGGCCAGCAGTTAATTATTGTTACGAGAGCACCGGTCGGCCAGTTTAGTCACGTTTCAAGCATTTCTCGTTGCGTGCTGAATAAGTGTTGTGGTTAATCAGAGTTCACCGCTGAAAATGTTGCTCCTTAACGAGTCAAGACAATCAAAATAGAAACAGCGCTGCGAAAGAAATAGACAATAATTTTTGACTTCGTTTTCATCTTCGTTTTCCGTCGAAAATTTTTCTTTCTACGCGGTTGGCTGCGTATGTTGGTAGAAAACTATCTCCATTTTGGCGCAGCGCAACCATCCACCTATACATCTTTCAAGTTTAATTGTTGATCTGGGCTCTAGATAGCGAAGCATCGTTCAGTGCGGTAATAGGGCAGCAGCTACTCTTCCTAACTGTTTAATTTTGTTCCCCTAGTTACGTTTTTCCTGCAAGTTGAGTAGCTTGCTTCAAAAGCAGATTTGAGGTGCTATAGCAGCGTCGGCGAAGAGTGGAAAACATAGATTGTTTGTACCTTTCGTGCTCGAAACCCAAACCGCTTCTGGTATTTGGTGATGACCATTGAACCTGAACTTGATGTCTAGCTGTTCGTCACAAATTAGTCTACATGGCAAACACCTGTTAGTCACCGACAGTTTATGATGAGTTTTTCTGCCACATGTTTCAACATGCTTTCTTCCTGCTGGTTGTGGTAGGTTGCGTTTTTACGATACCATCGTATGTCCTTTGCTCAATGCAGTTGTTTCATTGAAAGTCTTTTGAAGTTTTTAAAAATTGTGTCTGCCCTGGAGCATCAATGCAATTCCGCGGTTTGTTTTTTTTCAAGATTCCCCCCCGCTGCCATGCGCGCAGAGCGCCGCACCAGGTTTTCACTACGGACCCGCTAGTCCGGCCATGCTGCCCGGCCACATCCCGGTCGAATCGCCCTCTCACCCGCTGTCTCCCGATCCTGTTGTGATGCCAGCTCCCATGATCAACGGCCAGGGCAGTGACCACGACTCGAACCATTCCATTCATGAAGCTGATGGCGTCCGCACTGGTGAGTGACGATAAGAACCGCTTGAGCTAACAGCGCCACCGAAGAATCGCGACTGGTTTGAGGTATAGCAGTGCTTCGTCGGTTAAGCAATTAGCATCTTCGTGTTTTTATACGTTTGAGTTCACTTTATTCAAAGAAACGACTGCTATGTGCATTTGAAACCATTTTGAATTTTGGCGACGCTGTTCCTGCATTCACGGCATCCCACCAAAGGTTGCACACCAACTGTTGTTTCGACTCCTTGAAGACAAACGATGAAAACGCCCTGCATATCAACGAGAACACTTCAGTTTCACGCTCACGCGCGGTTTGCCGTGGCAAACATGACTTGTTGCGGTGTGACGCGGAGTCACGTGTCGTGCTTCCACAAAGTTGCAAGTGATTTCAAACGGCACCTGCGAGAAACTAACGTCGGTTTCCGCGCAGCGTGCGCGATCTGCGGCGACCGGGCGACTGGCAAGCATTACGGAGCGAACAGCTGCGACGGCTGCAAGGGTTTCTTCCGCAGAAGCGTGCGCAAGAATCACCAGTACCAGTGCAGGTAACGTTTCCCTGCCCCGCGGACATGCCCGTCCGATCGACAGCCTCGCTTTGCGCGGTCTGTTTGTGTGTTTGTTTGCAGATAAACTTTCGTCTGTTTTTAAAGCCAGGTTCAACCTTCGCATAAGCTGCTAGGGGCAGCCTTGTCTGGAATAAGTATGAAGTCAAAATGAATGCACTGCATGGCATGTTGCGCCTCATCGTAACGGCCTTTAGTTGCTTATTGACCAAACGAGGCATTCCACCTACAGTACGAGTACACATGCAACGCAACGCAATCGCTTACCAACCAGCTCAGCATTGCGTTCCGCTTGATATGTTGGGAACTTTGTTCCGGATTTTAGTGGGTGTCAGGCTAAGAACTGGAAGATAGTCATTTTCTATAAAGATGAACAATGTTTCTACCGATCGTAAATCATTTAGAACAGGGGTTCCGAACCTTTTTTCTCTCATTTACCCCTTGCCAGCTTCCTACCATAAAATTTATCCCCTATTTTTTGTTTACTCGCAGCGCTGTAGAAAAAAAAAGTATTGTAACTTCAGCATCATTAACTTTACCCCAGGATAGGTAAAATTCAGCCCCAGGGCGTAGATTTATCCCCGGTTGAGAACCCCTGATTCAGAATAAAATCGTAGACTTTAGGGCAGGGTTGAGGAACATGCGATCCGCGGACTAAATGCGGCCTTAGTAGTGAAACCCGCATCAGAATTTTCGTTATCGAAGTTTGAACTCAACATCGCGTCGAAACGAAACGAAACTTCACGACAAAGAGATACTTAGACAGTAAGTCTATCTCGTTCCTTACAATTCTCTCACTTTACTTTCCTTGGAAGGATAAAGATAGAACTTTGAGATAAAATTAATCATTTTTTTGCGCCCAGCCAGCGATATTTCATAATTCCTGCGGCCTTTGGTAGTATATAGGTTCTCCACCACTACCCGCTGTTTTAGGACTTAACTTAAGGTTTTTGGTAAAACATATAGCATGCACTACGACTTAGCGAGCGATCGCGAAGGGGAATTCCGGTGTTTTCGAATGATGACGTTTTAATCCGCTGCAGGTTCAACCGCAGCTGCACTGTTGACAAGGACAAACGCAATCAGTGCCGATTCTGTCGCCTGCGGAAATGTTTCCGCGCGGGAATGAAGAAGGAAGGTAACGAACATTCGCAGGTTGTAATTGTTGAGTGCGGTCGGCGCGTCGCAGCGAAGTGGCAATTCCCGGAAAATGTGATTTTTTGTGTCTGGGGCGGGTAGTTGGTGTCTAGACCGGTGGTTCCCAACATTCATTGGCCGCGACGGGCTTTGCAACTCACTCTTCTTCACGGGGCGCGCCAGAGCTGATGACTGGAATGTAACTGATAGAAAAACGTCTTCCTTGTAAGAATTTGCCTGAAATTTACGCTTGCTCTTCCGATCTGCAATATAATACAATCCCGCTGTACAGTTACGGACGTTGCTGTACCGTAACTTGCAAACTTAACACAGCCACCGCGCTTATCTCCTTCCAAAGCAAAACCGCACTTCTGCGCTTCTGAAAACCCGGCCAGGCGAACGCATCAGCGCTGTGGTGTGGCTGCTGCGTGAGACAATGATTCTTTGTTTGTTGCAATTCTCCGCGTCGAGACTGCGGAATTCATACGTCCACTGTCTATTATTACGGAATAGTCGTGAATAATGAGCCCAAGCCGTATCGCTGCACAATAGACGAGCAGATGAACATGTTTCGCTGTGCCTAAAGAAGACAAAGAACAGATTTGTCGGTCCTATTGAAAAAAAGAACGGCTAGTAGTGTAGAAAATATTCGACAAAGTTGTTAACAGTTCTAAAACTTTTGCGGCACGCCCGAAAATGTCTTGCGAAGCACCGGCCGGGAAGCACTGGTCTAGACAACAACCGATGTTTGCGTTTGCGAGAAATCCGACCGCGACAATTAATTGTCGTGCGTCGACCTGAAACCAGACAAGTCTATCAAGTACCTGTTAAAGTATTTTAATTAACGCTTATCACGACCCGGATTAAGAAGTTGTAATTTCCATTCTACGAATTGCTGGATAGGACAGGATCGTGCCACCGACGTGTTGTTTTTGCAACGCTCGTTTTGGGCCATTTCAGCTCAAGACACTGACGAGGGTCTGAAATGGCCGTGTCTATTTTTTAATTAACGCCGTTTGATTAGTTTCTCGCCTAGACGTCATTGGCGTTTCCTTTCCTCTCACCTCAAGCAAAGATTCTTTCGGCGGTGAACATTCACTGAGCGGTCTTGTAAACTTGCATCGTGGCGTGGTGTTTCCACCAATCGCATTCGACGTCTGCTTTGCCTTTCGCAGCGGTTCAAAACGAAAGAGACCGGATCAGCACCAAGAAAGTGAACGTCGACGACACCAACTCGCTCTCGGTTTCGACGCTGCTCAATGCTGAGAACATGTCTCGACAGGTAGGAACCGCATCGTCATTTGTTTGTTGTTGTTGAAAGTATTCTTGTGTGCCCAAGGCAGCTGGCTTGTCGTTTGCGAACGATACGGTTTTGCATTCTGTACGATCAGCGTTGTTATACCAGTTTAAAAAAGTCATTAAACGTTATGAGAACCTTAACCCTGCCCAGAAAGTTCACGACTTTGATCCACATCTTTCTTCCCCTTCGTGTGCAGCGCTTACCCTTTCTAAGCTGCTCGATCGCAAACCCAAGTCGACGTTCGTAAACGAACTGAAGGATTTGACAATTTTAACATATTTTGCCACGATCGCTCATTAGTGAACAGCACTGAGAAGCGCGAAACCTCAATGTGAGGCGACCTCAATGCTGAGCTTCGCTTTCGTTGCTTTGTGCCTTTCGCGTCTTAACCAGCAAATTGTGTTGCAACCACATCACAATCGACCGGCGCGCGCTTCTCGCCAGAGTTGCGATGTCGTTGCTAAAAACGCTGCTGGTACACTTGAGGCAACTTGACCACGTATTTGAAACATAGAAACCACGTTTCTGCCGTGCGCATTTTGAGGATATCACAAAGTCTTGAGCGTATTTCATCTTCGATACGTTCAGTAATTGTACCGACTGTCGAAATTCTTAGTTTAACTTGTTTAACGAAGCGAGACGGTCAAACTTGGTTCTTGTTTAAATGTTCGGGCAGTTTGGGTGGTAATCGAGATCGGTTTCCAACCTTACAGCGAGCGACAGTCATCTCTGCAAATGCATTCTCGTAGAGGCACTTTAATGGTGGCGCGCCCTGGCCTAATCACACACCTAAATCCCGATTTCAGACTATCAAGATGAAAAGTCATGGGAGTATTTGTCTTCAGGGTTTTTGTATACCGCTCAAGATCATGTGTGTGAACCCTTGAGTAGTGGTAAAGTGAGCAATTTGACTTTATGCGAATATCCAGGACGCACTACTTCGTTTCACCACGGCAACAATCTCTGCCATAGTTTTGTAGATCAAGCACGAACAAGCTAAATCCTTGTTCAAGCCTGTATCTTTCAAAGATTTTCACAATCGTTATTAGTTCTTGTGCAAGCACATCATCCTCACTAAGGTGGCAGTTTGAGGAATAACAGCTTAATTTCCCTGCGCAATCGTAGAGCGTCCGCCTACTAGGCCAACCGTGACCCAAAGTCACCCTTGCTAGCGTTCCGGACCGTTTTTTGACGGTATGGTTGACCTTCTAAGTTCAAAGTCGGGTTCACGCATTCGTTGCCGCGTGAGGGAAGTGATCGATCGTATCTTTTCCGTTTAGGCGGCTCGTTCAATCTCCTGATGCTGTTTCGCGCCGCTAGTCTCCAGTGATGTTCGCCCTTTCCGCAGTCTGTGGTCAAGTTGGTTAACCGGGCTAAGCTTAACTGGTTTAATACCAGCGCAGTAAAAGCAGGTGTGTGGATAACTAGGTTGAACAGCGCGGTCGTGCAATTTCTCTGCTTTGAATTGATGATGAACATGTAACTGCAAATTACGACGTACAGATTCACATTTTTACTTTTGTTGCCCTGATTTTGTTCCATATACATCGGTTTGCATACAGTGGTGAAAGCTTTGAACAAAGCACTGGCTATTTGAGTTGTTTTGAAACCAAGCACCACTGACTGCTTTTTAATGGAAAGCGACGGACCTCACGCGACCAGATTTTTACCACTAGTGTTAGGGCTTCTGTTCGTTTAGGTCTGTGTTGCAACTTGCAGCGTAAATTTGATCAGGAAAACTGACTCGCCATCAGAATTCTTACCCTCACCTTCGTGTACTCGAAACAAGCTTAAACCCTTGGTTTGAACACTAGTAGGAGCGTCATATCAAAGACAGGACAAAGAAGTTCGCGACGTTGGGGTTTCCCTCCATTTGTTGCGTTGGTTTCTCGCTGGCCATGGTCGAGATTTTGCTCCTGATTTTCGTATTTGATCGTTTCCGCTGCGAACCTTCAAGATGGTGCTTAGTGTTTTATTGCTCAGGTGCTTCGGTGTTTTAGCGCTGAGGTTCTGAACTAATCCGGTTTGCAGATACGGCTCATCTTTTCGTTCAGCTTTTGTTTGCGCTGCATTGACTTGCAAAAAAAATTATATATATGCTTTTAATGGTAGTTCGGTTCTTTCCCATTCCAGGGTTGGCTACCCTGCGATTTTGCGACCGCGGGTCATCCAAGGTCGACTGATTAAAAACCGACGTGTCTGCGTATGCATATTGCCACATCGCGTGCGAAGCCAGTAACTTCAGCCTGTCATCCGTGTTTGTCTTGCCGCGTGGTCCGGTGTTTGCCCAATATGTGTATCGTCTTCGCTCGATATCTACCTTCGTTTATTACATTTACGAGCCAAGCGCACTTGACAGGATTACTCACCACGCACTGTCAGCCCGCGTCGTTTACTTACTCCGTTTTCGTGTATGCCATGTCATCAAGCCGGCTACGTTCTTGTTTGTTGCCAATGACCCAACTTCGTCCAGTGGGACGAAATGAAGTAGCGGCGCATTTTTTTCGTTTGTCGACGTCGAGATGTTTTTAATAAGTCGGTGTAAACTAAGAAACTGATGTTTCAATCACTGAAAGGTTAGTTTTGTATTGAGTTGGGAGGATTGTCACGTTACTGCACAGTTTTCGCTCAGAAGTCAAAAGCTGGTGACGTCTGTGCTGCACGTGACTTCGCTGCANTTTTTTCTGTTATTGAAATTATTATAAGTCACTCCTCCCGTCTTTGTTACGTCTTCATTACAAATCTTAGGTTAAGCGATCAGTNATGTGATGAAAAGTGGTTAGTTAAAGTGCTTGAATCAAACAATTAAGCACCAAACCGTAAATGGCAAAACTTGCCTCTTCGCGGAACTTGTGCCTCCAGTCTGAGTTTTGCCTCAGATCTACTATTTTAACTTTGCTGCATTCACAACCTTTGATGCCGAATTTACCGGCCACATCACGTCCCGTCGCCGCCTGCAATGTGACCGCAATTCGCTGATCTGTGATTTGTTGCGTAAGAAACGAGTTTGTGACGTGGAAGCATGTTGAACAGGCAAACAGTGCGCTGAGTAACCGTTCTGTGCAAGCGCGACAAACAGCCAGGTAGCTGTTTACGACAAACCTGGCGCCGGGCGCTGTTGCAATCGGAACGAGCCGTACACGATAAGTAGCAGAAAGCTGAGTTGCACATTTGCCACTCTCTGCGGTCCGCCACCTCTACTGCCAAGAAGGTCAACTTGTCGCTTGAATGTTGAGTGCAAACTAATGTAACAACGCATTGATAATGATCATGTTTCCAAAAAATTTCAGTTTCTTTTCGATAAGATCTTTCGCTCTGCAATTAATCCGATGCTATTGTATTGCTGGTTTCTATTTCGGTTTAGAATACCAACTTTACGATTTTTGCACCAACACAAATTCATTGCACATCTTCGGTGTTCATGGGAAAGAACGCACTTTTCGGGGCTTTTGATTTTTATTCCCACCAAACAAAAAGAGCTCGGGATGGGCACACTAAAAACTGAAACACTGGGCCCACTAAAAACTGAAACACTTTTTGCCTTGGAAAAGTTTTTAGGAATACAAAATTCTTAAAGTACAAAGTTAGGCATTTGACAACACATAAGATTATTGCTCAAAATTTGTTAATTCTCAATCATCGCGAAAAACCGGGCGACGTAAAATATCCTTCGTCGTTTGTTTCTGCTGAATCTGTTGGAATGTGGGTCGTTTGTCTTTGTGACCTTGAAAAGCAGCGCGAGTAAACCCGCATCGCTCGCAGGTTGCAAGCTTGATTTTAATACCGGCTGTTAATTTCGCCGATTTGTTTCGACTGTTTATATATCGCTGATGAGGAAAACCTGGTGACTGGCTGTGACCTTTGCCCTTCAAGCTTGCGTTTCCACAAATGTATTTTACTTGCTTCTGCTGTTTTTTTGATGCACTTAACAGAAAAAATGGAAGGAATTCGTTGTACCCGGCTTTTGTTATTGACCATAGCACGTGGCAACCGCTCGGATAGATCTCTCTGGCATTGCCACTGAAGCGTGACGCCTATTTTACTACGACGTATCAATGGTCATGACCCGCACTTTGTACCGTCCAAAGTCGATCGGTCTTTTGACAAAGGTTGATGTTCTTTATTCTTTGCTCGATGCTAAAACCCGCCCTCGAGCTACGCGCTTCTTAACGGACGATCGAGAGACTTGCTTTGCTGCGGCATGCCTTCACGCCCAAAACTGATATGTCGCTGAAACATGACACTAGTTTTAACCAACCAGTGAGCTCTGTTTAGCTTACGACCGCTTGTGTCTTTTCGCAAATGTTTAGACTGCAAACGTAAATCTGGCTCCGAGTTTCATACGTCGTTTGACAACTTGTTTTCTTCATCTTTGGCTTGTGTTGTTTCTTTACGTTCGTTTAAGCCGAAGCCTCGCGTTATCGCGCACACGACATCTGCACTCGTGCGCCTCGTCATGTAAATATTTTTCGATCGCGCGTGCAAACAGTATTATCCTGGGTCTCGAAATCAGTTCCAGCAATTATCGCCAGCGGCGAATGCACAGCGGACGCTGCACCGGCCCAGGTAAGAGATCCTCGCCGCTCACCTGTGCAGGCCCATTCAATTGGGCGAGCCAGCGAACGCCACTCCTATCTACTGCGTCTGTCGCTGGACAAGCGTGTGCTCGCTCTTGCACCACAAGTCCAAACAAAGTGGTTTCACTGGAAGAAGCTCACATACAAAACTTATTAACGGAGATTTTCAGCGAGTTAATTGCCTTCGCAACCACACAGTCCATACGTGCAAACTGTCGCAGCGACGTCAAGTGAGATGATAGTGACGTTGTACAGATCTCGTGGTTATCCAGTCTGTTTCTGGAGATCCTGCCGTAACGGTGGTTATTGTCCTGATCAGGATAAAGGTTTGTGGCAATCATAACAGCTTGGAAGCCACACTCCAATNGCTGCTTTTCATGAGCTCCTCTGCAGAGGCAACCGCGTNNCCTTTACGGTTCACATTCTGAAATGCGAACGATGATCGCTAGTCTGATGGCCNCTGNANNCAAGTCTCCCGCAAAGCATTAGCTGCAGTAAATTGCCTTACGAATAGCAAACATGCATTGATTACTGTACCCAGTTTAGTGGCAATTGATTGAGAGGTTGTGGGTTCGAAAACTCGTCACGCCATGTAGTTTACTTAACAAACCAAGTGTTTTTGACGACACTTCTCATCAAAGTTCACGCTTCACGTTCATGCTGCGGTATAGAAGTTCAAGTGCATAACCCATTCAAAGTTCAAGTTCATGCTGCGGTATAGAAATTGTCATTCATTTTACCGGCTATAGCGAAAAACTTGTAGCTGTTGGAACTTGTTATATCAACAAAGCGAGTTTCAGTTATAGAAGAATATCTTTATCTTTTTCACGCCGAGATAAAAAGATTAACACTTTCTTCCATTTACAAGAAATGAGCAACTTACCACGAAAAAGATACATCTGTTCCATATGCCAAGTTGGCCAAAAAGTTCCCACAATATCACCCAGGCTTACTAAAACGTTTCCGTTGCACATGCGGGTTTTCCAACAACTCCGGCATTATTCTCACGCTTATCCGACACAAAAAAAGTAACTTGTTGAATGTCTACTTCAAGAACAAAGACAATTCCAACCAAGAAAACGCCTGCGCGTTGGGCTAATATAGAAAAGACACAAAAAATCCCGAAATCCCGCCAGTAGCCTTTATTGGCGGTCTGCGCAAGGTCCATGTCGTATGTTGTTCGAAGATAGCACATGTGCATGTAAAAGAAGGAAATAAGTTTGACACTTTAACATTTGTTATTTTCAGGATTACTAGTTGTAATTTTATGAACATGAGGTTCATCTAGCCAAAATGACAAAATTATTTTGACAAGTTCACTATCAACAACCCAGGTCCATCATGAGCCATCGAACCGGCTTGTCTCCTCAGCAT
>JGI24159J19872_10010885_pt1 | contig 11937 bp, 6 predicted proteins | sample Ectturendosymbi4_FD_19872 | JGI IMG/M metagenome (IMG submission 19872) | reverse complement strand
AAACAGTGGTAAAAATAATTTTACTGCCAAACATGATATTACACTAAGGTAAAAGAAGTTTATTCTGAGTTTCAAAACGGTTTGGGGGCAAAAAATAGGTTTCTACAGTTGTGAAAGCATAAAATTTTTAAAGATCGCAAACATCCATGCATTAGATGTTTGGTGGAAACGGATTTTAATTTGCAATAATAAAATATTTTTCCTTTTGCAACAGAACTTTTTTTGACTCCGGTTACATCATCAAACCTCCGCAACCAAGCTCCGCTATTTACGGAGATCCACCTTTTACAGAGCACCTTTAGAAGGCAGTTTGCATTGTCAACGTAGTTAGGGTTGCAGCTAGGGGGTCTGTTTGATTGTCATGGCAGACGTCCTTGCACCATTGGTATTCAGCATTACATGCTGATCAGATATCGCACTTTTACAACCACAGGTCTCTGATGTGGATGGTTTGGAATATGCAACAAAATTCCCTTCTCATGTTGCATAGTACTACTATGCAACTTCTACTAGTAGTATTATATTAGAAAACAACGATGTCGTGTTGTCTAAATACTATAGCAGAATGTCATGGGAATCTGTGTTTTTAAACAATCTAACTTAATAGTGCATTGAATCATACAGTAAGTATGCACGTGCTTTGGAATCTCCTACTTTGGCAGTGCCAGCTCTAATGCAAGCAAAGATATCAGAAGTTCGTACATTGTCAGACTATTTTGTAATATCATTGGCATGAGGCCACAGTCCCAAATCGCAGTAGTTTTGTTTTGCAGTTTCTGCCAAAGTTTTATCTGTTGTTTACACCTACTAGCCTAAGTTATGATAGGACCAAATAAGGTTTAGTTCTACTTCGAGGTACAGTGTGAAGACTGGATGTCTGCCAGCGCGAATATCGTTGACGGATGTGTGGTGACGTAACTGGAGTAGAAAAATACCTTGTCACAGAATAAGTTAATAAGGCAAAAATACAATAGAAAGAAGTATATATTTGTCATTGCAATAATAAAATTTTCCCCTGAACAATTAGTGCCAACAAGTTCCAATGTTTTAATTTTTTATATTTTCACAACTGTTGAAACCTAAATTTTGGTCCCACAAGAACATGTTGCCAAGAATGGAATTTTTTTGTGCAAGAGGAATGGTGGCTGGAAATAAGCATAGCCTAGCAACAAATCATTTTTTCTACTATTGTGGTGTCATTACTCACCGCAGAATGTTGGTTTTTGTGACTCCAGTTAAGTCATTTTATATCTGCAACCAAGATCCACTACTGACAGATATCTGTCTTTTAGAGGGCACCCTACTTCGATGTCATGCCAAGCAGTGTGGGTTTGTTTCCACTGAAGCTATGTTTTTGTGAATAATTTCTCATGTGGAAACTGAAAGGTGCAATATCTAGCCTCAGAAATTGTTGTCACAAATATCTGAACAAAATACCAGTCAAGCATTGCATTTCACAAACAGCTTTTTTATAATGAACAGCTAACAATGTTGCTTGCTGCACAATAAGTCTCATACTAATTTCTTGTAATTCACTTCTATATTACGATGCAAAATCATCTGAGCAATTTCACTCAAGCGCTCTTTTCTGCAATGATTTCGCAAGTATATTTGTAACAATCTCAATCTTGATAGTGGCATCAATTTTAAACATAAATGGCTGAAGTTTGCTGATTGTTGAGAAGCTACGAATTACTTCAGCACCACATTCGCAGCAACAAAAGGGATTGTGATGAAATAAATGCACTGTGACAAAAGCATGTTATAACCTGGAAATCTTTCCTTGTGTTTCGATAATGCAACCGGTACCTAGAGCTCGACTGATGCGCCGATAAATATCAGTTGACATGGTGATATATCATATTAGCAAAATTCCACCAATGTGTATCGGCAATATTTGCTAGTAAAGGTGCTATGTTATTACTGCTCTACATCAAGAATTCTGGTTCAAAAGTGGTCAAATAGATAATCAATCACTGTCTATGGAAAGAGGTCCTTTCTCAGCAAAGAATCGGACACTTTAAGATCTTACAGAGTATATATTTCGCCTACGATGTAGGCATCATCAGCTCTTATTCAAATAGAATCTGTTAGAAGAATAATCAACCAATTATAAGATTAATTAGCTTGTTGTTTTTAGGCTATAACTTTTGAATCAGAAATGCTAAAAAGCTAATCAAGGACTCTAAAGACTCAGATTGATAGCCTAGTTTCCACTAAAAACAATCAAAAAATTAGATCTTGGCATTAATGCTAAGGTCTGGTAACCTGGGCCAAAATACTTTAACCTGAGACCCTTATTATGATATTACCACAAAAATACCAAAATCCAAAACTTTCCATTTTAAAAATATAAACTAGAAGACTTCCTGCATCTTCAGAGGGTTTGAACAGCTTTTTAGCTCCATCAGCTGGCGAGTTATGGTGGTACAATGTGATGTAAAAAAGTGGTTCATGCAAGATTTGGAAGCACGGATATATCGTACGCTGGCTCCGAACATGTTAAACACATGTGAAATACATTAGTACATAGCTAAATTGTTAACTGTGTTAAGTTTATGATTTTTAGTTTGCAAAATTCTGAAATATTATGATATTTTCCCTAAAATGCTAGGAACAATTTCTCATAAGTAGTTATGATTAGAAAAGGATGAAAGGAACAATGACATCCTAGGCTAAAGAATGTATTGTGGGAAGCATATAACATGTGTTTTAAGATAAACTGGTCTTCAAACGAAAAGAGAAAGTGTCTCCTTGCCATAGTGTGAGCATTTCTGTTAACAACACGTATAGGGTTTGTGAACCATATTTGGAAGGGTTGCAAGTAGAATTTTATGGACACAGAGCTCTGTATTACATTTGCTTTACTTGAGTTTTCGATCAGGGTTGTTGGGTAATATTGGGTTGCTACAATGTGCAATGTTTCCCAAAGTGGGTTCCGTAGAATCCTAGGGATTCATAGACAAATCTAAAGGGTTCCACGAGCTATACTTTCCAATTTTAGGCAAAAACTGCTGATATGTCCTTCAACTCTTTAGGCCTGTGGCAGCTGCTATATCGTTTGATCTAGCTTTCCCTTTTCTCCCCTTTTGCTCATTGGTGATGTGCAGTGTCGTCACAATACTTAAGTGAATCAGGTTTTTCCTGAAGACCACATATCCTAACAGATTGGATGCTACATCAGATATAAGAATTCAACTATCAGCTATTAAGCCGAACTTTTCAGAATTGTTGCAGTCCAGAAAACAAATACATTGCTCTCACTAAGATGTGCTTGTTGAATTGTTTAGGGTTTGTGGTTACTTTTATTGTGCATAATTTTGTTTACAGTACGAAACCTTAACAATGGCAATTTGGGTGAAAAAGCGTTTGTTTACTTGGCAGTTCTGGTGGGGGTTCCTTGTCCACTAAAAATAATGTTGCAGTGTTCTGTGGACAAAAAGGTTTGGGAACCACTGCTGGTGTAATGGGTCGTGGTACAAAAAGGGTTGAAAACCACTGGTCTAAACTAATTCCATATAATCACATATACCAATTTATCACATAAAAACCTTGGCAAATTGAATATGTGATTAAAGAAATTCTTCTAAAATTACTTAATTTTTTTGCCTAAGTCTTCCATTTAATCTCTTTTGGTTAAAAAGTCAAACAGCCACTGAATATCTTTTCAAAATATGCAGCATGATAACATGTTAGTTTCATAACACCTGTTTAAAACAATCATTGTTTTGTGGATTCAGTATCTTTGAAATTCCTATCATTTTATTTTTTGGAACAGCCTAGCATAAGTTTACATGTTGGAACAAAATGTGAAAATTTAAAAAAATAATCCTTGAAAATGTCAAAACGGGTCAGTCCTACATTACTCAACAAAGAAGTTTCGCATGAACTAGATGTCATCAGCCAAGGTTTGTAATGCTTGTTGGGTTCACTACTACATTGTTTTGTTTGAGAAGAGATGACATCAATTTATGTGGTGTATCCCAGTCACAGTCAAGATTTTGTTATTACAAATTTGTAAGTTGAGTTATCAATTTTTAATGTGTGAGTAAAAGCCTGCACAAAAATAATTCATGTGCTTTTTATTTATATTTCAAATGTATTTTCCCATTACTTAATACTTTTTCATAATGATTAGTGAAGTCAGTAATACCTTCATCTAAATTTTTTATGTGCTATTCCAAATGTGTAATGTTTTTTGAAAGTGATTATTTTTTCTAAGTTGATATAGCAGTGAGGAATGGCGGTAATGTAAGGTTTTGATATAGCAATGAGCAATGGCTATAATGGCGGCTGTTTCAGTGTTGTCGTTTTTTCAATATTGACTGCATGTACCAACTAGTACTTGTTTCATAATCTGTTGTGATTAGTTTTTTTGTCTTTTACTAAACCCTATGATAAGGCCTACATACTCTGAACTAAACATGTAAATAAAAAAGAGTATGGATACTAAATATGTTAATATAATCTAGGAGTTTCTATGTCGCATGTTATGCTTCATTGTCTAACAATTGTTCAAGTACTTTTTTCTGCTTAAGCAATGTACTTTAATGTGTTTAGAGATGAATGCTTAATTTCAATGGATTGACTGAAACAGGCTGTCATCAATTTGCAAGGTTGCAAAACATTGCGCAGCTAAGCAAGAAAGACAAGTGTGTTCAATGTGACGTGAAAAGAAGTTTTTTCCTGAAAAGTGTATTAATTATTAATGAGTCGTAGTAAAACTGCAGGTTTAAATGCATTTAGTTTATCCTCATGAATTGCTGTCAGTAGACTGTTGGCTTCTTGATGTTTTGCAAAACAGTTTATAATTTGTGGCAATTCGCTGTGTATGAACAATAGCCTTGTGAGTCAGCATCTTGAATTCTTATTCAAATAGAACCAGGAATTGTTGATAATATAGTACGAAGATAAACTCAGGACAAAGCAGGCATTTGCATATCTTGTTTGAAGTGGTTTTCTCATGATCTGTGCATGATACTTTTTGTATTATCATTTTACCTATGTCATATGGTTGTTGTCATGTAAGACTCAAACATGTTGACCTGTTTGACATGTGGGTATTGGATAAGCAGTGTAATTCAATCGCTTTTAGTTGTGCAGTTTCTCATGTAGCAGTTTCAGATTAAAAGTTGGAAGTAGAAGTTTGTTCAACTTCCAGCAGCATTAGCACGCTATCGTATGATTAGTATGCCGCCAGGTAAGTTCTCCATTTGGTCCAAAACTCTTAAAATTAACGAATGTTGTAATTAGGTTTCAGGTTAACTGACTTTTAGATTAGCATTTGAAATATGTTATGTTGCATCTGCTGATACTAAGTATAGTGCTTATAGCAGGTTATTGAGTTTTGGTCAGATTTGTGATATGTTAGAAGCAGTGAATAGATTCAGGACAAAGCAGGCGTTTACATTAAAATCTAGATATTTCATCATATTGTGTTAGAAGTAAAACTAGGTTAAAATCCAGATTTTAAGTGACTGGCCAAAATCAGTGTTGGTATGTAACTATGTATGCTTGTTGAAAGTGTTCATACTGCTATGTCAATGCGATTTAAACAAAATTACATATATACATCTAAACCTGTGCTTCTTAACCTTTTCTCTACCACACCTCTCTTTAAGTATTTGTCCTTTGTTTCAACCTCCTTGACTTTGAATAAGTTGCATAAGCAAATATATGTATTGGTAAATTTATTGATTAAACTTTCCATAGTGTAGAGCACAATGACTCACGCCTCCCTAGAAATTTATTGACACCCCCTTGGGGGACGTGCTCCCCCTGGTTAAAAACCATTGGTATAGAGTTAATAGTAGTTTGCTATTAATTACATAAACAATTCTTTGTCAGACTTCAATGTTGACAAAATCACTCTAAATAACAATGCTCATATATGCATTCAAATTGTTGGCAGTTTGCTGTTTAATTTATCTTTGAGATGGGACTATATAATGACACCCTGAAAAATTATTTTTGAATATATTGTTTATTGTTATGTATTATCATATTCTTTTTGAATATATTGGTTATTGTTATGTATTACCTTGTATCACTTGCAACATCACTATTGAATTTACTGTTGATGATTTCAGTTTCTCGACCTGGAAGTGCAGAGTCACGTTCTGCTTGGCAAGAGCCCTACAATGAGGATCAAGGGAACGTCAACACAGTGTCTGGAGGCTTGTATGGTATGTATTAATGTACTAGCAGTTTTTGGAGCTTCACATAAATCAGATAGCATGCTACCATACTTCAACCCTTTAGGGCAGAAAAACCACTATATTGGCTCTGAATCACGTTTTTGTCCATAACTCATGAACTGGAAGAGATACATCAAAATCTTAGACATTGTTGGAAAGGGTACAGATGATAGCATCTTTTGATGTCCTTTTGTGCATGTGTGATGAACTACAAGTAAAAACCTGAATTTTTTGCAAAAATTTTTTTCTAAAATCTGTGTAGCTAGAAATACACACATCAGGAAAACTGGTTCTTCACAAGAAATGACATACGCATGATCATCTTGACAAAAGTATTTTTGGCCCTTGTTTTTCACATCCAGTGGGGCCCAAATGTTTAAATATTAGGGGGTTAGTTTTTCAATTTTTGTTTTTGAGGCTTCACTGTTCTTTTTGCACAAACAAAACCATCTGAAAACTGCAGAATAACGTTTGTCCATTTAGCTTACATTTTCCTACCAAATTTTAAGTAAAAATGACTGTTTTTAGGAATATGCATTTGTGTTTATAGGAAATTATGATCGCATGAATGCAGAAAAAACAAAGGTTCATTTTTGCTGGTGTGTTATTCTTTATGTAAATTTCTTTGGCCTAATTTTGTGCATTTATCCTACCAAGCCAACAAAAAGTAACCCGCTAGGGTTTAAACTAAGCTAACCTATTCTGGGCTATCTTAATGCAAGAATCCTAGCCTACTGGAACTCTGGATCAGGTTGAGACAAATTCTGGGTGACAGAAATAGATAAGCAATTCTGAACAAACCTCCACATCAGGTAACTGCTTCCAAGGAAATGTCAAAAAATATAATCTTCAAAAGAATTTAAATCCTTTTCAGAGGATAGGTTGTGTGAAAAGAAACCATGTCCACAAAATCAAAAACTAACTAACTTTTTACAATTGAGCTGTTCAAACCCTTTAAAGACTTGAAAAGTCTTGTAGTTTAGAATTAAAAAAAAAATTTAAATTTTGCGTTTGGAGTTTTTGGTTGATGACATCATGATTGTGGTAGGTTTTGCATTTTTTATGATGTCATCAGCTGATCCAACGAGCTGATTGCGCAGCTCAAAGTTTTATTGTATTCTAGGCTATAATACGAGTCTTTAGGGCCCTTTGATCAGTTTTGTGGTGTTTCTGGTTCAAAATTTATGCTAAAAAATCCATATATTTCAGGAATTCCTTGGGCAGAATGGTCCAACTACTTTTGACCTACGAGCCTATTTTACAAAAACGTGACAACAAGCGGGCTTCTTCCAAGAAAATGATATATAAAACAACAGATTCACAAGATTTGAAACTAAAAAGAGAAGATAAATGAGTGCATCATTGAAATTATTACACAATAGCAAATACAGTAGCAAATTTTTACAAATGTCTATCAGTGGGATGTCTTTGGTGGTTGAAAGTTCTAAGACTATTGTTCTTTTATCAATGCCAGTGTTAGTGGTAACAAGTCGGAGACTATCTTCCAGTGCTTATTGTCTGCCATTTGATTTTTGTTTTTAAATTTGACTTACTTCATCATAGAAAATTTACACACTGTCACACACGTATGTGTTTCAAAACCTTGAGTGTATTTTTTGTGTGAAATCTTTCAGTTCGGAAAATCTATCTTTACTGAGCAATTTCCAGAAGCTCTATACACTCTCGAACACCATTAGGATTCTGCATTTTTATTAAGAGATGTTATGCGTGTTCTAACTAAAATTGCTTATGGATTGCAGAGATCAACAATTAATTTGGTTCAGGGGCCACTTTGAGAAGGCTACTTTTAGTGGGTAGGGACAGGCAGGTTTATTTGACAGGGCTGAGTTTGCTGCAACAGATTCACTTTTCAAGACAACAAATGCTGAGCAACGAAAAAACACAGGGGTTATCCAGTGATGTTCCCCAGCAGTGGGCGGGAACTTCTAATTTGATCGTAAAATAAATAAACCAAAAACAATATTGGTATACATGAAAGGTATTATTCATCGTTCTTGTGCAAATGCAGCACATGTATATGCAATTCAGTGAGACAAATGTAACCTCACGTGCTTTACAAGAGATTTCATATTTGCAAATTTTCCTTGAAAGCTTCCGCAGGCCACTGGAAACACTGTGGTAGGCCACATGCGGCCTGTTGGCCTGTAGTTGGACCACACTGCCTTAAGGGATTAGCAGGGATTTCCTTAATTAATTTGCGGCATTTTGGTCATATTTTGGGACCACCCGTAAAGACTTGTATTATACCCTAGTTTCCAATAAAAATGTAAGTCAAAAAATGGCTCTTTGTGTTGGTGTCCATGCCTGATGGATGATGACATCAGAATGTAAACAAAATATGCATAAACATACTGTGATCATGTCAACAGCAACAAAAAACCCAACATCCAATACTAAAATAATATTTTTATTGCAAACTACAAGACTTTAGGGTTGGTGCCCAGGGCCAGGGAACTTCAGCCAAAAAGGTGAAAACATGTCTCCATTATAACATCACTCACATAAATTTTTTTTTAGTTTGAACTAGAAGAATTCCTGAATCCGTAGAAGGTTTGAACAGCTCTCTAGCTCAATCGGCTGGTGAGTTATGGTGTTGCAAAGCTCAGCAAAAAAGTGGCGCCTGCGGGACTTGGAGATAAACTGCCCAGGAACTGTGGATATCACTGCAGGGAAACCACCCAGGATTGAAAAAGCACCCGGGTTAATTCAAGCAGTTCGCGTGAAAACAGCCGGATCGCACGTGGCTTTGCGCAGGAATTTCTCCGGTCTGGTAAGCGCTACAGACCTGGTCAAAAGCTCAAAAGACTCAGCAAGTCTTGTAGTTCGCGCTCCAAAAAAAATTTGTGGTTGGCTGTTGTGGATTTTGTGAGTGAAATCATAAGTCAAGGACTTTTAGGCCACCTTTGCCCACTTCACCTGGCTCTGGACCCAAACCGTTAGATGGTAGTATTTTGCTGAAGTTTTTATTGGAAACTAGGCTACAATCCAAGTCTTTTGATACTTTGGATGACCTGCTGAGGTTTCGGGTTCAAAAGTTATAATCTAAAGTAGTAAAAATATTTGACTAATTAGATAATTAATTAATTTGTTTATTTTAGATCATAACTTTTGAACTAGAAATGCTAGAAAGTTGATCAAAGGCTCAAAAGACTCGAGCCTAGTTTCCAATGAAAAATTGAGTGAAATACTTTGGCCTAGCAGTTGGGCTGTAGGCTAGGTAACATGAGCCAAAATGACCCCAAAACTACTTCACTTATGACCTCACTCACAAAAAACCCGCAACCCCCAACCAAAAAATTATTTTTTGAGTGCAGAGTACATGACTAGCCGATCCGTTTCAGCCCTTGAACAGCTATCTTGCACAATCGGCGGAGGAGCTATGCCGTTGTTAAGGCAACTGACAACTGCTGGTTTTAGGCCGATTTCAAAGTACGAATATATCGTACGCCGGCTCTCAATGTGTTAAGAACCACTGATTCAGAGGTTTATCGCAAAATGCTAAAACAAAATTTTAATCAGTTTTGCATTCCTAATCCACCTTTTTTCAATTTTGCATTCCTAATTGTCTGGCAGAAAATCATGAAGCCTGGGCAGATCTTTCTCATACTTTTTAACGTTGTTCTCCAAATCAACTTTGGACAATGGTTTTTGATTTAACAACATGAAAAAATTTTGACCATTTAAAATTTTTTTTTAACCCTTTAACAACTGCGATTGGCCAGCCCTTTTTTGGCCATAAATCGCCAGTCACTAGAGAGCTGTTCAAACCCTCTACGGATTCAGCAAGCCTTCTAGTTGACACAAATAAAAAAATGTTTTTTGTTTTGGGTGGTGGTCTTCTGGAGGTGACGTCACAATGAAGGCATGTTTTAGAAATTTTGGTCACCTTTGGCCAGCCCTGGGCCCCAACCCATTGACCCATTCTATTGGCTTAAAGTTTTGTTGAAAACTAGGTCATAATCCATGTCTATAGAGCCATTGATTGACTTGCTAGCATATCTGTAGCCAAAATTAGGGGTCAAAATCCCAGTTTTTGACCTAATTCAAAACTTTTCAGAAAAGGCATAATTTGCCCTTTCAGGGCAAACTTTGGCCAGCCATAAGTCGGCAGCAGATTGAGCTAGAGAGCTGTTCAAACCCTGTAATGACTAGTGGTGTCGTGTAGCTTAGATTAAAAAAATTGTTTATATTTGGTTGGGGGGTTTTGGGCCAATGGGATCATGAGAGGGGCATGTTTTTTGGTTAATTATATGACGTCATCATCCCATCCCTATTTTGGCTCACAGTATTTTTGGATTCTAGGCGAGAATACGTGCTTTTAGAGCCCTTGATTGAGTTTCTAACGTTTCTGGTTCAAAAGTTAGGCCTAAAAACAGCTAATTGGTAAGGGGCTTTTCTCAATACTTTTGGGGGATTTCCCTAATTTGTTTTAATGTTTTTTGGCCCTAATCTTGGATCCAGGAACTCTAAAAACCCATTCGGACCCTTCAAAGTCCCGAAATGTAACCAAAAAACAGCTAAACTAAAAAAAATTATGTCATTTAAATGGCTCCTGCGGGTCTCAAAGGAAGGTCTGGCAAAAATGCTGACGTCAGCAAAAATAACATAAACATCCTATCATTATATATGCATTAAAAAAACCAGACATCCTAAACTGAAACGTTTTTTTTTTATTGCAAACTACATACCTTTACGAGTCTTTAGAGGGTTTGAACAGCTCTCTAGCTCAATCTGACGGCGAGTTATTGCCTGGGGGAAATGCCCCTCAGAGTGGCTTTTGAGGGAGCAAAATTTTGGTCAATTTTTGGTTTATGAGCCATAATTTTCGCTCCTGATACGCTAGAAAGTCAATCAAGGGCTCTATAGACGCGGATTATGACCTAGTTTTCAACTAAACTTTGAGTCCAAAAAATGGCCCATCGGGACAGCACCCAGAGCCATGCAAAGATGGCCAAAGCAATGCAAAAACACCCCTATTTGTGACGTTCTCCCCAGAAAAGCTCAAACCCAAAACGAAATATTTTTTTTTTTATTTTTACTCCAAGACTTGCTGAATCTGTAGAGGGTTTGAACAGCTCTCTAGCTCTAGCGGCTGGCAATTTATGGCCAAAAAAGGGGGCGCCAATATGTTGGCTGGCGCAGTCGTTAAAAGGGTTAAAGACTGCATTCATGGTGTTGCGATTGGAAATCCCGAGCAGCATATGCGCAAAGCTTCACACTGTGGCAGCAAGCAACAATAGAGTGCACACGCCATGATCACTCTATTAGTGCTTGTTCGCGCCACATATATGTATGGTGTTGTTCTTCACGCACATCCCATTCATAATGAATCACACAATCAACGCAACACCACCGGAGAGCAGCAATGGCAACAAGAAAAAACAACTGCAATCTGAAAGACAATTTAGTATGCCATATGACAACACCTGGGGTTATGGCTAACTGGGGTTCTTGAATGAAGCATTTACAAGTTATAACACAAAATACAGTAGTTGCAAAAACAATTCTGGCCTTGTTAATTTGGTATTGTATTTACTTATCTTCATTGAATTATGCCCTATTAATTGCCATACAGTTTAGTTTCCTCTTAAAACTATGCATCATATTCCAACTAACTGGCAATCTAATATGACGCTTTTAAAGGCATTCGTGGTAGCCGGTATCAAGAAAAATACACAAAATTGGTAAATAACTGAATATGAAGGCATATACACACAGC
>JGI24159J19872_10010884_pt1 | contig 11940 bp, 8 predicted proteins | sample Ectturendosymbi4_FD_19872 | JGI IMG/M metagenome (IMG submission 19872) | reverse complement strand
TTGTGCAAGTGGAACCGCACCGGGGATCGTTCCGCTTCAATTCTATATGCGTGAGGAACATGTTTATAAGCAAAATTCTTCTAGTAATGGGTGTGCATTGAGGAACTAGATATGGCATGCATGGATGCAAATAAGTATCAGATAGGCCAACCACGAAAGGATAGCACTTGCGACACATGATAGGAGACAGAGTTGTAGTATCTAAAATTTTACAACCGTGCAGTTTAATCCATTATTGCTCTATATGTTTTTCTGAACTTCAAACAAATTGCTATAGGAATATTGTTTAGTAAAAAATCATGAAGAAGTAACTCTTTTTGTTGAAGAAGTAACTCGTTTTGTTCATTTTTAGAATATATGAATAATTCCAGTTACACACTTATTAATTGCTCTTTCCAAATTGGCCTCTCCATTGGAAATATACGCAGTACCACAATGTTAATATCGATTGAAAGGAATTATCCTACAATGCGGATCAAACCCAAGTGTTTTATGCATTCCTGTAGCATAGAGGATCAACTAGTTATTTCAGGCAAATTTACTGTATTATTTTGATCTCTATCACAACATTTGAAAGCAAAGAATCTATCGTCAAATCGTCATGCATCATACGGCTCTAAGACACAATTCGCATTGCCACTAAAAATGAAACCAAGCAAAAAAGACGCCATCTTAACATGAAGAGTTCTTCACTCATAAATCCAACTTTGAACAAGCAAGATTAAGAGGTCTCGGTTTATGTTCACTGTACTGTCCGCTTTGTTTTGATTATGACGTTGATAGTGATATGATAACAAATTTACGAATGATAAAAACAACGCATTTAACACTTTTCAACAATATGTCGCTGCCATATTCAAGTCCTCCTTACAAGCCTTTCACGACCCACAGTTTAAGGATCCACCCTGTATAGAGATAATGGAGGAAGTTTTGAAGACTATAAGTCGCAGATTAACAATAGGTTAGCAGGAATTGCCCAACCTGCAAAGTGAGAAGAGAGATAGGGTGTAAGACTTTGAGATAACGATGGCTGTGCTTCATGCCTATCTCGAGTCACTTAAAATATGTTTGTATTCCACCTCAGGCAAGCTTCCATCAGATTCATGCAGCATGTGTTAGTAGCCTTACAATACGAAGAAGCATCTAGTTATAGCATAAATGTAATTTTTTTAATTTCATTCTTTGGATACCCCTGCCTTGGATGCCCGGGTCCATCACCTTCTTCACCCACTTGACGCTCTGCCTGGATGGCAGCCATGAGAGGAAATGCAGTAGAAATGCAAACATGGAAAACGTACAACTAACGCAAGATTCTACAAAGAAATCTCCAACGCGAAAAACAGTTTCAAGGTTTTTGCCAATGTAGTTCGCGTGTCCACAGCAGGCCTGGATAGTAGTTTCGGTAAGTCATCCACTCAACATGAAGGTGAGGGGATGAGTTCCTTGTTGAAACTGATGTCCCTGATTCAAACATAATGTAGCGTGTAAAAAGCTATAATAACAGTGAGTGAAAGCCACGTGGATTTGATCTTTTTGATGCAATTGCAAACTCATAGCCAACTCACGCACCAAAAGATTTATTAACAATGGTTAGCGAAATCCGCAACCGATAATGAAATGCGAACCTTACTTGTTCGCTCATTCCGTCTAAATCACATACATTGGAGCGGAAAATCAATCATCTGGTGCAAATTTTAACTTTTTCTCTAGACACTGTGGTGTCGGTGATATGAAAACGCACAAATGTGGTCTGGGAACGTGATTGTCATTTATCTATTTATTAGACTCTTTTCTTGGCTTGAAGTGTCACTTATTAGGGTAGGAAGGACTGTTCTACTTCTAAGGTGGTCGGGAATACCTTTCAGAAATTGTTTTTCTGATCTCGGTACGAACAGTGAAAACAGTGTCAAACACTAGAGCCCAGTATGCTTTGGGGTATATCTTTAAAGCACTTTTTCGAGATATACGAGATTGTTTGGGACATCAACAATGCTCTTAGTTACTGCGTAGCTTGTGAAAAATGAGGGCCACTCCCTATGCGCCCGTTTCAAAAATTTTTTGAATTAATTATATAGGCGAATTTAAACTGCGTTGATTCCCTGAAAGATCGCGCAGTTCAACAAATAAATATATCCACTTTATTGGCCTACAAAAAGTAACCATTTTTATGTGATACCCAATGATTGTCACAAAGAAACTGGGGGCATTTAAAGAAATGAAAACATTTTGGCGCGATGCCCACTTAGCTGATACTATTTTGACGCGATGTACAAAATGTTATAATTTACTGGAGTCTGTTAAAATTTTGTTCCTACTAAAATTGCAATTATCGAAACCAATCTGTGTAGCGTACAATTCGAGATGTTGCTTTGAACGCTATGAATTTGTCCAAATCACAGTGAAAGCTTTGTGACATGAAAACATTGCGTTTGACGAATTATCACTGACATAGAACTTTCCGGCCAGCCTACGTGCATCGTAGGTTTGCAGAACCTGAAAAACAATTGCTGTGTATTCTCTTCTAATAACGTTCGCTTCGAATAAGGAACTCTCTGCAGTTAGTCGGCCTTCGAATGGCTGTACGTTTATTTCTAGCTTTTAATTTGATTTTTCAGTTGTGAAGTAATCAAAACAGAAAGGTCTGACCAGTGGTAACATTTCACGAGGCCGATTGGCTTTGGGCTGTTTGCTTTCATTGGCTTATTTGTTGAAGCAAAAGTATCCTACAGCTTTGTGCCTCGTAATTATGGACAACAAAGCATGATGCAAAACGTATGTCCATGTCGTCAAGATGAAAATATTAATGTGTGTAAACAGAAAGCTTGTTAGATTGAAGCCGACGATAAAACAGTGTGAAACAATCGAACATTCAAACGAACAGATTGTTTTTCATTTAAATGTTCAGGCCCTAGCCCCAATGGCCTGCAACAATTCCCCGACAGCTTGCAGCAAACCCATACCTTTTGACTGTAATTGTTTTGTTATCGAATCTTTAATTAGAGGACTCCGAGCTATCTGTAGTTAAAACGTTTCCTAAGAGGCAGTATTTAATTCAAATATTTAATGTTTTCGTTTTTGCTTCTCACCAACCAAGTACGGCTATCGATGACCGTTTAAAGCATATGTTTGTGTTTCAGTACCACATGCACTCCTACTACATATGGGTATTCGCATTAGCGAATTCGGATCCTGTGAGGCGTAAAATTGTTTTATCTTTCAAGATATCGAACAATCCGCAAAACCCTCCGTAAAGAGTGTATGCTCGTAATGCAGCTGCTGTCACAAGATGATCTAGCATGAAATACATATATTTACTAGGACTGATGTAAAGGATTTTCAGTGACCATGGTTTTGCAAAGCATTGTGGCAACAGGTATTTACGCTTGAAAAGACGCTTATAGACGTTGAATATTTTATCACAAATCACTGCAGGCACCATGCAAAAATTTAAGAGACCAAAATTACAAAATGTGCATACTGGTTAGAAGGATTACTTCCGACGTTGGTGTCATTAGTTACTGCAAAAAGTCTGGAAAAGAAATTTTTTTTTCAAAATTCTGGCATGGAATGATGATCGTTTTTGTTTCCTTCTTATAGATTCGAACACCAATCTGGAACTTCACAACAAAAAAATCAAGATAGAATTTGCCCAAGTTTGGCAATAATTTCTTAGGATAGAAACGTTCTCCTCAGATTCTACGAGAAAGAGGAGGGATCAGTATTTTATATTTATCTCCGCCAAATCCCGGACATCAGTTGTTTGAGCACCAACCAAAGTTGAAAATTATTTTAGGAACCTCTTTCAAAAGCTTGTTTCAACACGAGCTGCATGTCTAGCTATACAAAGAAACAAAAATATATTCTTTCGGGCAAATGTTAAAAACCTTTAGTCAATCGTGAATATACTTTTTCTTCTCGAACTTCACTGGTCATCTCAACGTTTTACACCTTCCGCCATCGCGGGTCCAAAAGGTCAAGAGCTCTATCTAGAGGGTATAATTTACAAAAATTATCAAAGGAAAAAGCCAAGCGGCACATAAAAAATTCCAGGATAGCGGTTAAAATACAGTAACTACCGGAATTTCGATTTTTAGATCTCGGTTGTGTCGGCAACAAGATGCTAGAATTTTTGAGCAATAAAACATTGAATGTACTTGTGATCAGTATCTGCCAAGATATTTCAAACATGGTTGCAAACTTGCACTTTTTCGCCACATGCGCTTCTGGTTCAGCTTATCAAATTTATAAACTTTGCCGATGTCATACAATATTTCGGGTTTTGCTATGATGTTGCTTTGTTCAACGAAGTATCTTGATATGAAGCTGATTTTTCAACGACAGGTTCAGAGTTCTGCTCTCTAATCCTGTTCTCAAATGTCCTGCTCTCTTCCAAATATGCCAGTTGAATATTTGTTCACACGTTTGTTCCATTTCTCTGCAATTTTTTGTATAGTAACACTCACTTCTATAGCATCCTTCGCCCTTCTAAGCGCTCCCCCCATCATCTCTGTGCACATGCCTGCTTTTCACCTTGTGTGTTCTTTGGTTTTAATTGTTGTTGTATTTCTGTACTTATTTCTGTCTGATGCTCGCTTTATATTTTCTCTTTAGTTGAACGTTTTCAGTTTAGTATTGCATTACGACAAAAATAGAGCTGGCGGAGTAGTTGACACATGCGATTTTTTGCAAACAATTTTGCCTCAAGCGTGTAGTTCAAAAATATTTGCAGAATTCCTAAATTTTCTTGTTTGTTTTTCCGTTTTTTTTCATGCAATTAAGTTTTCTGCCCTTTGTTTTTGCTGTTTGTATTGCATTTTGTTATTTCGTGGTTGGAGTCACAAAAAGGCATGACTAATTCTATCTGGTTAACTGCCTTCAAAGCCAGTCTAAAATATTTTATTTGCATGTATTGCGGGCGATTGAGTGAGTATTTGAATTGTTTTTATGTAAACATCTAGAAAATGGTCAATGAAAATAGCAACAAGTTTGATTTTTGTCATGCATAGTAAAATCTTAACCTTTCCTGTTTTTTAAACTAAACCATTACAAAGTTTTTTTTCGTCATGTACAGAAAGAAAAAAAACATTATGTTGAACTGCAAAACTGCTTTTGCCAAAAGTCCTTAATTGACTTTCTTCAGATTTATCGACAAAGCAAAACGGATGAAATAGGCACATCTGTCACAGAGAGGAAAAATCACTTAAGAAATGACATTTGAATATTCTGCATAGTTGCACTGCAAATCAACTACATCTCCATGTTTCTAAAGAATAACATCTACGTGGTTCAAAACAAAAAAAATCAACTTCAAACCAGGGCTGTGGAGCTCTTGTAAAAATGAAATGGTTCCGGTTCCAGCTCCGGAGCTCTCTGTTTTCGTAAGCCTGGCTCAGGCTCCAGCTCCGGAGCTGTGTTTTTTTATAACGTGGCTCCGGCTGTGCTTTGTTAATACACTTCAACAATTTCGGTATTCCTAGTGTCCTTCTTGTAGCAAGTGAGCGTGTTATTGCAATATATTTTGAACTAATCTTAAACACTTCGACCACTATCAGGCCTGTGTAGTCGAATTCGGAAGGAGTTTGGTCTTGAGTAATCGGAATCGGCAAAAATTCTTTTAAAAAACCTGACTTCGGGCTGATCGTCTGCTCGCCGATTTTGACCAGTGTTGCTACTCTGTTATGAAGAAAACCCCAGAATTTACCTTGAAAAAAAAACAGAAAATGATAAAAAACGCCAGACATACAAATGTTTTTAAAAAAGTCAAAATTAAACTTGAAATATACGCTACCAGCACTTGCACATAAAAAATTAAAGTATTATGCATTATTTGCATCAAGTTTTTAACAAGTTCAAGGCTATTTTGAATATAGTGACAATTTACAAGCAGGCTAGCAGCAAATCAAGTGCATGCAGTAACATAAAAACTTAGATCTTTCTTAAGAAATGTTTGATATTTTCTTTTGCCTTTACTAAAGTATTCAGCGTGGGCGAAATCGCCCCCAGGGGGCGATTGTGTGCGTTATGGAGGTGATTTTGTGATTTACCAGATTTGGGGTACGATTTCAGTTTCCAGGGGGGCGATTTCTGCAGGTTAGAATATACTAAAATCAGGAATTGATTCCAAAAATAAAAATTATATTTGCAACTTTCGAACCAAATTAATTGATGCACAAATGACTCCATAGTTCATTACAAAAATTATAAGTCACGAGATATAGGACTGGTGATGTAGCAATCAATCTAACATTGTCCTGTGTAACGCTTCACTGCACTAAGTACCCAAGGCCACGAACGGTGTTACTGGTTGGGGCCAAGCATTGCTGTTCTGACGAACTTTCAGGTGTATTGTTAAGCCTACTGTTCAATTCAAGATAAAATAGTGGGCAAACTGTTGCAATAGTAGTTTGCTAGTTTGTTGACTCAGTCATTGCATGAGCAGTGTCAAATAAGGGACATCAAGATATGACATTTGCAAATCTTTAGGCAAACCAACACTCGCGGAATTTTGGACTTTTCTCGTATGCAGCAGTATGCATTACTACGTTTTATTATATTTTGATTGGTTGAGAGCGACTAATAGCCTACTGATATTAGCTATCGAAAAATACCTAATCGGCCGAACTAAATTTCTTAAAAAGAAAAAACTTCAGTTTCTTTCATTATACTAAAAATGGTCCAACAACCATACCATTGCTACCACCGAATCATCACATGGACGTACGCTGCAATTAAGAAAATTAATCAAAACCTGTGATTAAATTTAGCCTAGATATTTTTCGCTGGGAATTGTCACAAATCCTTCCAACTTTATGTGCTATTATTACCAAAACTGCCTTGAAACAGGACTTCATATAGTCTTCTGTAGAGTATTGCCAAGATATTGTTTCGTAGGCAAAACACGTAATAGTACGTTATTATGTGTTTTACAAACTTTGGTTCGTAATCGCAACAAGGCCCGCAACCCGAGGGGGGCAATCGGGCAATTCCCCCCCAAAAAAAAATTTTCACAAACTATGTATTTGTTAGGTGCAGCAACAAGTTGCATCATTTTGCCCGCCCCGAAAATATCAGGTGGTTGCGGCCCTAATCGCAACTTTAGTAAAACAGTGGAACCATGTGTCTTCTATTGAAAAAATACGGGTAAAATGACTGTTGCGACACAATTTACGTAGCAGTTAATGGCTAGCACAATTAATTACGGTTATTCGGAAGTTGCAAAACGTGCTTATGTTTTTCAGTCAGTTTGAGTGTTTTACTGTGCTTACAGATATAGCTGCTTTGTGTTCATCCTGACTAATGACAGAGTATACCAGTACAGTAGACTAGGAAAGGGAAAACTTAGACTAGCAATTGGGTCCAACCACCCATATGACGGCTGCACTAAGAATTTCAAAAAGTCTTTTTGGCCACCTTTAATTTGAGGCATGCTAAGAAGTCTTTCTGTCGCTGAGATAGTGCCGAAAGTTGGATTGCGTAGAAAGTGACTGGGTGAAGTGCCTTTTTGCCTGTTAACTGACATACGCGAGTGCGATTCCTCATCCAGGGACTTATCATCGACTTCCAAAGCGATGGTCAAGCCTGTGCTATATTTTATTAACACGGTTAGTCAGACTTGGATCAAGAGCAGTAAGCGTTTTTCGGAAGTTTGCTTTATTATTACTGGTGTTGCACGCGACATAAGTTGCTGAGCAAGGTTTCAACCAAGTACTGCACAGTCAAGGGCGTAACGTGGGGGGCACACAATTTCCCGGGCGCCGAATCACTATGGGGCGCCAATTCACTGGGGGGGCGCCAAAAATCCCAACAATCTCACCAGTACTTTCTTCAACACAGCACATTTGCTTCCGAAAGACCTCAGGTTCGAACATGGGGGCGCCAAACTTGTTTCTTTCCCCAGGCACATCTAACCTCGTTGCGCCCTTGTGCACAGTGCACATGCGTAATAAATATCGCTATCGTCTTGACATGAACAAGACCGGCGGAAACGCCATATACCACTAATGTTGACAAACTTACAACCTGCCTGCCTTTAAAAAAAACTTAAATAAAAAGCCAACGGCAACGTTCGCGGTAGTTGGAACAAACTGTTTTGGAAATGAATAAAATTTTTTCTACAAGTGCAATTGCATTCGCTTTGTTTGTTCGTTTATTTGTGTCAAGTAGATTGCCCTTTTATTTCATTAACATTGAAATGTTTTCAAATTAAAATAATCTTTTGGCCAACCCTGAAATCATTACTCACCTACGATTTCAAAATTTTCAGTTCCTGTAGGGGGGCGATTGAACAAAAGGTTGGAGACCACTGACTTAAATGCACAAATTGAAACATGTAAATAATACATTTTAAACGATATGGTTAAGCCTAGCCCTACTCAACTGTACTGGCTACTGTATTGATTCTGCACATTACGCCTATGAAACTACTGCATTCTTGAATGGAACATACAGCAATACAACATACATTTCTAAAATTTGACCAGAATCAAACAAACCCCAGATTCTCAATAAAAACCCCAGAACCCCAGATGAAACAGGAAAACCCCAGATCTAATGAAAAATCCCCAGAAGTGGCAACTTTGATTGTGACTGTTTGTGCCACAAAAAAGTGTGTAAGCGTCACACTTTGCGTTTTTGCACACGGACTTAGTCTCGCAAAATGCGCAAACATGCACTGCGCTGGTGTTGACTGACTTGACCACACCATACTGGGAGTAATTCGACAGACTGGTGTGACTAGAACAAGTCCCAACTTGAAAGAAAAACGCATTGTGAACTTAATCCCTGGTGGAACAGACCCTCGGCTTTCGCCGCGGCGACCTATTTCCATCAAATTAATTGGTCGCGCAGCATGAGCAAACCGTGGCAACTGTCAATGCGCAGAAAAGGTCCGGAGCCGGAGCTGCTAATTTAACCACCAGCTCCGGCTAAATTGTAAAAACAGCTCCGACTCCGGCTCCGGCTCCACCGAAAATGGCCGGCTCCGGCTCCGCAGCCCTGCTTCAAACACAGTAAATTGTTCACAACTGAAACATTACAGTTTTATGGATATTAATTTTAAAAAGTAACTTTCAAATTATTGAAACCTCAACAAAAACAGTTTTGACTAAACAACTCAATCATTCGCAAACGTATTTTTTCACTCAGTTTATCTTTCTTCAATTACTCTACCTCTCAGTATTGATGTTTCCTATAAGAAAATTTTCAATACCCAATCTGCCAACATCTCATATGCAAGAACTATTCAGTACAAGATTAACAAAAAGAAAGGTTTCACTCCAGAAATTTGGAGTAGTGGTCAAAAGAAACAAACAAAAACACAGTTAAATGAGTGTGAACTGCGAGCTTTGTCAACTCTAAACGTTCAGACTCAAAAGCAAGTTATACTTGGCAAAAGAATGAAAAACCATACTAGAACAGACATCAGAAGGAAAGCTTGAAAAGACGGTTAGCGTGTGTGCCCTAAACAAATAGGATGATCAGAACACAACATGTTGAAAAAGTAGTTCGTTGCAAACGTGCTTAGTACGTTATATAAAAATCATGAGATGGGTGAAGTTTACGATCATGGGGCGTAATTGCTCATAGACAATAGGACATAATGTTTTACAAATGTCTGTAAAGTTACATAATGTTTCACATGGTTCGTCTGACATTCATGTGATGTACGTCAGCACGCGACCTAACTTGCTAATGGATGCAAAAAAGTCCAATGGCAGACAAATCTTATCTACTTTTGATTGGTATTCTGTGAACTTCAACTTGATGGGGTTCCCCAGACGTAGCAATATCTGAAAAAACTGTTTATAGAGAGCAAGTTTAGGAGAACATTTTTACAAGTTAAACTTCCAAATGTTTTTCGTTTACAGAATCTACATGAAAGTGTATTTTTACCTAATGCTCTACGGCAGTGTTTTTCAACCTTTGTGCGCAAGGGAAACTTCCGCAAATATTTGCTTTGCTCAAGGAGCCCTGCGCAATGATCCGAGTATCTATTCTACTTTCATTAATAAACCAGGTGGGTAGAAAAGGCAGTATCGGTCTGTCTCGGCGCAACCCCTGACAACCACTCGCGAAAGCCTGAGGTTCTGCGGAACCCTCGTTTGAAAAACACTGCTCTACGGCATCTTTCACGCGTTTGGACGTTCGCATCTAATACTGTTTAGTAGAATTAGCGTGAAGTGAGCCGATCAAATATGCACTTGTTTCCAAACATAAATTAGGTGAAATATCAAAAGGTTGGACACAATATAACTAACCAATGAGAAAATAGTCGTGCGGAAGAACTTGTTTCATTGAAAAAGGTTACTCTTTGTTCCACCCTTTGCTTTCATGAGAATATTGCAAGGTTTTATGGTTGGTTCTGTTGCCATACAGTGCTTCTCAAACTCGTTCGTCTCTCCGACCCGTAAGTCATTTGCTTATTGTTTGCGGACCCCGCATACTGTAAAATTTGTAGTACTGTAAAATTTACACGATGCTATTTTAGTTGAAAAACGTGTAGGCACGAGTCTGCGACGTTCGTTAGTGGTTAGTATGCAAGAGAGAACTAATGCTCACTAGATGTCGCAATACACAACTGAATTGCTATGGCAAATATAACAATATGTGTGTGTTATTTGAAAAAAGTACCACCTTGGATCACCTTTGTGTACCCCAAGAAAACGCTTACCCCTATTTGACAATCACTGGTTTAATAAATACGAAAACATTTCATTGCAAAGCAATCGGCATTGATTAAGTCCACAAACAAAACACACTTCCTTTCCATCATTGATTTATTTGCCGTTCACAAACAAAGTTGTCCTTCACAAATAAACTTACGATAGCAAAGAAATGTGTGCTTCCAACAGAACTGTCGGCTCATGAAATGACTGTGAGTTTTTGCAAAATAAAGCAACGGTTTTGCAACACCTTCGGAAACATGTGAAAACGTTAACCAAGCAGTTGAATTTTAGTTGAGTAGCCAACACAACCATGGAGATCCAAAGCGAATATTTGGAAAAAACTTCGCGATACAATGATTTCCCATCCAGCTCTTCGCTATCAGCATTATTTTTCTTGACGTCTTGAGGAATGGCAGCTTTCTTGTTCAAATGCAGGAAAAAGTCGTGTGAGATTGGCAAATCATGAAACTCACAAAGCGATTTCCATCGAATTGAGACCTGGTAAACAACCTATTTGTCTTTTGGATCTGTATGCACAATCGAAACGTTTAATTTTACGATTGATAGTCAACCTCCAGAACTAAGTTATTCGCAGAAAAACTGCAGAAAAGCATCAAATACGTCCGTGGAAAAGATCGAAGTTTGTATGTAAAAACGACTAAACATAAGGTAGGGAGTATTGAGGATAAGGAATTGAGGATTTCATTTGCAGTTCAAGACGTTTGTTCTGTATATGACCAAACTTCATCATTTTTCCCGGTTGACTTGATGAGATTTACAACTTGTTGATTTAGAGATTAAGGATCCAAACGGCTAAAAAAGGAAGTAAATTTAAAAATACGCTGCTTCAAACCTCATTGCATTTCTCAAAAAATCGCAGGTACTTTTTCATGGTACTTGTTCAAAGAATTGTGTGTGTTTGTAGTTTTTCATGGAAAATCTAACGCATTCCAAATGGAAAATTTAGAAAAAACCTACATGAATCAAGGAAATTGCGCTATATCTATCCGCGCAAACCCTTGATCTGTAGGGTCTGGGGTCGTAGGTTATTGTTAGAGGTCCCTACTAGTTGAGGGGTCAACCTAGTTGTTGCAGGAGCACAGGTCGGCCTCCCAACTAAGCAACCTGACGTCTTGAAGTTGCCAAGCCAAAGCAAGGTAAATTAAAAAAACAGTGACCGACTGCGGTTATGTAGGTTTGCAGGCTATCATGTCGACGGTCGGACTGTTCGCAAACAAGTACATCGCGTTGAATCACGAATGGAATATTACTGGGA
>JGI24159J19872_10010878_pt1 | contig 11943 bp, 10 predicted proteins | sample Ectturendosymbi4_FD_19872 | JGI IMG/M metagenome (IMG submission 19872) | reverse complement strand
AGCACTATAAATCAGTGACGTTGGGGGCCCTTTGAAAGAAAAATGCTCATACATTACAGTTATTTGGGCCCCTTTGAAAGCAAGGCATTTACACAATTGCTGTTGGAGTCCCTTTGAAAGCAAAGTAGCCTACATATACATTATGGTTGCTGTTGGGCCCAGTAACGTAACTAGAGGTTTGAGCTAGGGGGGAAAGCTTAGCTGAAGGGTCCCGCTGGCCACCGTAGGCGGCCCACTCGCCAAAACGCCGAAAAAAGTTACGAAATTATAGTGAATCTCTGGATGTCCATACTAGATAAAAAAAAAACGAAAACACCCCGAAAAATGCAAAAAAGCAACAAATTAAAGAAAACTTAACATCAAAATATCAACTAAAGTGGGCCCAGTTTTGACATTTAGCTTGACAGGGGGGGCGGCGTGCCCCCTCGCCCCTCGTCAGTTACGTCACTGGTTGGGACCCTTTGAAAGCAAGGTACTGTACACATTACAGTTGCTATCGGGGGGCTCTCTGAAAGCGTAGTGAGCCTACGTACACATTACATTTGCTATTGTAGGCCTCTTTGAAAGCGTAGGAATAACACATTACAGTTGCTATTGTGGTACCTTTGGAAATAGAGTACTTACACAATGCAGTTGCTGTTGGGCGCCCTTGAAAAGCAGTGTGGGCTACCTGCACATTACAGTTTTGTTGGGGGCCTCTTGGAAAGCAGAGTAGCCTACTTACACATACACATTGCAATTGCTCTTGGGGCCCATTTGAAGGCAGTGTACTGAATTATGATGTGGTTCGGAAAATATTATATGTGCGGATAGTAATGATTTCACCAAAAATGAGGAATATTTACGCACAAAATACCTTGAATGGGGTCATTAAAAAAGGGGCAGCCCGAGGCAACTGCCTCGCTTGCCTTCCCTTAAACACATCACTGCATGTAACCCTGACATTGATGTTATGTGAGAATATGAAACCGATTGATCACGTTCTGCTTCATCCGATATGTGTACTTTCTCACTTGATGTGCGCATGTAAACTCAGTATGTAATGTTATATTATTGAACACATTGAAGTTGCTGATGAATTTATCACTTCAAAAAACACAGATTTAAAGCAATATTTCATAATTAAACCTAGACACCCAGGTCGACTGAAAAGTCAGATCTGTGTGGAAAACGCCTTCAGTGGGAGTCCTAGTAGTCACATGCAGCAAAACGCCTACTAACGTAACGTGAAGTGAACATTTGAAGATTGATTACCGTGTTATTGTCACGCGATTAAGACCAAGAGCAGAACAATCCGCTGGCACGTTTTGCAACCTCCCTCTGCAGGCAAAGGATCGGACATGATGAGCAAACTGCGCAGTTGCGCTCAGCGCAAGGGTGTAGCGGGGCGGGAACGCGTGGGAACGGCGTTTCTACACCTTTTTCATGTTTTGCTTTAATATGAGTTCGAAGGTATTTTAAAATCGCTAGTCTTTTTGGGTGCGTTCCCACACCATTTTTGTCAGCACTACCAGCGAGAAGGGACGCCAGAACAGGGGTGCATGACGGGGGCACTTCCCCCCTGCCTTTTGAAAGGCGGGGCAACAAGGGCACAGGTACCCTTACATAACAATATCGTAAGCACATCAAACTTTAGCCTTGCGGCAAGCTTCTGAGGAATCTGCCTAATTTCTGTTTTCATTCTTCTGCGATGATTAAAACTTGCAAGCGTAGCTATTTTTCATAGTTATAGGCCACAAAGATGGCGGCATGTAAATCAGTCACGTGACTGATTTACTTGCCGCCATCTTTTGTGGCCTATAACTATAAAAAAGTATCGTAAGTAAGTTCATGATTTATCAAAATTGGCTTGAAACAAACTTAGTGCAGCTATTCGCGCACACATAAAATTGAGAATGATTTTCTTAAGTTCTGTTGTTATTTTTGAAGCAAACATTTTTTCTGAACATGTAAATGCGAAAAGAATGACTATTATGTTTGGGTGCGCTTTTACACTGAACTCAAGCAAACAGATTTGAACTCGTGTTGCGTCTAAACTAAGGGCGTTCGCAAGGGGAGCGAAACGAGCATTTGCCCTTCCCTGGAAATTGGGCTTAAGAACCAAAATTTTCGAGAAAACCTGAGGCCAACTTTTATTTGCCGCTTTGACACTCACACTGCACATGAGCCTGGACTGTTTTGGTGTCATACAGTGGTGAGCTTGCAGTTCACTCATGTCCGCTCCTTTGTCTGCAGAGGCAGGCGGCCAAACTTGCGAGAGGATTGTTTTACTGTTAGTCTTTATTGTGCAACAATAACATGGCAACAAATCTTCTAATGTTTACTTCAACTTACGATATTAGGCGTTTTGCCGCATGTGACTGTTGAACGCACACATCTTGGCAAATAATGCAGCGAAACAGTGATTGCTGATAGCAGTAAGCAGGGACGCCGGAGAGCGGTGACATTGCCCCATTGACCTTTAAAATGGAGGGCAAATAGGGCGGAGGTTCTTTTTCATAACAACATCACCGATAGTTTAATAGTTTAACAAGGTCGAATTGAAGCAAATTTTTTGTATATTTTCATTTATTATTTTTTAAGTTAACATTCTTGTTGAACAGTAGCAAGCATAGTTGGTAACGATTTTTTGTTTTTCATAAGTTTCCATTGCCCTCAACTTTTTTACTTTCCCGCTGTCCTACTGATGTTCCGGAGTCCCTGAGCACTACATCCCTGGCCAAGCACTTCGGGGCCTCGCGGTCACNACTTTGCGCTGATGGNCCTCGCGTTCATTCATCTGGCCCTGCCTACATGCCTAGTTGTATACGTCCAGAAGTCAGACGTCCACTTGATCAACGTGCCATGCAGGGGCTGATCCAGCCAGTGAGGTTAGGGGGGGTTTCAGTAAAATTTGGTAGCTAAGTAACATTACGAGTTCACTACGGCAAGAGAGATACAGTATACTTCCAAGGACAATTGTGACAAAACAATGGACGGCAAAATGGCCTTATATCGCGCATGCTGTTTTCTGAAATGTGCGAAAGCATGGTTAATACAGTTACTTTCATAGGTTTTAGGGGAGGCTTTCGCACCAATCACCCCCCACTGGATCCGCCCCTGGTGGTATGTGTAGTGATTGTTGTAAAAGTGTACTATATCTAGCCCAGGTAGTCTTCTTTCATTTTGTACTGCATAGCAGCAATTTAACTTTGGTGCTTACGACCAAAGTTACACATTTGCGCAGCCTGCTGTTCAGACAGCCAGATGGAGTCAATTGTGTAGTTAGATCAGAAGAGACTACTTAGTAAACGTTGCTAAGTTGTCACAAAACAGAGTAGTGCAGTTAGTGGATTATGGATGTTAAACATGTTGCCTCCACGTAGGCCTTAGCCTATATTTGTTAACATTTATAGGTGATTTGAGATACAAAATGTTATTTATCTAAACATGTGCCATGCACCTAGAGATTAACAATCCAGACATCAGCAACGTTTATGCATGCGTATTTCGGCCAGTAAAGAGCCCAATGCGCACGAATTATAAGCATATTTCACTTAAGCTCATGGTAAAGTTAATCATTTTGCGCTAATGAAAGAAAACGTTCATCACGGCGCACATGCTTTGACCGGCCTCATGTTTGCTCCTTCGGTAAAAATGTTTTCGTAACTGAACGATAGGATGGATTCTGATTTCCTGCAAATTTTTTTACATTTGCATTTCATTACCACGTCTCTGAATAATCGCCGTCAATTAAATGACAATGATATACGACCCAATTCGTTTCGTTAAGCTCGTTCAAAAATGTTAGTTGGAAACTACGAGCCTAATGTGGGTATTTGCGGGAAAATATTTATAATTAATTTGCAAAATCGTCAAATGCTGTTCATGTTGTGAATTAAATACAAATTTTCAGAGTGTCTAGCCCCTCTGCACAAATATGAAGGCCCCCAATGGAAGACTTTCTGGCTGTGGTTCTGCCCAGGGCCGCAGAGGGACATTCGGGGCTGTTGCCCCCAATTCTCTTCGGTTCACCCCCCAAATTTTGTTGTGCTCAGAAATATATGTTTTCAATATATGATAAAAACAAAAATCTTTCCCAACCTAAAAATGTATTTTCCCCCAAACCTTAAAACCTGGCTACGGGCCTGGTTGTGCTAAAATTGTGTCTGCGATTAGGCTACTCTTTTGAAGGCCATTCGGCCTCGCGATGTAGCATAACGTCGAAAACTTTTTTTTACAAATCACCATTCGGGGAGCCCCTTGTGAGCATTTTGGAGGGGTCCTAGAATTGGGCTGCTACGGCACTGCGTTCTTGTATGGTGCCGCAGTGCTCATACCCGCTTCATTGACCCTGCCGTCAACGACGACTTGCTGATTGTAACTGGATGTCTGCGTCCTATACCAGCGGACCACCTTCCCTTCCTCGCAGACATCCAACCTGCTGTGCTTCGTCGCAATGGAGTTACACTTTCTCTAGCACGCCGTGCGATGGAGCCTGGACATTTGCTCCACTCAGCGCTCACCCGTCCACCGGTGCGCGTGCATGGCGGCTCAAATCGAGACATTTGTGCTCGCCGCACACAAACCCATGAGTTATTCTGACAACAACATACGTGCAGCGCAGTGGGCGGATCACTAATGGAAGGCGGAGTGTTAGGACAACCTTGCGGAACTCCGCACTTTTCTCTCCGACATTGGAACCCACCGTCCCGGAATGACCCTTCAAAGAACAGCGTGGGTCCGGCCCCACCGTCCCCTGCTTGCACAAATGGGGTATGGCCTACTCTGTGGGTGTGGCGCAGATGATCAGACCGTCAACCACATTGTCCTCCAACTATCCACCGATCGAACTCCTCATGGACTGCACGGCCTGACTGTTCTGGGTATTCAACATTACATATTTATTCTGACGAGCGTCTATGACTATGCAGGGTGCGAACTTCCCAACTTCCGTGTACACTTGTCACTTTGGTTTCAAATTCCTCTCTACAATTCAATGGCGTAGCCATCGCAAAATTTTGGGTGGGGCCAAATATGTGACTTTAAGCGAACAACAGTATTTGGTTTGAGACACAGCCTCGCGAAGCACAAAACGACAAGATAGACTAGCAATTTTGGGGCCATGGCTCCTTTGCCCCTCCTGGCTACGCCTATGCTGAAACTTATTATTATTTATCCAAAAGACGTACTCATGAGATAGAAGGACAATATAGAAATCCGTGTTTTGTTGATTGGGCAAACGAGATGTTTTCAAGCAGTATACCTCCAGTCTAGACATATTCATACAGAAGCAAAATTTTAGGTTGTGAAGAAGTTTAAAAATGTTGCAGGAGAAAGCATTTTTGATAAANTTGCAATGTACGCAATGTCTTGCTTAGCACTGACAATTTCTAACGCTGATGGAACAACTNTTCTCAACTGTAATTTCAACATAAACAACATAAGGAATCGAACGAATGGGGCCTTCGTAAGGTACGGAACCCACTTTGACAAAATAGGTCAAATAAGTTATGGTTGAGAAGTGCTGGCTTGCAGCCTTCATCGTGACCTGCAAACGTGGTCCAGATCTTTTGTTGTGCTGCTTCCAATGACGCGCGCATAGTGTTATTAGTACCTTCGTTCGTTAGCAACAAACGTCCATTTCGAAAACTGTATGACCAAACTCTGCCACGCAGGACATCCGTATTTTTATTGCTCAAGCAGTAATTACAATGTATTAGAAGTTCAAGTAATCCCACTTTACAACTTTGTTCAGTACAACCACTGCCAAGCTGTGCAACTGTTTCGCCAAACGTCCCTTTCAATAAAAACCTTTACCAACATAGGGGTACGCAAGGGGGGGTTGGGAACTGGGGTTAAACCACCACCCTTGAGTTTGATATGTTACAAAAACTTTATTACCCGCGCAAAAGACATTGTTTTCGCAGATTTTTTGCTTGTTAATTTGTCGACTTCATGCAAATACCACGGAATGAATTTGCATGCGAATTTTAAGGAACATTGTAAATGGGCCAAAAAGTAATAATTAAGTTTTGGTGGGAATCTGGGTTATCGTCTGCATCCAGAAACCATCTCACCACTTTTTGCAGACCTTTCTTCCACTACGCATGTTTAATGTCTCAGCAGGGAAAAACGAAAACAACGTTTGCTTGACTTCTATACCTAGNAAAAAAACGAAAGTTTTCTTGCGTACTTTNTGCGCATTCTAAATTCTTGTGTAGTTTCGCAAGATCCGAACTTGCAAACCGGGAGTGTGCACCATCNAGTGGTGTAGGAGGCGGGGGTGCAGGGGGTTCCAACTCACCCCCAGAAGTTTTAATTTGGTGAATATCCCTTAAAATCCGGACAAAATCTGTGGAAATTTAGACAAAATGTGTGAAAACCTTCGCAAAATCTCTTGGTGTGCATTGACTTTTCAAAAATGGCGCCCACAATCAAAGTGCAGACGTCTTTTTCACTTTTTGGAGGTCAGCCCTTTTTGGGGGTCACTTTTTAAAATGTGGAGGTCACTTTTTTAAGGGCACGTTTGGAGGTCACTTTTTAAAATTCTTTTCGGGCAAGTTAGGGAAAATGTGGGCAAAAATGGTGCTGCTTGATGTGCTTTGATTTTTGAAAAATTGCGCCCAAAATGAAATGAAATGCAATCCTTTTTTTGTTTTTTATGGAGGTCATTTTTTGGAATCTTTTTCGGGCCAGTTTGGGGAAATTTGGGCAAAACTCCTTCGAACCCTCAAAAATTGCCTGATCCTACAAATACACCTATAGCGCCAGCTGCAGTCCAGCCGAACACGTATGCTCGACTGTTTGTATTTGACGAGACATTAGCGCAGCTTCATTTTGCAGTTGTAAATTGATCTGATGTAGTGATGAGTGTGTCTTACTCACCTGTTTTAACACGTAGCCTGATATTTTTGCAGTTATGAACTACTGTTTTTGAGTGTATGTTTCTCCAATATCCTAACTTGGGATGCTGATGGTTTATATTCAGTGCAGTGACATATAAAGTGAGGAGAGTGGGTGTAGAAGAATATTTATATAATGTCAACAAACTTCGCCAAAACGTTGGTTTGGAAACACGAATATGACGTCAAATTGTGACATCACAAACAGCGCACAGAAAATACAAATGACCACAAATATGCCATTGAATGAAACCCCATGAAAATTTTCTGTGTACCCCACTGCTCACCACATTCATAACTTAACATATTTTTGGTCCTTGAGTTAGGGTTTCATATTAATGTTAAGATGCGAGTGCATCACAACATGATCAGCTTCAAAACAACAAAGCTGAAACAGAATGCATACGAAAACTGACGCTCATGACTGATTGAGATATATGATCATGCTGAAAAAATGTTGGGTCAAAATATTGCAAAATGCAGTATAAACACAATTGTCACAATCACAACATTGTAAAATATAAAGACGTTGCAGTTTAATCGCCACTTTTGTGTTGGGAGTGTACATCTTATCATTACGTATTTCTGTAAATTAGGAAAGCTTTTGTATGATGTAATGGAATGGATGTCCTCACGCGTAATAATCACATGTCACTGATTCACAAAAAGGACAAAGAACCCCTTGCAACATGCAGTCACAAGGAACGAAGGCAGAATGACGACAAAGTGGCAAACGAAACAGTCACAAGGAATGGAGTCAAGATGATGAAAAGAGTGACATTTGAAACAGTCACAAGACATGGCATCAAAATTCAGGAAAAGCAACAACGTTCCGAGCAAGAAACAACAGTTGAACTTCCGATTGTCCATGTGACCAAGAAATCTGCGGACCGAAACATTTTCACGAAGATCAAGCAGAATTACGAAATTAACGACTAACAGAGTATATACACTGGACGATTCGAAACAAGATCAGATAGAATTAGTTCTAAGAAGCGGGTATAACAACGGTTATGCTGGAAGTGAAGTTTAGCGGTGCTGTAGCCAAACTACAGTGCGGCTTATCCACAAGCATTTAGAGTTAATCGAGCAGAGAGAAACGACGACCACCGATGACGTATGACCAGGCTCAAGTCAACACTAATGTTCATCGCCTTTAATTTATGAAAATGAGAGCAATGCTTTTTGTATGCTTTTGTCGTTGAAATACCTTTTCTGTGACTGCAAGTGCTAAGTGCACCATTGAACAAAAGAGTAGAGATGGCATGGACAGCACTTTTGCAGCCCGACCCGCCCAGAGCTAACAAGAAACCGACCGACCTGTTTATGCTAAACCACAAATTATTTTTTGGCCCGGCTCGTGGCCCGCAATATAACGTAAACACAAAAGCAAAGTAACAACACTTAAGCTTTCAGTTCCTTGTCCTTTGGACACTAAAACCATGCAGCCATAAGGCAGTGGCTCAGTGGCGTAGCGAGGCTAAGGGCCGCCCGGGGCCGACCATGAAAGTGCCGCCCTTTCCACTTCTCAAATTTGCATACAAGAATTTAAAATGAAAGAAGACCATGTTTCATGCTTTTTTAAAGATATAAGGATGAACACAGCATCTTGAAGATCACAATCAAACACTCACAAACTGAAATGGATCTCGTTTTTCATTGTCGATTGAGTCTTTCTTTTTGCTTGTTCACACCTCACCCACGATTACGTTTTCTATTTTTTGATTTCTTTACATATGCATATGCAGACCCGACATGTTTCGTCAAATTTTTTTCCCTGTTCGTGTTTAGTCTCCGGTAAGCCCACCGCATGGCTTATCAATACTTAACTCATTTCAGGGGATTAAACGAAAACATCAAGGGGTTTGATGGCGGCATACCTACTTTACAGATGTAAACATTTATGTATATTAATATTTCGTGTAGTATCCCGTCTATATCTAAAAAAGTATATATACTGCACAGAACAGGCTATAGTAATAGACCTCATAATACAATCTCAGTGATGTAAAGAACGTTTCATTGTTCACTTCACGTTTCAGTAGTGGTTTAATTCTCTTAAAATATGTAAAAGGCTTCAAATATTAATTTCTATTGGTGTTTGCGCGGGGCCCTTTATAGGTGCGGGGACCCATTTTCATAAAATAGGTCAAATAGGCTTAAAATTGGCTCTGGTTAAGAAACGTTTGACTTGCGGCCTTCTTTGTGACCTGCTCACTTGGCGTAGCTCTTGGAATTCTTTGAATTACACGTGCAAAGTGCTATTCCTTGCCTTTGTTACCAACAGAACCATCGCTATAACGTCTTCACCTGGGGAATTTGCGTTTGTGCAGGGTGGGTGNCATTACAAAATTTTACAAAAAATCCACTGATTTACAGTATTTCACATTTCAATTTGGGGGAACCTGGAGTTTTGTTTGGGGGGCTAAGCCACCAAAGTCCCCTGGCGACGGGACTGGTTACCAACAAACGTCTAATTCGAAAACTATACCATGCCAGGTGGGACATAAACCTTTTTGATACTCAGCAGTGATTACGTCTTACGTTCGACGATAATTGTGTTGAACAACATTATTCCGCACAACCATTGCCAAGTTGTACCGCAGTTTCGCTGAACGCCACTTTTAACAGAAGCCCTCACCACAATCATATCTAAACATATCGTTTACCCTTGAGTAAGGTTTTCAGATTAAGGTTCTTGCCTAAAACTCATCAAAATGAGAGCAACACCTTTTCTAAGCTTTTCTTGTTGAAATTAATTTTTCTATGACTGCAAATGTCAAGTACAATCTACCGTTGAACAAAGGAGACTTTTTCGAAACTCGCACCCGGTGCGGATCCAGGAGGCGATTGGGGCGATCTTCCCCCTAAAACCTACGACAGTAACTTCATTGATCATAATTTTTTACAATTCGGAAAACAGCATTCGCGATACAAGGCCATTTTTCGTCCATTGTTTTGTCACAGCAGTGTTATGAAGTATACGTCATCCCTCTTACATTAGCGAAGCCGTTGCGAGATTTGGCTGCCAAATTACTGAAATTGCCCCCCGTAACCTTACTGCCTGGATCCGCACCGGACTCACACTGCCTATAGGCTGGCTCTGATTCACTCTACTTGCAGTTCAAACCGACAATCCGAGCTGAAAGTTACCCACGCAAACACACCAACTGCACTGCCCCGCTTCAAGCACGTCATTTTCCGACACCACTACGTCATGCAGAAAAATAGCAGTTGTATTGAAACAGAGCAACGTTCTCTTTGCGGAGTTCTTCATTTCAATCGCCAAAATTTGATGTTCATAAGCATATCCAATGACTAAGATACAGCTGATATCACTTATTGACAATATCCCACTGAACAAAAATAGCGCGAGATGTGCCAAGAAATGTTTTTTTATAATTTTGGTGACGGCAATTAAGAGCAGGTCAACGCCTGAAATACGCATATTACCGGTGAAGTTAAGGTTTACACCATTGCCCAAGGAGCGCTACAGCGATTCACTTAGTGGCCGTTGATCGAACACCAACCTTCCGATTGTGGGGGCGGACACTCTACCACTGAGCTACCGTCGCGGGCCCCGCCCCAGCGAAATGTTCGTCGCCAATGGTCAGGTGTCAAGTGATGCTATGATGTGCCGTTGGGGCGTTACCGAAAAGATAACGATATGAGAAAAAGGATGAAGCTAGCCTTGACTATTTACCGTGACTTCATGCAAAGCCTTTTTAATCAGATTTTGAAAAGAGGGTCAATATAAAGCGCGAACTACCAGAACCCTAATGTTTGCTAGTCTGCGGTCGAATGTCATCTCTTTCCTTTGTTCAAAGGACTTCTGACTGGGGCGGCCGAAATATCTTTGTCTGGAGAGGAAGGTTTAAGGACTGGGGCATAATTGTCCCTCACGTAAGAGTCGTAAAAAATCCCTGATGTCAAGACAAACACTGGGACTCTTGAGCGCATTGGCTTTGATTCAGACTCTGAGTAAACATTTCATCAATTTGCTCACTTCGCAGCCACATGTCGTGTTTTTAGGCTAGCCACCAGTCTAGGGCGTCTCAACGCAAACACTGAAAAGACTAAGAAACTTCTAAAAATTTATTCAAAAATAATCAACAAGAGTTAGAACTTTTGAACTCCTTACAAAAATTAATTTTTAATCAGTAAAGTGCCGCCCGCGGCCCTCCCCTTGCCTAGTCACTGGGCAGTGGCTATAGGTCCGCCAGCTGACCTTTGCTTTTTAAAAGCTGATTCATCGGGCGCCTGTAATGTGACATTAATGNACAACGAGTGTGCGCTAGACTGCACTACACTTGCTAGTAACGTACTAAAACTAAAGTCTAAACCTAAANCCAAACCCTNAACCTCGGCGACTGCGAGATATTATTAATGAACGGGTTTGTTGCTTTCACAAGGTTGCCAACCTGTCTTCACCACAAAAAGCCAGAACTTNTCCCGAAAAAAGTCAAAAAAGCCAGATAGTGGTCTTAAGACATATACACATAAAACATGTATAAACAAAAACAAAACAGACATTAAAACTTCTCAGAAACATCTTCCGATCTTCAGATTGCAATTCCAATCTTTAGAAACATTTTATTTCCTCGTAATTACACTGTCGTACATTTGATTCTTATTAAAAAGATGCAACATTTTTAGGGCAACAGCAAAATCTTTGCAATATTCTTTGCACCCTGCATGGTCATAAACTCTCGTCCAAGAGTGTAGTGTGGCGGAAATGCGTGGGAACGTCCTTCTTGGAGCTGTTTCAAAATGGTGTTTTTTGGATGCGTTCCCACACCTTTTACGGTAGCGCTAATTCCCTGCTCTCGTCAAAAGAGATTTGTAGTGGATATGCAGCTCAAATAGTGTTTTGCCAGAGCCAAGCCTTTTCCAATTGAAAAAAAACAAAAAAGCCAGATTTTTTCTAAAAATTTTTGGTTTTCAAAAAAAGCGAAGTCCCTTGAGAAAAGGCCAGAATTTTAAAATCTGTCTTCAAAAAAGTCAAATTGGCAACCCTGTGCTTTGATTTATTCGTAACATGGTTCACTGATTTGCGTGG
>JGI24159J19872_10010870_pt1 | contig 11946 bp, 8 predicted proteins | sample Ectturendosymbi4_FD_19872 | JGI IMG/M metagenome (IMG submission 19872) | reverse complement strand
CTCAAAAGACTCGGACTCAAGCCTAGTTTCCAATGAAAACTTCAGCGAAACACTTTGGCCTAGTGGTTGGGCCCTAGGCCAGGCAACATGAGCCAAAGTGATCCTAAAACTACTTCACTTATGACGTCAGCCACAAACAATCTGCACCCCCCAACCAAAAATATTTTTTTCGAGTGCAATCTACTAGACTGGACGATCTGTTTGAGCCATTGAACAGCTCTCTAGCGCAATCGGCGGAGGAGCTAGGGCGTTGGAAAGGCAACTGAAAACTGCTGTTTTTTAGGCCGAAATCGAAGTACGAATATATCTTAGGCTGGCAGCCAACGAGTTAAAGGTGTTTTAGGGACCCGATTCAGGTCCCTAGAATCAGAGAAAATTATCAAGGGAAATATCTGAAACAGATACTGCAATCAATATTATTATGAAACTTTTTGGGTTCATACCAGGTACCTAACATTTGCATTAAAAAAAACTTATAATACTACAAATGGCAACAGTCCAATGTAGTGGTACTTATTCACACAGTATGTAGGTTACATACAGCATGTTAGTATACACAACCGCTCCTCTGTCACTAACAGATTTTTCTGTTTAAAAAAGGTTTACATAAAACATATATTATATGCATGAAACTACATTCATTTATCCCATTTTATTCCAAATGTTAACTGCTCACCAATTTGCCTTTTGGATTTGTTTCATTGCGAACAGCAATAATGTATTTAAAGCGTTTTATAAATTCAACAGAGAGCTTTTTGTCTGTTTTCACTGCCATTACAAAGGAGATAGTATGCAATACACCTGCCTGATATTTGCTTTAGCCATTTTAATATGTAACTGGTTAATTTTCCATATTCTCTGTAAAGAAAACATACTGACACAAGGCTAAATTATGTGTGATGGCTTACAAAAAGATGATGACTTCACACAAAATGGAAGCAACAGAAGCTCTCTTAAATATAAACGTTTTACAGGTTTAAGATAAAAACAATTGTATATACATGCAAGCTACTGTCATTGACCCATTCATATCGAGCCAAAAAGGCATTATTTATTACAGTAAGTACCACTTGCAGACTTGAATATTTATCTCACTTGTTAAGGCAGCTCTTCACTGATTAAACCAACCAAATATTTTGTAGAAATGTAGTCACATAAAGTTTTTGCAACAGTGCATGCATGAAAATTACTTTTTTAATGTTAGTTCTTTACTAAAATATTGTGAAGAGTTCATATATATTAAATTTGCAGCCTGTGAAAAAATATCAATTGCAAGCCAAAGTAACTTCATTCATTGTAATAAGCAGCCTCCTAATGAAAAACAAACATTTGTTTTCAGAACAAAATTTTTTGTGAAATAAGGATGTGATTTTTCTTGACTACACTGCGCTATGGTACTTTACCAGTTTACAAAGCATTCTGTGCATATCACAGAATGTTTCGTTCCGAAGTTTTTTTCTACATGAGATATCAAATCATAAAATAATTATATATATATTTGAGCTCAGTGAGTGATAATACTTTTCTAAATTGATTAATGCAAGAAGTTTCCAGAAGAACTTAATTTTGATTCAAAGGAACAATGCTTTGGCATAATTGTTTTGTATTTTGAGGAGGCATTAGTCAAAAGACATTTATAAAGCTAATCAAATATCTCATGTGTTCTGTTAACTGAACTAAAAGACAAATTTTCCTACTATATACTAGTTAACATGCAACTTCACAGACAATTGTAACTACTACAAAAACATGATTTGTCCAGTGCATTCTTGGCTTGTGTACTACATGAAAACTGTCACAAATTACTAGAGGTTTAAACTTTTATCATAAGCGCTCCTTTAGTATGTTGATTGCTTAGCATGCACTGAACCAAAATCCACATTAGCTGTGACACCACAAAAACTGCAAACATTTTGGTAACATTCACCTGAAGCATGACTGTGTTGTTTGCTCTCTACTCATTGTCATAATGATTTTAGCTCAACTGATAAGACTTTTCATTAGTTCATCTACAGTAAAAGATGTTACAGTGCATATTGAATGATTTCACAAGAAAATGGGCACAGTTCACAATTGAAAGAACACATGGAACAGTTTGCATTTTTGCAAAATAATGATTCACTGATCAAAATTGCTAATTTTAAGTTGTAATTCAGGAAAATTAAAGTTAATAAATTTATATCAGGATACAGGTGTATCGGTTGATCTCCAATGATGATGAAAAATGGCTTGAGCATAACTTTTAGTTATCGCAGTAGCAGTATGCACATTAATGATAATGTTTTGAAAGCAAAAATAACACTCAGAAAAACCCTTAAGCCTACCTGTATTCACTGCCCATTTTTAAGTAGGTTTAAGTAAACACCAAAAATCAGTTTCATTCCAGGCTAGAAACTACTTTTGGTGTTGCAATCAAATGTACCAAATAACTACCAATGTGTTGCAGCATAAAAATATGTTGCATATAAAAGATACAAATTCTAGTTATACATTTAAACACAATGCTACCAGTTTATTCAATCGGTTAAACCAGTCTGGGTGAATGAGCATCAGTGACTTCAACAATCTCATGGTGCATTCATATTACAAAAGAAAATGTAAAGCTGCATTGTCCAAGTTCTAGTCTTCTCATATGGCTGTGCACAAGTGTAAGGGTTGGCAGTAAGTTTTCTGGGTACCAACAATTGTGTAAATTCCATTTAAATGACTATTTGCCAGTGCATTTCAAGCAAGAGTGAATATGCAATGAGTTGAAATATAACTTCCTAGAGCAGTTGAACAGTTTGTATGCACCTCACAAACTAAAAAGTTAACTACATTTGCACACAGGCTACAGTTTGCTTATTGTACTCACCTTGCTGTGGACTTCCAATAGCTTCTTGTATTCCCACAAAACTACTTACAAAAGTATGAACAAACTCTTAACTGTAGAAAGATTTTTATGTTTGTATTCACCAAGAAAACACTGCAAAACATCAAACATAAAAAAATCAAACAACTTCCTCTATTTGCAATGAGAATATTGTTGCCACAATAAATTGTTAGCTTGTAATTCACAAATAGTCCTGTTTCAGTAATCGCATCTATTTCATATATCCTGAAAATTTTACAACTCACAAACCCATTGCAACAACTATGGAGATATCAATGGACTTTTCAAAAACTCTGTCCAAGACTGCAAGCTTGTTTGAAAGAAACACAAAGTATATATGGATTAGCATGCACAAGAATAAGATCACATAATTTAGGCCAACAGTTACAAAGTATGTAGTATTTGTGCATCTTTGTTTGCTTGTACTGTAGTGTCCAATCCCTATGTAATCTATGATTTTTGCTCGTAAGTACATAAGCACCTTAACATGGCCACGAGTTTATCATTTACAACATACATATATAATACGGTACCAATAGGGATTGTTAGTGTTCTCACTAGCAACTTTACAGGTGAGTTAACAGCAGCTTGTTTTCTCACCATGACATTTAGTGAAAACTTAGTCTTGGCTTTTAAATATTTTGCTGTGAATCTGAACATCTATGCTTTATCAATTTCATTTTGGTTTCAACACTTTTGATCCTAAGTGGATTCCCAGCAATATCCACTGTTACTGGGTGGTTTTGGGAGGAAATTCAAACCACAGAAGGTGGATAGTGCTAGGCATTCTCCACCTGTAGGCTGCAGTGGTAAAAATGCCAAACGTTTTGTTTATTGTCGCCGTTATGCTTGTCATCTGCTGTGCCAACATATCAGAGCATTTCCAAAAACAGAAACCACTGCAACAAGCCTGGACCTACCAGGGTCTACCGCCACCATTTTTTTGAATAAAATTTCACTTCATTGGAAGCATTTTTTGATACCATAAAAGCAGCTAACACTGGCATTCGTCAGTTGAACTTTCCCAACAAGCCTATATGTACTTACATAAACATTTGCAATACAATCTTTCATGCTTTCCTAGCATTTGGCAGCACAACAAAGCACTTCCATCACACAAAATCGGGGTCATTGCTGCTGGATCCTGGACCTGGCCCCGCCTTGTTGGACCAACTCAAAAGAACTATGCTTTCAAACAGCCTATGAACCACAATACTTCGGAATCTCATTCCAAGACCTATGAATCTTTTAACTCAGTCTAGGACCACACTTTCTGACCGCTCTCTCATGAAGAGCATTACAACCAATGCCACAAAATATAATTTTTGTTAAAAACATATATTTACATCAGCCAAGAACCAACCCGGGTTTGTCAATACGTAGATTTACGTGCAGCAAGCACAAAAGTGTCAAATGGTTAGCTAGTTACATTAGGCATGAAGTACAGCAATTGTGCAACAATCAAATGAATCCAACCCTGATTTTTAACACCTTTGGAGACAGGACAGTTCATGTGAATCATGTTCCTAGTGTCACTTAGCAACTCCATAACTTACCAGCCGATTGTGCTAGAGAGCTGTTCAACCCTAAGATGCACCATGTCTTCTAGTTTGAATTTACAAAAATTGGAAGTGTTGGGTTTAAGTGGGGTAGGTTTAGGTCTTTTTGGTCAAGGTTATCGAGCCCTGGGCCCCAACTGCTAGATGGAACTTTTTGACTCAAGTTTTCAGTGGAAATTAGGCTAAAATCCGAGTCTTTTGAATCTTTCATTGGCTTTCTAACATTTCTGGCTCAAAAGTTATGGCCAGAAACTTTAAATTTGGGTAAATATTACCCAAGAACAGTTTTTACCCAAATTTTGGTTATTTTGCCATAACTTTGGCACCAGAAACGCTAGAAAGCCAACCAAAGGCTTGAAAGATTCAGATTTTAGCNTAGTTTCCAATAAAAAGTTAAGTCAAAACATTCCCTCTAGCGGTTGATGCTCTGGGCCTGGTAACCTGGGCCAAAATACAGCCACACCACTGCAGACAGGCTGAAAATAATGCATAAAATTTGTTTCCAACCTTGAAGGTATCTACCAAGCTTTTATTAGAACAGAAGCCCACTATTAAGTACTATCTACAGCCACTCCCTCATCACTTCCTAATTGAATGTTTATCGTATTTTTATGGTCATACAGCAATTGTGAGTTAGATGGTATAATCCATACACGAAAGCCATGCCTTGAAAACAGCCCAGCTTACAGATAGGACTTCATTAAAATTATAGTACATGATATGGAGATATCTTTTAAGCAAAACAGCACTATCGCTTACATGTGCTAACTGTCATCATAGCAACACCCCAGCACAGGTGTTAAGCCATTTGTATAGCGGCAATAACAGCCATAATGCATAGCTCGTGCTTTAAGTCGCTTGTCATTCTGTCAACAAGGAAACTTACAACAACTCAACCTATCTTGTACAACTTGAAGCTGTGTGAAAGAAACTTGCTTCTCAGCACATTCCACAAAACACTTGTCATCCAACCACATATTGGTGGACAAGCAAAAAAGCTAGGTGTTAAAAGATACACATTTATCCAAATTAACAAACTGGTTTACTCCAAAACTCAGGATGATTTTTGTGCCCATGTATCTTTACTGCTTTCACTCATGGAAAGATCTGCTAACTTACCAGTAATTGTGAGATGAAGCTTTTATTGAACTATGAAGAATCAATATAGTTTCTTTTCTTAAAATAATGCAACAAAGTCTTGTGCATGTCATTGCCAGTTAAAATATAAAATATGATGTGAAAAATATCACAAATCAAGTGGATATGACATGCCCAAGTTCAGCCTCTGGTAAAGAACAAGTAACACAACATTTGTGGAAAAATAAGTCAGTGTGTAATAGCTAGAACTGGAACAAATCGGTAGTACCTTTTACTACATTTACAAGCACCTGAGGCCGCTTTTGTTGCTAAAATTTTGATGTCATTTAAACAACAGTGGTCATGATTTTCTTGAAAACAGTCAATAACAATATGTATGCACATCAAACTTCATAAACAGCTATCACTTTTAATAGCAGTGTTTGGTCAAAACAGCTTTTGTAAGTTATAGACTTGAACCTAATTTTAAAACAACCACTGTTCTTGGGAAATTCTGAAGTTAACTTTCCAATCCACCCTTAGTTCCAAATCTTTAATTTTCCATTTGCCTTTCCTCGGCAAACAAACAACAACCTTTGGAAGTAAACAAGCTTCCTTAATGCACTTTCAAACCTGTCTGTCTGTCACCGCCTGACTTAGTTCAAGTGTCATTGTTATCCGTTCGAAGCACTTTCCGCTTGTGAAAGCACAATGGGCATGTGCCGCAACGACGTTATCGTTTTTAGCACTTTAACTGCAACCAACTATACTCCACGAAATTAAAGATAGCGATCGATCAACACGCGCCAAAAGGACAGCGTCGTTGATTAACTTTCACTTGGCACTCAGCAACCCGCACTTGGTAACACACCCAGCTGAGAAAGCTCTGCACAAACTCGCCTTCAAACTTGCTCGGTCGTTCATTGGTACTCGTCCTACAAATGCCTGCGAGCGAAAAAGAAAAACACTGGAAGGAATTTTCTCTTCCTTCATTTCACCTGCTCGCTCGGGCGCGACGGGTGGCGACGCTACACAAGTTAAGCTCGATTCCGCTAGTATGACGCCATATAACATACATTGAATGGACACCATGACGAAATAAAAGCCGTTCTACATTTGGGAGACAGCGTCCAGTTTATGAGAAGAGAGAACAGCATCGTGGCTCTGTTTGGCAACCGCCCGACAACATTCAATGCCTTCAGATCCTTTTCAAAGCGCACGGCGGACAATGCGCTTTGAAAAGGATCAACCTGCGTTCTGCAGAGTGTGTTTGTTCATACTATGGACTTCGTGTCTGCTATAAACAAACAAATAAAATAAATAAAAATGCCTATAAATCCTTACTTTTCTGGGCCGTTCAATGCCTGCTTAAAAACGTATTCTCTGCACAAACTACCTGAAGTCGCTACTTTTACCGCACAACAGTTGAGTACGAGAAGATAGAGACAAAAACGTGAATTGATGTCAAGCTTTGCCGAGGGTATCTTGTCAGCCAGCGGCAGACTGACATGCTCTTACCAAATAATTATTTCCAAGCAAAACCTTCCTCGTACACACCGCGTCAATGTCTTGACATTTATCACAAACCTCCTAAAACCATAAAGCCTTTAAACTGATGCCTCGTTGATACAATCGGCATTTTGTAATGTGCCACTTGTGCCAAGAAAAACCTGTACCGGCTGTAACTTTCATTTCCTGTGTACACTAATAGTTCCAACCAAAATTACTGACAGTAAAATCAGTCATCTCAACTTAACGACGTCCGTGGCAGAGTTGTTGACGATCAAGGATTTTAAACAGCGATATTGTTCGATCCAAGCACTTGTTGGATTTGAAGATTTTATATTCTGTCGAGATCTGGATTGAAATTTCTTTCTGGTGCAATTGGGCCCCAGATTTCCCCAGAAATCTCAACTATAAACAATGATCATTATGAACAGATTAAGGGACATTTTGTGTTCTGCCCACGGGAGTCAATGCATATTTGTATATTAGCGACAACCATGAACGTTCCTTGCTGATTTGAATGTACATTGATCATTGACGACACAATCGACCGACTGCCTCGGGCGCAAGGTTGCCAACAAGATGCACCACTCTTATTCTATTGCACTGCAACCCGCTTGGGAATGGAAAGATTTAGCAGATCCCCTCGGCATGCGTCACTTGTAAGCATCTTTCAAGGTTTGACAAGCACAGAGGCAAAAACAAAGGAAACAACACGAACAGCAGTACCAAGATGAAAAGGGGTAATGTTTGTGTTTTACGTTTGCGCGTATCAGGACTAGCTGCAAACAAAAATCTTTGGAGTTGATGAGAGCTTTAAAGAAAACAGCTGCATGCGATGCGTGCAAGGACCCTACCTGGTAAAGCAGAGCCAGACAATACAAAGATGAACGTGAAGCGAAATGTGGGATTGAAATACTGCACTTTAGAGATACTGCTAACATGGAATCAATGACAGTAAATGCAAATAATTCCCGTGCTTCTCGAAGAAGCGTAGACTTTTGTTGCAGATAAGGAAAACCAGCTCACAAGTGTTGTTTTGCACGAAACGAAGGTTTCTTGCACAAACATAGCGCGGTTTGACCTGGCGCTTCAGAAGTGAAAAGTATGACTGTAACAATCAAGCAGCTTGCATATTTCTTCCATGATGATGTGACTATTACTTACATTTTCTAGCTATGAAGTAAACGTTGTATGTCGCTTTTTCCCTCGTCAACTTGTGACTTCGCTCATGCCTCAAAACTACTGGGAATAAACATTAATGTTGTTGGCTACTTCAACACAAAAGGACCAACTCTGCCATGTTTTTGCGGCTCAGAAAGTGCGGGAGGAAAAATAGGCCACAAAAAACATGTTTTTGTCGAAGGTTTGCAGAAAGGCAGTCTGTCAAATGTGTGTTTGGCTTGCATTAACAATCTGTTTAACGTAGGCAGTTTAAGCGAAAAACTGAAACCGGCAACGAAAGCGTTTCTACTTTCAACAAGACGACGATTTTGCCAAGTGTAGTAGGAACGTATTGAGAAAAGAACTTAGGGAAGTGAAGCAAGTTGCCTTTTAAGAGCATTTCTCCACACCAAATCAAGCTTGGGAGAAATGATTTCACGACAACGCAGAAGTTGATCGAGTAAGAAATGTTACAATGTTGCATGTCCAACTACCAGGCGCTTGGCCCGACTTCATGTGAAGAAAAAGTTCGTGCAAGTAGATTCGAATCGTGGCCACGACCCTTGTTTGACCCCTGGACAAACATCTGACCGCAACGGTTTCATCAACATGAGTTTCTTGCCATTAAACCACACACGCAAAAATATGACTTAAAGCCTCGCACCCAACAGGTTCTTAATCGTAAACAGCACCAGCCATTAGTTATAACTTGTTGAAGCTAACTGGTCTTGTTCAATTTCCGTTCACCTTTTATTATATAGCAACATCGCAATAAGCAAACAAGCTGGGTAATGAGAAGATCGTGCGTTGCTTTTCTGGATTGACAAAACCATACCAGGGAAGCAAGCAACACACGACGATAAGTCATTAAACACTCGAGACAAAGTTTACCACAAAAGCTACGTTTGTTTTCGCGACCATCTTATTGCCAAAAAAGGGATGAGTCGGGCTTTTGCAACAGCAAGCTTCACTTTTGCAAGCGAACGTTTAAGGTGACGACTGACCCTCCCTCCCACTTTCACGAACGTCACTTCGGACACCAGAAGCTTTTGCTCCATTTTTGTTCACGTGACCTCGGCACGTGGCCATTTGAAATAAAACGAGTTGACATGGAATGCCAGGTCGAGTGAGAAAATGACTGGGGTTGCCAAAAGTTGTGTCAACGCTTCGACGTCACTCGCAAATATCGTGCCCCAAACCTACCTTCGAACACTGGCGGCGCCCAATGCAGTGCAATGTTTGTCGATCAAGTAAGTTGTAGCTTGTGTCCTCGTGATGCAGGCTGATTTTGAAGAGCGTTTGCTACAGCGCTTATCTTCATACATTGCGGATGTTATTTGCTGTAGCACGGTTGGACAATCGCCCACCTACAATTTGAAACTATGTCAAATTTGAACATTATATTCTGATGTTTGCGAGATTTCGTTTTTCAGTAACATCTACAAGCTTTTGTTCAAAACCTCCAAAATTTACGCGGAGAAAGGTTGGCCCCGAGATCATTGTGTTGTTTCGGGTAAAACATGTATTTGAAGTTTACGGCAGCTACACGCATGGGTGTCTGCCATCATTACCCAGCAGATTGATTTAAGTCAATTATTTTTTCATGGCAAAACTGAAAGACGCAGTTGGTCGGCAAAGGTAGTTCAAATGTTTCTGGAAAGATTTTGCACCTGGTGTTCTATCCAAGACAGTGTCATGAGTTTGACGGTAAAACAATCGAAAGCTTGCCAGTGAAAGTGATAAACAAAGGCATTAGACAGCTTAGGTGCAATATCGTTTTCCCAAAGCGCTTAATTTCGCATCCGAAAAAGGATCGACAATTCTATTCAAGCCCAAAGCGAAAACTGGACGCGGCCAAGGATTTGCAACATTACGGATAGCAGGTTTAGAAACCTAGCGGCGAAAGCTGGCATTCATAACGTACTCTTCGTTAAACTGTTTTACCCACCATCAATGTCTGGTTGAAGATTTGCAGAGATAATTTGTGTCCCAGGTTTTACGAAGACCAAGGGTAGTTTGTGATGCGGTGTTCCGCACTGAACAACAACCCACACGTTCAACCTGGAGATAGTTCGCAGAAAAAAGCTGTTGACGCTGTTTTGCTGGTTGCTTACCCATGGCTACTAGTGGTATTGGTTCCGCACGAAAACTTCAAATCATCGGTTGAAACAACTAAAAATGTATCTTTGCCCAAATCAACTCTACATCACGACTATAACTCTCAAGTCTTCTTGGCGAAAAATATCTTTAAAAGTTGGAATTTGATGTTGTTGAAATAAGCAGAAAACAGGAAAGTTAATGTTTTGGGTGGCAAGTCGTAAATTGCTTGTGCAGCCCCTTAAGATTCACGTGGATCAGAAAGCTCATTAAAGAAATTTAGGTGAAATGCTGGTTTGCTTATTGCCATGATGACTACACGAATTTACAGGTAATGGCACCAGACCAGTCACAGCGAGGTTGTTGCACAGAAATGAATGATAAGTTTTTGACTAATTTTCATCTTCACTGTTTCATGCAGGTTGTTAGGCTCAGCATTTTACTATTGTGATGTAAGGACACCACATGTCAAAAAACTCAGAGCCGTTTCACCTGAAAAATCAATTACAAAAAGACTTGGTTCAGGCCGATTTTCAAAGAAAACGTCACCTTGAAATGAGATGAAAGATAACCTGTCATTGCTGCAAAATTTCCTACAAGCAGCTTTTTACCCGATGCATTCATCGACAACAAAAAACAAACGAAAAAACGGAGAGCTACGTAAAGTAGCCTGAACTCACTGGTTAAGTATGAATCAACATACTGCCTTCTTTTTCCACTATCTTTGAACAAAATTTCTCAAGCAGCACGCTACTTTATCGGAGTAAGGCGGTTCTTCAGACCTGGATCCAGCTTCACCTCGGAGTTAAACGCTCAATTTATTTAAGATCAGATCATTGCCACTAACCACAAATCAAACTCAATTAAGTTCAAAATATTAGCAGCTTGCTTTACCTAACACCACAGACTTCTTTGTTACTTTTATAATAGAAAAACAACATTTTTAAGGACTGTAATAAATGTAAAATTTATGCAAATCAAACACAGCTGGAATTTAATAATGTTGCTTTGTGTATGGGACACTGCATATTTTATGCTTCTTGCCTATCTACCCGCACTTTCTTTGTAAGCGACACCACAGCAAGTATCGATGCGCTAAAACAACAGAGAAGCGAATGGGTAGCAGCCGATGTCGTGCCGCAGCTGTGTGGCCAGCGAGGTATGGCGACGAGCAGGGAACGGTTCGCCATTATCTCTCAACTTCTGGTTTTACTAAGACAGCTGCCCAGAGAACACGTGAGCATTGGAGCATCTACGACCCACCTCGGATGCCGAAAACGGAAACACTACCCATCGTGAAACTTCTTCATCAGTGTCTTCCATCAAAAACCCTGACTTCCCTGAGCAAACATTTCCTTGAACAGCTGCGCCAAAGACTTTGGCTACGAGGGCCACAGCAAAAGTCCCTGCTTCTTGTATGAAATCGTTTTACCAGTGCGCTCACCGCTGAGCAGTTGTTTAAAGTATCTTTGAGCCCTGATGCACAGGGTTACATGCACGTCTTTATGCCCCCCAAATTCCTGTGTCTGCTTCACATTTAGACCACGTGCACTCATCTTCATCACGTAATACTACACTTGAAAGCACCAGTGTTTCTGGATGCTTTCGAGGAATCAGTCGACTGCCATCTGCTTTCGTCTTTTTGCGATGATTCAAACTTGCACATATCTC
>JGI24159J19872_10010869_pt1 | contig 11946 bp, 7 predicted proteins | sample Ectturendosymbi4_FD_19872 | JGI IMG/M metagenome (IMG submission 19872) | reverse complement strand
ACAGCTGTTCAAAATGGCAACTGTTTAATGTGTTGCAGTTGTATTGGCAAAATGTAGGTTCTTGGCAGAACCAGAAGGCGAAAGATGCCATTCAGGCAAATACAGTAGCTTAAAAGCTAACGCTTCAGAGGAAAGGAGAAATATTTCTACATACGTGGTACGTTAAGCCGCAAACACCCGCAGCTCTCACGCTGAAAAGTTCCAAATGTCAACTTTTGGTAGACTTTCGAGGATGAACTTAATCCCAGATACGGGAAATCCAACAGAGTGTTTTGGAAGACCACATTGAGACTTCCCAGCAATGAATGCAACTTTGCTAGATCCATCAAAAAAAATTTTTTATTGACGAATTAGGAGAACATTCTAGGTCAGTGGTTTTTAACCTGTGGCAAATTTACCACGGGGGTGAATTTCGTCTTCCAACGGGGTAAATTTACTGAAGCATTAATTGTAGCAAATGTAAATTTTTATAAATCATTCTAAAGAGCAGGAGTTTGCTAATTTCGTGTTTCAAATGTTGATTCATTGATTGATTGGTTTATTATTTCGTATGACTCAGCTAATGAACAAAAGCAAACAAAAAGTTATAGCGCAATAAGTAAACCAACTGTCAGAAAATAGCGCAAATGGAAACACAATGGCGAAATATGGCGTAGCTGATCAATGCAAACAGTGGCACTGTGTCACGTAGGATTGGTGAAGGATCATGGCGGTCATTTAATCAACCAACCCCGTTTAGCACTTTATCAACAGTGTTGAAAAACAACAGTCTGAGATTAAATTAGCACCGTTAAGAAAACAAATAAACACAGAACATGGTGAAGAAATTTTACAGATGAAAGTGCATACCTATGTACACAAATGAGTAGATCAAATTTAATTGAGAAAGTTTGATGTGGTTAAAAATATGTTTAAAAAGTAAAACTCATATTGATAAAATGCAAAAGAAAAATAAAACAAAACAGAAAAAGCTATGGTGTGTATTTTCATGCAAAAATTGGGATGGGCCAAAGAAAGAAGAGACAAAAAATCAAATATACATAAAAAATAAAAATTTTATAAATTGCTGTAATTCACAGTATTTTGTTTTAGATAAAGCAAAACGTTGCTATATTTGATATATATGTATATTTTTCATGTAGAAGGAATGTTTCTCAAGTTTCCCTTTGAAGGTAAAAGTGGCAAAAGACTTAATGCTTTCTGGTATTGAAGGCCACACTTCTGGGCCACCCAATGTAAGGAACATTTTCCTGAGGAAGAGTTAACTCAAGGTAAAAACAAGTTGCTAGAGGTTGATAGTCTTATGGGGTAAGAATGAATTGAGCTAATTGGAATAAAGTAGTCATCGAAATTGTTTGGCAGCAATTTGTTGTAATAAGAGTGCATGAATTCGCCTACTGATAAGGTATAACATTTGGGAAGGCATAAGATGTTCGACTGCTGGAAAGGTATTTCTAGAGATGCCGTGTTAGTTGGTCTTGCTAGTTTTATAGCTTTGTTTTGGTAGTTCAATGAGAGGCTGAATAGTTATGATTGAAGCACGTTCCCAATCGAGGATTGAGTAATTAAGTTAGGGGTGGGTTAATAAGTTACATGCAACTTTCATATCATATTGTGTAACATTTACGTTTCGATAGAACTTCACAAACTCTTGATAGTGGAGTTTTCACCTTTTGAACATGAGGTTTCCAATTTAGCTTCTTGTCAAGAGGAAAACCTAGGTATTTTAGGTTACCTTTGGGGGAAATGCTATTGTTATAATGCTGTGGAGGAAATGCTACAGTATGGTAATAAATGAGCACCACTGAGTGTACTGGGGTAGATCAGGTAATCATGTTTGATAGAAACGTGAAATATGTAAAAAAGTTTACGAACCACTGTTCTAGGTTGGCAGAGAGAGTAAGCCATTTCAAAGGGGTCTAGAAGTAAGTCACTTCTTCGATACTGGACACACAGAAGGTGCATGTGGGGGAGGAAAATACCATGACTGCAGCCGAAGTCTTTCTAGCTGTCAAAGCACTGAAGGCTGCGAAAGCTGCAGGGTGCGATGAAATTCGACCTGCATTAACACTAGTTTTACCATCATTTTACTACTTCGCCACTTCCCAAGGAGTCGAAAACGACAGCAAAGGATTTATAGCCTCGTAAAAGGCAAACAATGTCCAAATTACTAAATTTTACAAAAATCTATCCACATTAGCTATTTCTATATGTTTTTGGAGTTGCCACAAAATGCATTGCATTGCACTATTTCAAATGATCGAACGTGTATGACTATCTTTGACAGCTGGTCAACTAGTTGAATATATCCAGCGAGATGCTGTAAGACAGAAGCAGCTATTTACATAATTGTAATGTAAATAGTTGCTAATAGTGAAAGTGTTCTTGGCACAGTAATGTAAATCACAGAGATACCATCATGAAGCACATTTACTGAAATTTGAAAACAAAACTGCAAACACTTTTTCCTGTTTTCCAAACCTAAGTGCTTCAAACATGGGGGATTAAGCATTATTTTTCATAAGGCATTTTTGAAATGACAACAGAGCATGTGCCACAAATTGGTTTCTTGCAAGTGAAGCACATTCACCTTGTTGCATGCGGCTCCATGACATTTTCTGTTTTCGAGGAAGATCTCAATTGACGGAGGAGGAATTGGCTCAACATTTTAACCTGAACCATTTTTCATGTTCACGTCGTGTTTCAGTTGAAGAATGAACTTCCGTCTTCTGAATACTTTGCCAATCGAATACTGATGTCCTCTTTGTCTGGACTGATGCTAAGCTGGTGTGGACTGACCAATAGCAGCTACGGATACATCTTCACCTAGTTCATGTTTCTGTTCGTATTCATATGATTTGCCATCATCCGCACACTAGTCAAGGGCAATATCAGCAATATCCTTCGCTGTCATTCAAATGTGCGACATGACGGAAAAACAACAAAACACGTTCAGCAATATAAAATAACTTCACTAAAAGTACTGTGAAAACGACCACTACCTGCCTAATTGCACAACTGCATCTTCAATATTTGCAGTCCAACCTGAAAAGTGACATTGTAGTCCAAGCAAAAGCGTGTTTGCCACCAGATTGCAATCATCTCACTCTGCACATGAAATAATCGACTCATAGGTGTGAAAAAAGCACCACGAGTAACAAGTAATTAGTTTTGGCGATCTCCAAGCATTGCCTGTGGAAAATTACACCTAGGTAAACGGCGGGGTGCAAACATTAAAGTGATGAAACAACCGTCACAAAAATGAAACAGAATCGCATCAACCATATTTTTGAAATCTAGTAGCTTTTTAGGAAAAGTCAATAAATCTCAATAGCATAGGATTTGCAGTTTCTCAAAAATTGAATTTAAAAATCACGCTGTGTCGAAAACGAAACCTTCGCAAATCTAGAGTTAATGAAAGCCTTCATCAGGAAAATTTTTGAAAGACTTGCGTGCGTCAAGTCGACTTGTGTTCAAGACAAAAACATTGGCGGACTGGGAACATTATCTCCATACGCAAGAAGGTAGCAGATGAGAATGTAATAACTACAGTAGTATTACTCTCCATAGTGTCGGTGGACACGTTTCTGCCAAGTCCATAGGTGTAGGACCAGGCAAATGTTTGGGGGTGCAAAGGATTTTTGCGCAAATTTCTCCAAATTTGCCCGAAAAAAGCTCCAAAGAAAATGACCTCCAAAAAAGAACGACTGCATTTCATTTCATGTTGGGCGCATTTTTTCAAATCAAAGCACTTCAAGCACCATTTTCGCCCAAATGTTCTCCAAACTTCCACAAATTTCCCCTAACGTGACCGAAAAGACTTGTATAAAAACACGAGCTTCAAAAAAAACGTTTATTCTTTCATTTTGAGTGCCATTTTTGCAAAATCAAAGCACGTATAGCGATTTTGCCAAGGTTTTCACACATTTGTCCAAATTTCTATAGATTTTTCCAGGATCTTAAGGGATTTTGCCCGAATATTCACCAAATCAAAAGTTTTGGGGTGCGCTAGCACTCCCGCCTCCTACACCAGTGGCCAAGCCACTTCGAAAGAACGCTTCGAAATATTTGAAGGAAAACTGCAGAATGCACAATGCAGCTTTCTTGGCATACTCCCAAGACTCCCAATATTTAAGAGTATGCCAAAGATGTCCATTCATGTATTGTCAAGATGGCGTTAAAACACATAAACGGGCCCCTCAGACAAAACTTTGGGGAGTGTTGCGGTAGTAAGATGTCAACGCCATACTCTAACTGGCCGTCAAATCTTTGTATTCCTTGAACATTGTTCTGTTTCAAAGAAGCAGAAACGGAAAGATGCTCTTGTCGTTCACAGTGGCACAGCCAGGAATTTTGTTCGGGAGGGGCCAGTCACTGATATCGTCAGAGTTCGATCTTTAGCTATTTTGCACAAAGATCATTTCGACAACTCATCACAATTTCTGGTCTATTACCGCAGGATATCACGTCAAATATCTTCTTCTAATCGGCATCGAATAGTTGAAATTGTTACAAAGCACCAGAAAAAGTCTTAGGAAGTTTGTTTCGGGGGGCATGACCTCTTCGGCCTCATTCCTACTGCGCTACTGCTCGTTCGACGTGGTGTCTTTGTTGATTTGGCACTTGATGTCGTTCTCCATAGACTGGGGTTATGCTGGACACAGGGGTGACTCCAGATCAACAGCGTCACTCGGGATCATCACGCGATTTATACTGACCGACCCTGAAAGCAGCCGTTCGAGGTTTGATTCTCTAAAATTTCCGTTTGCTTTCATTCTGACAGGCACTATCGTTGCTCTGTGACGTTGGGTACGTAACAATAAATTAGACGTTCTCATGAGAAATAACCCATTGTTGTGTAACCCACATCACAGAATAATGATAACGCCAGTCACTATTCTGCGTACTAAACTTATTGATATTAACCTGAGTTACTGGAAAAATTATCGTTCGTTTAAAATTATTATTATCGATTAGGTTGTCCAATGCATGGGAATTCAAATTCAATGTTCTATGCAAATCTATTGTTTCCAAAAACATTCAGTCTGATATGAATCATATTTTTGAAAATACTTAGCTGCAGATGGCAGCTCGGGCTCTAACGGATGAGCCCGAGTAAATCTACAGTAAGCGTACTAGGCTAGCTCATATTAGTCCGAGTTACTGGACAATTTATCGTTCGTTTGAAATTATTGTAGAATGGGAACTGCCCATTGGATTAGGGTTCAAATCCAGTGTTCTCAAAAAACAGTCAATCTGATATGAATTATATTTACAAAAATTTAATTGCGGAAGGCCGCTCGGGCTCTAACAACTGAGCAAGAGTAAAGAGAGAGCGAATGAAGTCGAGAGATCCCCTATTACGAACGAGGCTTTTTGATTCAGATCACCTGCAATATGAACGCGAAACGCCAAACATGGAATGAAAATGTGTAAATAGTGACAAGGCCCAAATGAAAGAGCCAGAGTTAACGCCTTTAATCAATGAAGTTGGAGGTGGCACAAATTTACAATGAAATCAAGTTCACGTTATGAAATATAAATCGCAATCGAAGAATCGGGTAGAGCCCGAAGAGCCCGAGTGCCGGAGTCGCCACGCCTGGAAAGGCAGATCAAGCCACATCAAGTGTTCAGTCAGCGACATCTGCCAAGGTTTGAAGATATGCTTAAATGCGACGCACCTGCATCTCCGCGGAAACAACAATCAGCAGATTTTCTGTACAGAAATGAGTTCCCCAGTATCAGCTGTAATTGCGAACATGGTAATGGAAGATGGAGAAACCCTAGCAGTAAACACTTTTATATCTGCCTCGATGCTGTAGCAACCATACGTCGACGACACATTTGTTCCTCTCAAACAATGTATGCTTATCGACTTGTTTAACCAAATCATTAGAGTTGAGAACTCCGTCAGTTCTACTACGGAAAAAGAAAATAATTGATCAATCGCTTTTCTGGATACATTGATAACTCGGATGGAGCATGGCCAGCTTACTGCTAGGCGTGGGCGTCAAAATTTTTCTAGGGGGTCCCAAAAGTGGTGAAGTTTATTTTTTCCCATTCGAAACTAAAAAATCTTTTCAAAATCCAGGGGAATCCATGCAGCCCATGCCCCCCCACATCCCGATGCCCATGGTATCGGAAGCTAACACACACTGGCAAATACTTGTATTTTCGCTCTGAGCATCCTCCTACACATAAATGCGCGGTAGGAACAAGCTGCTGCCACGCGCCAACAAACTCTGTGACCAGGAAAGTGAGACACAGGAAGATATTGACCACCTTAGATCCACTCTTAAAAACAGATACCCAGACTGCTCTATAAAAAAAACTTGTAAACAAAACAACAAAGAATAACATAAAAGAAGACCACTCATACTACCTTATCTCCTGGGACTTACTGACAAATTCAAGCGATGCTTGACAACCCTTTTAAAATACACGTCGCATCAAAAACTGGTGAGAAAGCTGGGCAACCTTCTCACTTCAATCAAAGATCCCGTAAATGTAAAGTTTGGACAAGGCGTTGTTTATTGCATTCCATGCGGTGACTACAACAAACGATTCATCAGAGAAACCAAAAGAAGCATAGAAACACACCAAAAAGAACTTAAAGCGCATGTAAAAGATAAAGGTTTTAACAAAAGTGCCCTCACCCAAAACACGTTTAATTTAGAGTAGACCATAGAATGGACTGAGAAAATGCAAAAGTTCTAGACTTTGAAACAAACTATCACACACATCGGTTTGTTTGATCGTTTACATGAATAGCGATTAAAACAAAGAAAGGAAAAAATGGTTTGTTCCCTGGTATTTACCAGTTCATGCCATAATAGTGTAAAGTATATATGTACACTTTCCCCTCTGCTGCCCACCGCTTGGTTCTTATTAATGTTATTTTTAACGTCTTATCTTTTAATCAACGTTCCCAGCCTCCTGAGTTCTTATCACCACGTTGCCACATGGAGCGTGGTGATAACGCCTTTATGACCTCCGTGCTCGAGTCTCTCAGCACTCTTATGACGTCCGTGCTTGAGCCTCTCAGCATTTCGTGTTAGCCTTGACGAAGATAGTTGTACTAACTATCGACGCATTTGTCAGATTTCAACCTGTTTGTATGTTTTACGGCCAGTGTAGCCGGATCATACTATTGTGTTCTTTCTGAGACGTTGGTGCTCGTATCGGTGCAGTTAAATCTCAAGATTTCGCAGTGGGTTTTAGACTGCGACAAAGGTGTATGCTGTCACCACTCCTCTTAATAGTCTATATGAATTAGATAGACAGTCACAGCCGAATCGAGGGTAGTTGTTACTGTTAGAAGCTGCAGGATAACGCGTTTTATTTTTGCGGACTATTTGGTTCTGCATGCACCTTCACAACAGGGCCTCCAACATGCACTTGATCAGTTTTCTGATGCTGGCGGCAAAACAATCAAGAAGATCAATATTCAAAACTCCGAGGTGTTATGTCTCTCCAGAAATCCAAGCCAGTTTAAGCTGCAAGTGAGATGCAATACACTGCAGCAGGCCGAGAAGTTCAAGTTCTTCAAAGAAGTGATCACGAGCGTCAGAAAGCGGAACAGAGAGATTGATACACAGATTGGCAAAGCAAACACTGTTCTGCGTTATCTTTCGTTTAGTGCTGACAAAAATGGAGCCTCAAAACATTGCAAAAGTGTAACTTTTTCCTGATCCTCATCTGTGATCATGAATCGTGGGATATGATCATAAGAGCGCTATGCTAAGTCCAAGCGGCACATAGGGTTTTTTTGCGAAGGGTTCACGTCGTGATACCATGGGCAAAGTAGGCAGCTGTGAAATTCGTAAACTTTGTAAAGACTATTGGCGAGGCACGTCTTGCTGGTCTCAAACACGGGATTGTGGCCCTGTGGCTGACTAAGGTCTTGATGTTGTGATTACATTCCAATCGTACTTAGCCCCGTCTTGGTGTGAAGCCAGCAGAACAATAAAAGATCGCTGAAAACCGTGAGGAATTTTGTTTCAAATTGAGCTGCTGCCCACGCGACCCTCCTCAGATGAATGCGGTTTTAAAAACGAATGAATGAAAATTTTTATTGCAAAAACAGGTCGTTGCAAAGTTTTGATCTACTTAATTTTGAGACGGCTTCATGCATTCACCTGCCCAACATAGGCCTACTCGACTCTGTGACAGAATTTATCAAGTGACGCTTTTATCATATTATTGGGCAGAAAAGACAATTCAGTGATATAATCATAATTTCTATCAATTGCTGTGACGTCTACGCGCGCCACTGAAGTGACTCGGACGTGTTCAGCCACAACTCGTTAACTTATAGAGTTAGAGATCTGCCACTACTAACAACCATGTTCCATCCATAAAATGTGGGACAATGCAGAGCGCAGACGTAAAGCCCAAGCACGAGAATTGAGCACATTTCATAAAGTTGGAGAAATTGAGGAAATTCATAGTTCGTTCTAACGAGAGGAGAGCATTGTTTGCTTACAATGACCTTTATAAGCCGTTTCTACTGAATTATCGAGCGCAAGGAGCTTCGGGCAAAAATGAACAACCTACCCAAACACCATTGCGCGGAGCCTTCGACTTAAGACCGGCCCTGGATCTAAGCGAACCCTATAAACATGCGCAAAGTCGCCTAGTGTCCAACGAGAATAACTGGGGCAGTTTTGGTTTTGAAAATTTTGTGAGTCAGCGTGACGTCACGATATGGTCACTGTGACGTCGCCAGGAACTGAGAATTAAGGTGTCAGTGGCAATTTACTTTTTTTTCTTACAAAGTCAACTAGGCGAAAATATCGTTTATTTGGAGCCACTGATAAGCCATTTAGAGTTAGCGGATATCACGTTTTGGCAACAAATTGATGTTTTTGGAAATTTTCATGGTCCAAAAGTTNTAAANGCACCCCTAGACTCATTGNCGTTGGAAAAGGGTTACAGCGAGTGCCTCAACCGCCCCTGGAGTATGAAATTTTATATTTTCCTAAGTAGNTTGTTCTCTTAGTTTCGAGTTAGTAAATAATTACCAATGTTGACTCTTGGAAACCCTTGGAAAATGCATTATCGACCCCAGGAAAAAATCCTTCCGACGCCCATACCTCGACTTGTAAGGCATAAGTTTTCATCAACAGTCATTGATAAATCACAAACGTATACTTTTCAGCACAATGTGAAAAAATTTACAAAACCTTAATGAATTGGTTAACGTAATTTTGCCACGCAAGATTTTACGTTTGAATAAGGATAAATTTTAAATGTGAAGAAGTTGAAAGCCCAATCACATGTGCTTCACAGAGATGTGAAAACATACGTTATTTCCGCATATTTGTGATATCATATTTCTCACTGAATTTCAGGACCAAAATCAGCAATCACCGCTAAGCTTTTCAATATTGTTTTCATCAATTTGAAGTTCAGAAAAAAATGTGCATTCATTGTTTTATTTGTATTAAACAGTAGAGTTGCCAGATAACTTGAATTTTTTTCAATGAGATTTTGTTTTTTAAACAGATACGGTGGGCTACTTTCATGAATGTTCGCAGGTGGCTGTTTCCGCAGGGGGCAAAACAGTCATTTGCACCCCCTAGAAATTGTGACGAAGAACCAAAAGTTTTTAAAAATCTGAAGTCAGCATCTTGATTCCAATTATTTGATTTAATTCTTGCAATAACACTTTATTTACCGATTTGGCACTCACACTGCACAAGAGCCAGCTTCGCTGTTCTAGTGTGATGCAGTAATGCGCTTGCAGTTCACTCAGGTCCACTTCTTCGCCTGCAGACTCATGTGGCAAAACTTGCGAGCGCGTTGGTCAGCTGTTGCCCGTTGTTGCGCAAAAATAACATGGCAACGAATATTCAAGGGTTCAATTGAAGTTACGATCGTTGATGCATTTTTTCACATGTGACTGTTGACCTCTTGCATCTTTGGCAGGTGATCCAGCGAAACAGTGACTGCTGATAACGGTAAGACACATTGTTTTGTACTGTGTGAAAAGATGTAGGGGTGAATCTGTAGCAATGCTTCTGCTTCCACAAGTTTGAAAAATCCATTATAGTGTGAGATTAGGAGTGTGACCAATGTGCTTGAGTTAATAGTTTAATCAAGCAACACTTATGCAAGCTTATTTTCACGCAGTATTAAACTATGTGGCTTGCTAGAGTACCTCAATGAAAGGCTCCTAAAAATACGTATTAATCGTTAAGGTTCAGTTCTGACTACTGAACGAGTACTAAGTGCAAAGCTACATTTGCTGTGGCGAGTTTTCTTAATTCATCTGCTCAGTTTTCACGGCGGCTTGGTGTTCTAATTTTTGTAAGTTCTTAAGTTGTCCGATCGTCGTATCGTGTCGTGTTAAGATAAAGGCCAATTTCTCATTGTTTGCAACGGTTTTGCAAGAGTGCCTAAGTTTCTTGTTTTTTCACCGCAGATGTTGATCTGGTTGTTGATTGTTCTTAAATTATGGCACATTGTGGAAAGTGCACGAACAAATGAGTGTTAGGCAGTTTTTGAAAAGAAAGCGAATTTCTGATAGCCGAAGTGTAGAAAACAATTCGGAAAACAAATTCAGACGTGAGTTGTGTCCAACAAGCAAAGGCTAATGAGAGCGCCGCAAAAGTAGTTGTTGATAGTTCAAGCCTATTTCACACTCAGTTGTATGGAGTTCGCAATGATGACGATAGTTATGCGCCAATTCAGGAAAAGCTGTAACGGATGACCGAAAGTACATCTTTGTGGCAAACTCGTATACAGCTCCACTCGAAAAAGAATTCGAAATAGATGCGTATGGAGCACGTGATTTCATGGAGCATTTCCTTTGTAGTGTAGAAACAGTAAAATGTTTTGTTAACGACCATTTGCATTGAAACGTCAGCAACCTGAAAAAGATCAGCAAAATGTCGACTTTGCCTCCCCTAGAAAATTTTTAACAACGCTCATGGCTACTTTTATCCTTTCAGCCAGCGTTCACGCATGGACAAGTCAGGCCAAGGTTAAAAGCCAGACCTCTTCCCAAACAAAACTAAAAAGCCAGAGAGTAGTCTTAAGACATATACACATGAAACATTCATAACCAAACACAAAATAGCTAATCAAACCACGAAACATTAANATAACACAATTCCAATCTTNAGAAGTATTTTCGTTCCCCGTAATTACACTGTCGNACATTTGTTTCTTATAAAANACATGGATATTTTTGGGGAAGCAGCAAANACTTCGCAACATTCTTTGCACTCTGCGTAGTTATAGACCCTCGTCAGAAGAGATTCGTAATGAATATGCAGCTCAGACAAGGTTTTACCAGAGCCAAGCCTTTCCAACTGAAAAATACAAGATTTTGCCTGTTTTTTTGTTTTCAAAAATTTCAAAAAAAACATGTACGTTAAAAAAAGCCAGAATTTCAAAACCTGGCCTCAAAAAAGTCCAATTCACAACTCTGAATCCGGTTAAGCTAACGACGTACGAAATTTAAAACTAAACAAAACGAATTTTGAGGACACAACCGTTCTTCAATAGTTTTCTTTTTACAACACAACTGTCTGAAGATGAAGCAAATCTACACATTATAGTGTTCAATGAGATTCTTTATTCTTGATTCATGTATGTTCAACGTTATCACCAGTTAAAAAATGAACCACTTAAAAACTATTCACGAATCTTCAACGTCACTGGAAAATACTCACGACTACAAGATGTTTTTCAAGAATCAAGGACGAAACGAGTTTTGACAGCAATTTCAAGAACAGTCCTTGCCGCTCAAGGACGTCTGGCAACCTTAATGAGATATCACACGGGAGATGTGGGATCTTGCACCAGGGTTGGCTCAATGAACATAGGCTATTTTTTACGCCGTATAGTGAACGTGTGTTCTTGTGGTTTTGGTTGGGAGTTTGAGATGGCTTTCTTGCGGCCCGTATGTGTTATAGAGGAGCTATAGATGTTATATCA